>ERZ779643.2129-NODE-2129-length-11942-cov-2.538235_pt1 | contig 11942 bp, 7 predicted proteins | sample MGYA00511564_ERZ779643 | MGnify/ENA primary metagenome ERZ779643 (study PRJEB29588, sample SAMEA2147114) | human gut metagenome | biome: human gut; feature: human-associated habitat; material: faeces | place: Denmark | collected 2008/2010 ... | reverse complement strand
CGCAAGGCAATAGAAAGCCTGCGGCAGGGACAGAAGGTGCAGTCGCAGTCGGGCGACGAGAACTATCAGTCGCTCGAGAAATATGCCAAGAACCTCGTCGAGCAAGCGCGTCAGGGAAAACTGGATCCGGTAATCGGACGCGACGAAGAGATAAGGCGCGTGCTTCAGATTCTCTCACGGCGAACAAAGAACAACCCTATTCTCATCGGTGAACCGGGAACAGGAAAGACCGCCATCGTGGAAGGTCTGGCGCAGCGTATAGTGCGCGGCGACGTGCCGGAGAACCTTAAAGACAAGCAGCTATACTCACTCGACATGGGAGCACTCGTCGCCGGAGCCAAATACAAGGGCGAGTTTGAGGAGCGACTGAAGAGTGTCATCAAGGAAGTGACCAACAGCGAGGGGCGCATCATCCTCTTCATAGACGAGATACACACGCTTGTGGGTGCCGGAGGAGGCGAAGGCGCCATGGACGCCGCCAACATTCTGAAGCCCGCACTTGCACGTGGCGAACTGCGGAGCATAGGCGCGACGACTCTCAACGAGTATCAGAAGTACTTCGAGAAGGACAAGGCTCTCGAACGGCGTTTCCAGACCGTTATGGTGGACGAGCCCGACGAGCTGAGCGCGATAAGCATACTGCGTGGTCTGAAGGAACGCTACGAGAACCACCACAAGGTGCGTATACAGGACGACGCGTGCATCGCTGCCGTGAAACTCTCCGAGCGTTACATCTCCGACCGCTTCCTTCCCGACAAGGCTATCGACCTTATGGATGAGGCGGCTACCAAACTGCGCATGGAGCGCGACTCTGTTCCGGAGGAGCTCGACGAGATAACCAGAAGGCTGAAACAGCTCGAGATTGAGCGCGAGGCAATCAAACGCGAGAACGACCAGCCCAAGATAGAACAGCTCGACAAGGACATTGCCGAACTGAAAGACCAGGAGAAGGCTTACCGTGCCAAATGGGAAGGCGAGAAAGAACTGGTGAACCGCATTCAGCAGGACAAGCTCCAGATGGAGCAACTGAAGTATGAGGCGGAGCGCGCGGAGCGTGAAGGCAACTACGAAAGGGTGGCTGAGATACGCTATAGCAAACTGCGCATGCTCGAGGACGACATAAAGAACATCCAGAACCAGCTCAAGGGGGCGCAGGGCGACAACGCCATGATACGCGAGGAGGTCACCGCCGACGACATAGCCGAGGTGGTGAGCCGCTGGACGGGAATACCCGTGACGCGCATGATGCAGAGCGAACGTGAGAAGCTGCTGCACCTTGAGGAGGAGCTGCACAAGCGTGTGATAGGTCAGGAGGAGGCAATCACGGCGGTGAGCGAAGCCGTGCGGGACTACAGGACCCGAAACGTCCTATCGCCTCGTTCATCTTCCTCGGCACAACAGGTGTCGGAAAGACCGAACTGGCAAAGGCGTTGGCTGAATATCTGTTCAACGATGAGACGATGATGACACGTATCGACATGAGCGAGTATCAGGAGAAGTTCAGTGTGTCAAGGCTCATCGGTGCGCCTCCGGGATACGTGGGCTACGATGAGGGCGGACAGCTCACCGAGGCTGTAAGGCGCAAACCTTACTCCGTGGTGCTCTTCGACGAGATAGAGAAGGCTCACCCCGATGTGTTCAACATCCTGTTGCAGGTGCTCGACGACGGCCGTCTGACCGACAACAAGGGACGCACGGTGAACTTCAAGAACACCATCATCATCATGACGTCCAACCTCGGCAGCCAGCTCATACGCGAGGAGCTGGAGTCTCACGGAGGCAAACTCACAGACAGCGAGCTCGCACAGCTCAACAACAAGCTGATGTCTCTGCTCAAAAAGACCATACGTCCGGAGTTCCTCAACCGTATAGACGACACCATCATGTTCCTGCCGCTTACGAAGGAGCAGATAGCAGGGGTGGTAAGGCTGCAGATGGATGCCGTGAGGAAAATGCTCGAGCCGCAGGGCTTCACTCTCAAATATACCGACGCGGCAATCAACTGGCTCGCCGACGCGGGCTACGATCCGGAGTTCGGCGCACGTCCGGTGAAGAGGGCGATACAGGACTATGTGCTCAACGACCTCTCGAAGAAGCTCCTTGCCGAAGAGGTGAGCCGCGAGAAGCCCGTCATCATAGACGCCAACGGAGCGGGACTCGTGTTCAGAAACTGAGCGTGAACCGTTTTTAGAAGAATTGAATAACCGGCAGGAGCCGCATGACACAATGGTCTGCGGCTCCTGCTTTTTTTATTGTCATTATTTTAAAAGAATAATCCGCACCTTATATGTCAGTCATGTCATGATTATATATATTGTCATACACACGTACTACTCTGTATTTCACCCCATAAAGACCGCGCTTATTACAAGAGGTTAATGGGATAAGCGGCTGGCAGTGCAGGCATATCCTCAGTACGTCAGAATCCGATATGCTCGTAAAGAATGCGGAACCCGATAAGCAGCAGTATCGTTCCGCCGACAAGTTCAGGCTTCAGACGTTTCACGACAGTCTTGCCGCACATGATGCCGAGAGCGTTTCCTACGACGGACATCACAAACGAGCACACTCCGATAATTATGAGTGGCACGGTGAGCTGCGACACATTCTTATAGCCGAGGCAGGCAAACGATATTCCGACAGCGAGGGCGTCGATGCTTGTGGCGACGGAAAACAGGAGCTGGCTGCTGAGTTTAGTCGGATCGAAGTGGGCGTCTTCCTCATCGCCGAACGAGTCTTTTATCATCTTGACACCGAGAACCGCGAGCAGGGCAAAGGCTATCCAATGGTCCACCGACTCTATGTAGCCGCTGAAACGGCTTGTCGCCAGCCATCCCGCAAACGGCATCAGAGCCTGAAAGAGTCCGAACAGTAACGCCATGCGCAGCGTGACCGACATGACATACCGGCGCATGATGACACCGCTGACAATCGAGACAGTGAAACAGTCCATGGCAAGAGCCATGGCAAGAAGGAAAATATCCAAGAGGCTCATTTTATATCTTGTGTTTACGCATATATGCAAGGCTGAACTTACGTCAATGTTTCTGGTGTGCTACTTTGACCGCGCAAAGTTAATAAAATTATCATAAAACCGGAGAAACTCCACACAAAAGAACACTCAAAACCTGATGATGTAACCTACTGCACAAATGGGATACAGCTAAAAACCATACACTGCCACAGACAAGCACATGAATATCATCAGCAGTAACATCATTGACAGAATCCAACCAAAAAACACTTTTACGGTATTAATGGCTGTACGGCCAAGACTGAGTCCGTAGAGTTGCTTGTAGTCATAGAACAGGATAAATAGCAGCAACCATGTGGGCATGACATACATATTATCGGCCCAACGTGAGCCTCCGGTGACAACGATGCACACAATCGACACAAGCAACAACTGGCTGGCCATGAATATCTGCGAGAAAAAACATTCTGTAAGATTAAGTCTGGACTTCCCCGTATTGCGGAACACAAACATGGTGACAACAGCAAGAATGCTATGGGTCAGCATAAGTTCAAGAGCTTGGTTGTCACGGAAGAAGTCTGTGAAAGCCCCCATACGGTCGTTGAACTCATACAGCCCGCGTACCACGATTCGCTTACCATCCGACACGCTTGCACCGGCATTAATCCTTTCATAAAGTTCGGACATCAATTGTTTCTGTTCTTCAAATGTATTATCCAACATTTCAGGAGACATGAAACGGCTGACAAACACATATGCCGCTGTCACAAGAAACAGCATCTTGACCGGAGGGAAATATGGCATATGATGACCAGACAGATAATCGCGTATCACATATCCTGGACGATAGACAAGATGCCATAATGTACGCGGAAGACTACGGTTTCCCATGCCCCACACCTCCAGTGTTTTCATCAAGGCATGCCTGAATGTGAAGCGGGACACTGTGGCCGACTGTCCGCAGCGCGGGCAAAAATCACCAGTGAATACCGTATGACAATTGAGGCATTCCTGCTTTCTTACCGACATCGGACGAACCTCATAGCTCTTACGCTGCCAGGCTGTCACCTTCAACAGGAATCCACGGACAGAGGCAAATGCATTATACAACAGGCTGGAAATACGGCTGAGAATATTTTTTTTCATAATCTTACTAAATAGACTACCACAAGATGTGTCAGCATAAATATGTGCAAAAATAGCAAGAAAAACAAAAAAATACGAATTATATGGCTTAAATGAACATATTTGTCACAAAAAACAACGCTATGCAAATCCTTTTGCGACAAACATGATACATCCGGACTGTCATCACAACCGTGCCGGACACAGAATCCACAAGCATGAATATTTTTTGCTTACATTACGGAAAATAACACAGACAATAGCACGTTATTGAAATAACATCACAAATAAAAACACTTCATTCAGTATATGACAACTACGACAGCCATAATAGGAGGTGGCGCGGCGGGATGCTTTGCCGCCATAAACCTGAAACGCATGATGCCCGACAATGACATAACCGTATATGAGAGCGGAAAGAAACTGCTGGCGAAAGTGTCGGTGACAGGAGGTGGACGGTGCAATCTTACAAACTCGTTTGAGGATGTGAGAAGCATGGACGAGGTGTATCCGCGCGGCGCGCGGCTGATGAAGCGTCTGCTGAAGGAGTTCAGTCACAAGGACGCATACAGATGGTTTGAACGCAACGGAGTAAGACTTGTGACGCAGGACGACAGGTGTGTGTTCCCGAAGTCGCAGGACGCCATGGAGATTGTGTCCCTTCTCACACGTCTTATGAGCGAGAGCGGTGTGAGGACAAGAACGTCCCACCGCGCCGTTTCCATAAAACGGGACGGCTGTTCCGGCTCCGGCGGCAGACAGGAGAGACGCTTCCGCATTGATTTCGCTGACGGCGGGACGGCTTATGCGGACAATGTCGTGGTGACAACGGGCGGATGCCAGCGACGCGGATCTCTGTCAATGCTCGACAGTATGGAGCTTGACATGGCGGAACCAGTGCCCTCGCTTTTCAGCATATGCCTGCCCGGAGACGACATAAGAGAACTTTCGGGGACGGTGGTGGACAATGTCACGGTCGGCATATGCGGCACAAAGCTCCACGCCTCGGGCGCACTGCTCATAACACACTGGGGAATGAGCGGACCGGCAATACTCAGGCTGTCGTCGTACGCGGCACGTATGCTCAGCGAGAACGGGTATAAGGCGCGGCTGACAGTGAACTGGATGGGCGGCATGAAAGAGTCGGAGGTGGCGTCGCTCATATCAGACTTGGCGGCGGGCAACATGCAGAAGCAGACGGCAAGCGTCTATCCTGAGTGCCTGAACAGCAGACTCTGGCGCAACATACTGCTGAGCAACGGACTGAAACCGGAACAACGGTGGGCTGAGATGGGGCGTAAGGGACTGAACAAAATCGTTGCCGCACTGACAAACAGCACATACACAATGGACGGAAAGAACCGTTTCAAGGAGGAATTCGTGACATGCGGCGGTGTGGCATTGGGAAACATAAACCCCGCGACGATGGAATGCAGAAAGCACGAGGGACTGTATTTCGCAGGCGAAGTGCTCGACGTGGATGCCGTGACAGGCGGGTTCAACCTGCAGGCGGCATGGACCATGGGATATGTCGTGGCACGGGCGATAGCCGGGAAAGGAGCTGTGGCACAGCCATAGACCTCAACAGGCTGACCGGAGCAGATTTTGCGAACAAGCGAATATGTGTAAGCCACATATCCGGACAACATGTCAAACTTATCGGTAAAAGCCGGAACGCAAAAAGAAAAGCAGCCTGCCGCATGTCTTAATTCATGCCGCAGGCTGCTGCCTTTAATATAGCGGACGCGCGGTCCGAGATTTGTCATCCTACTGTTTCTGCAAAGTACAGGAACGGAAAGACCGTTGCCGTCACTTCACATACTTCTTGCCGTTGACGATGTAGATGCCGTGTCCGAGACTGTTGATGTCGTTTCCGAGATAGCGGCCGTCTATGCTGTATACGCGGTTGTCGGCTTTTCTGCCACCGTCACGGGTAATCCGCTCTATGCCGTCGGTCTTGGGAGCATCCACTTTTACGTCATCTATAAAGAAACGCTTGCTTGCCGCAAACATGAGACGTCCTTTTCCGGCTGACGGAAGAGCAACGCTTACACTGCTCCACTTGCCTTTCTCGAACGTGAAAGAGCCGAGACTGATGTCGTTGAAATATATGTCGAGCGTGTTGTCGTCAATACCCCATGGAGCCGCAACTACTGAAAGGACCGCGCCTTCCGGTGCCTCAAACTCCGGTGAAGTGATGCTTCCGGCTTCCTTGCTGGTGCCCATACGCATGCATTTGTCACCTCCATATACCTTATTACCGGTCCAACCGTCGACGTCACTCACAAGTTCGGAGGAAGCGATGTTGCCGCTCCACATTCCGTCATTGCCTCCTGTGCCGTCGCACTGGTTGAATGACTCATAGAATATATAGTCGTTTGACGGAGGAACAACCTGTGTGTCACCGCCAGCCTTGAACTTGAACGAGACGGTTCCGTCACCGTTGCGCGTGATGTCATATACCGTCTTGTTCATCAGTTTGCGTCCGTCTGTATTGGCATTATACAGCTTAGCCCTCGGCGTGGAGACATTGCTGAGGCTGTTGTTGCCCTCATAAGGATAGGCATCACCTGCAAGATCGTCCTCGTCTATGCCTCCGAGGAAGTTCATGAAACCGTCCGAATTGTCGGCATGGAATATCGTGCAACGCTGTCGGGAGGCGATGGTGTTCACCGAATTCACGTTCCACGCATACTCGTCATAGTCAACGTGCATGATGATAAGCCCCTCACCATATTGCGAGCGGTCCCATCCGGTGAGCTGACGGTTCTCCAACAGATAGAACTCATCCTTATGGTTGTCATTATATATAATGTATGCGTCGCCTCCGTCGAACGTCGATTTGACATTGCTCACCACCGTGTCATTTTTCAGCTCTACCGGAGTGAGCCATCCGGCAACCCACTTCTCATACGCGGTATAGCCTGAAGGAATGAATCCGTCGCCGTTGTAGCTGCCGTAGTCCATCAGGTCCCACGTCCTCATTCCGAAGTTGTCGTTTGCCGTATCGTACATGTCGGGATAGCCGAGGCAGTGTGAGAACTCGTGACAAACGGTTCCTATGCCAGCCACTATTTCGGACGCCATAAAGCCGTTAAGGTCAACCGTCATCTCGCTGCTGCACGCATAAGTGTTTATAACGACACCATCGATGCTCAGAGTACGTCCGTAGTCGCTGCTGTCCAAGGTCCACATGTGAGGCCAGACGGTGTCATCACTGCCTCCGGCAGCCTCTCCCAGACCCGCGTAAAGCACGAATACCTGATCGACATTGCCGTCTCCAGCCCAGTCGTAATCCTTGAAATCCACCTGGTTGGCAACCGCAAGGCATGCCTTAGCCACCATCTCGCCGGGGCGGGCGTCACCTCCTCCGAGGTTATGTCCGTAATAAGCGAAAGTGTTAGGCAGCTGTACAGGTCCCACGACATCAAAATCGAGCTCGAACTGTCCGGCACTCTGGTCCTTGAAATAGTCGCTCACGCTTCCCACGAAGCCGTCATCCGTGGTGAATCCCGGCTCGTTTGCCATTCTCTGGAAGAAAGTCCGGTCATGCCCGGCTTTGAATTTCTTGTCGGAAAACTCCACAAGTATGATGAGCCCTTTCTTCTTTCCGGTGAACAGCTTGCCTGTACCTCCGACACGTTTCATTGCCCTGCGCCCTATCGCAGCGTTCATTTGGGAACGCCGCCGGGCAGCACGCGCCTCCAGTGAAGCCATGTCAGCCTCATGATACAGTCCGTCCTGTCCCTCAACATATCTCTTACCTTCTTCCGTAACATAATAATGCATGGTCTCGTCACCCGCCAGACGCGCCCTCACCTCGGTGCCGTCAGCCAGCCTGAGAGTCTTCACCACACCCCTTTTGGCAGGCACAGCGAAAGACACACAAGCGAAAACCATCATTAAAAAAACAAGCGATAATCTTCTCATCTCTACAATCTGATTTTTAATAATTTATACAATTTTATTTCAAACAAGTCTCTGCAAATATAACAAATTTATTTTCATTCAAAAGAAAAAAACAAAAATGCTATCGTTTTGTTGGTGTTTATATCAAATTGGATTACCTTTGTGCGAGAAACATTTCACAAGAACACCCTTGTAAGACATTTTTTTATAATTACGGATACTTACGTGACGAACATACAGAACAATAAAAATACAGTTATGACAGAAAAGGAAAAAGAGGCAGTGAGACTGCCGGAGAACGCATTCAGAGAACTGAAGGACGGGGAGGAATACCGTCCTGTGATGAATCCGCAAAGGCAATACCCGGAGGTGAACGCATGGTCTGTGACATGGGGAATTCTCATGGCGATAGTATTCTCGGCTGCTGCGGCATATCTGGGACTGCGCGTGGGACAGGTGTTTGAGGCGGCAATCCCCATCGCAATCATCGCCGTGGGAGTGTCGACGGCTGCAAAACGCCACAACCCGCTGGGCGAGAACGTCATCATACAAAGCATCGGAGCATGTTCGGGAGCGGTTGTCGCCGGCGCGATATTCACTCTTCCAGCCATATACATACTTCAGGCGAAGTATCCGGAGATGAGCGCGTCGTTCATCAAAGTGTTCATATCGTCACTCCTCGGAGGCATCATCGGCATTCTGTTCCTCATTCCTTTCCGCAAATATTTCGTGAGCGACATGCACGGTAAGTATCCTTTCCCTGAAGCCACAGCCACCACGCAGGTACTGGTGAGCGGCGCAAAGGGCGGCAATCAGGCAAAGCCGCTGCTCTTCGCGGGACTTGTGGGAGGACTGTATGACTTCATCGTAGCCACGTTCGGGCTGTGGAACGAGAACTTCACCACACGCATCGTGGGCTTCGGAGAGACGATAGCCGAGAAGGCGAAGCTCGTGTTCAAGGTCAACACCGGAGCCGCTGTCTTCGGACTCGGCTACATCGTAGGTCTGAAATATTCGCTCATAATATGCCTCGGCTCGTTTGCCGTATGGTGGCTCATCATCCCTCTGATGTCGGTAATATTCCATGACCAGGTCCTCAACGCCTGGAATCCGGCAATAACGGAGACAGTAGGCAGCATGAGTCCGGAAACAATATTCCGCGAATACGGCAAAAGCATAGGCATAGGCGGCATCGCCATGGCAGGACTCATAGGCATAATAAAGTCGTGGGACATAATAAAAGGAGCGGTGACACTGGCTGCAAGGGAGATGAAAGGCAAGAGCGCGGACGACAGCAAGCAGCTCCGCACACAGCGCGACCTGTCGTTCAAGATCATAGCGATAGGCTCGGCAGTGACCCTTCTCGTGACTTTCATCTTCTTCTGGTTGGGCATCATGGACGGCAACATCAAGTTCGCGGTTGTCGGAATACTGCTTGTGGCGGTGATAGCCTTCCTCTTCACCACGGTGGCAGCCAACGCCATAGCCATCGTGGGCAGCAATCCTGTATCCGGAATGACACTCATGACGCTCATACTTGCGTCCGTAGTGATGGTGGCTGTGGGACTGAAGGGTGTCAGCGGAATGGTAGCGGCACTGATAATGGGAGGCGTCGTGTGCACGGCTCTGTCGATGTCGGGATGCTTCATCACCGACCTTAAGATAGGCTACTGGCTCGGAACCACTCCGAAGAAGCAGGAGTCATGGAAATTTCTCGGCACACTCGTGTCGGCTGCGACAGTGGGCGGCGTGATGATACTGCTCAACAACACATACGGATTCTCCAGCGGGCAGCTCGCGGCACCGCAAGCCAACGCCATGGCAGCAGTGATAGACCCTCTCATGAACGGCATAGAGGCACCCTGGATACTGTATATCATCGGTGCGATAATAGCCGTAGTGCTCACGCTGATGAAGGTTCCCGCCATCGCCTTCGCGCTCGGAATGTTCATCCCAATAGAGCTTAACACCCCGCTGCTGGTAGGAGGTATCGTGAGCTGGTATGTGACATCGCGCTCCAAGAATAAGGAGACAAACAGCAAGCGCGGCGAGAAAGGCACGCTCATCGCCAGCGGATTCATCGCCGGAGGCGCGCTCATGGGAGTGCTGAGCGCACTGTTGCGCTATCTGGAATTCAACCCGATAAACGAGCAATGGCTTGCCAACCCGCTGTCTGAAGTATGCTCTCTCATCGCATACGCACTGCTGATAACATATTTCATAAAGGCATCGAAGGCTAAATAAGCATTCTGTAAGAGACACGCGGCAGCCCGGCAGAAAAGGAGCGGACACATTCTGGAGATGAAGTGAAAGCCTTTCTGCCGGGCTGTCTGTCGTATACAGCGCAGCCGAACACGTATGCACGGACTGATATTAACCCCAAACGGTCATTGTTACATAATGCTTTAACCCGAATAGGCGTTCAAATACGGTTCGGAATAAATGCTGAACGGAAAGTAAAAAATCTTTACATTTATTTTCTTCAAAACAGAAACGACGAAGGCGCACAGCCGCCTCCATACGGGCGTCTCATCTCTTCAGAAATGCGGCATACCCCGCACAATATTCCGTAAAACTCTCCGGAATGTCCCTATCATTGCTCTTCCGACGCACGACTTCACCACTTCCGGCATCTTCCGGAAGACGTGTCATGCTGCGGAAGAGCCTTTATCGTGCACCTGAAAAGCCTCTTCCGGAGTACGGAAAAGGCTTTCCCGCACCGCAGAAAAGCCTTTTCTGTATGACATGAGAGTCAGTCTGAAAGAATGATTCATGCAACATTCTGATATCCAATATATTATATCTACCCTCCAAAATATCGCTTATTTTGAGCCACAATCCATCTTTTACGTCTCCACGCGATTCTCATAGAGTTGACGTTATACTAATACCCGCCATTCCTCCACACTTTCTCACCTCCTCACTCTCCCACCCTCACCACGCTTCCGGCTCATTCACGACCCGAACAGTTTCTGGAGAGGCATCATGAAACGTGTGAGATACTGCCTGTGAGGCTCGTTGTGCCAGTCGCGCCTCGTGGTGCAATAAGACACATACAGGCGTCGTCTTGCCCGCGAGATAGCCACATAGAACTTTCTCGCGTCCTCCGCAAGCATCTCGGGATTGTCCCGGCTGTAGAAGTTGGGAATCCTTCCCTCTATCGCATCGAAGACAATCACATTGTCGAACTCGAGTCCCTTCGCCTTGTGTATGGTTGTGACGAATATGCGTTCCTTGAGACTTGCACTGTTGCAAAGGTCAGCCTCCTTGAAAGTGTTTATCTCCATCATATACCGTGCGAGCTGTTCGGCAAGCGAGGGATAAGCAGACGAGTCGATGACATCGGCAGAGAGGAAATCCGAGATATATCTTATGTTTGGCACGGGAAGTATGGTTTCGTTTTCCAAAAGACTGTTGTAAAAGCGCATCATCTCGTCAACGAGCACCGGACGTCCGCCATTCAGGTCGCGACGGGGCATCATATCCAGTGCCCGCCGATGGAAACCGGCATACCTGCGGCGCAACGCAGCCACATAGCCTGCGACCCTGCGGTCGCTCAGGAAACGCCCCTGCTCAGCCAGCATGTCGCGAGCCTTGGCGTAGCAATGGTTCACCACGCTGCACGTGGCAGCCACATCCTCGTCGGCAAGATGCGAGTTGCTGCCCTCGAGACCGAGTGTCGCAAGCAGGTATTTGAGCTTGTGCTCCTTCAGTTCCGGTTCAATGAGCCTCACAAGGCGGAGCGAGTCAAGACATCGGGGACACCTCCGCCGCAGCTCCACACCGCTGCCACATCTCTTCAGATTGTTCTCGAGAATGCTGTAATCGTAACCGGCGTTATGCCCGAGAAGCACGCTGTCGCCCACATAGTCGATGAACATGAGCAACGCCTCTTTCCTGTCGAGCAGCTCGTGGCGGCTCATCTCCTCTATCA
>ERZ779643.2125-NODE-2125-length-11956-cov-1.866062_pt1 | contig 11956 bp, 9 predicted proteins | sample MGYA00511564_ERZ779643 | MGnify/ENA primary metagenome ERZ779643 (study PRJEB29588, sample SAMEA2147114) | human gut metagenome | biome: human gut; feature: human-associated habitat; material: faeces | place: Denmark | collected 2008/2010 ... | reverse complement strand
ATCTTCTACTTTTATCATTTTCATATTAATTTTAATCACTTTATAAAATAAGTCAACAAAAATATTGTTTATTTAAATCTAGGAATTTAAAATTTTAACTAATTTTTCAATATCAAAAGGTCTTGTTACTTTTTGATTTTCTTTAGCAATATAATTAGAGTCAAAAACTACATCAGCTAGTTCAGGACTTGAAACTAATTCTCCCTTGCACGAAATAATTTTAGCCATGTTTATGTCCTTTAAGTAATCTTTATTTAAATATTTATATATTGATGCAATTTGTTTTTCGTCCATCACCAAATTACGTCCATCAATATTTAAATTCAAAATAACAATTTCTTTAGCTTCTAAATCGATTGCAAAACCTGAATATTGATTTGAATCAGAATTGACATTAATCTTAAGTTCAATATTTTTAGGATCCCACGATTCGGTATTTAAATTATTTTTATCTTGATAACCGCAATATATTTTACCAACGTTTAATTTTCCACCAAATCCATTAATACAAAATAGTGCATATTTATATCCTAAATCTTTAACTTCTTCTAAATCAAAATCAATATATTCTGCACCACTTATACTACGACAATCACCTGATGTTAGTGCTGAATTTCCAAAAGGTTTAGAAGCATAAGTTCTCCAAGATAACTCATTAACTTCATCACCTATTTGATAATTGTCTTTTAAAAATAAAACTCCTGTATCTATATCAAATACTTTTTCCCAATAACAGAAAGTTCTTATATACTTTCCTCTTATTTTTATTCTTGAACCGGTAGGTAAAACATCAAGTCCTCTTCCTGAAGCACTTGTATTAATTGGTAAGGCTATATTTTCAAATTCATTTGAAATATATATTTTGCCTAATTTTTCTGTATTTGAATAATAAGAAATTATCTTGTTCAATACAATATTTTTTAATAGAGCAGACTTTTTATCATCTAATAGAGATTTTCTCCACATATATTCATAATCAGTTTCAATATGACTTTTAGACAAATTATTATGTTTAAAAGTAAAAATTCTCTTTTTATTATCTTGATCAATGTTTTCAATTAATTGATATAAAACTATTGGATTTTTATTTGGTAGCATATCAATCAAACTAACAAAATCATTTTCATCAGCTCGTGCTAAAAGCATTTTAATATTACGTTCTAATAAAGAACCTTTTTCATTATATATCTTTGCAGCATCCATAATATTGTTTTCTTTTATACTTTTAATAGCATATTTGTATGGAGAACGGATATTTGTCTCTTTTTCTATATTATCAATATTGCATTCTTTGCAAAGTTTATTAAAATACTTAGCTTGTTTTTTTGACATAGGACATTCACTAGCTAATGGAATTACTTTTTTTATTATTAATAAAGTTTTTTTCTCTTCACTTGATAATTTTTTGAATGATGCATTTTTCAGTTTTAAAACAGAATATTTAACAATGTCTTTTCTGTCTAGCAATGAACCATATTTTTTATCGATTTCTATCAAATTGAAAATGTTGTCTTTGCATTGAATTTTTTGATTGTTATAATATCCAAGTTTATATAATAACAAAAATTCTTCTTTCTCATCTAAGCTAAAAGGTCTAGTATATTGACAATAATTATCCATAATTTCGGATAATATTTTTCTTTGTTCTTCTTCAGAAATTATAACAAATTTTCTAATAACACTTTCGTTGCTACCAGACTCATCATATTTTGGAAAAACTTTTTTAAATATTTCTATTCTATCAAAGTTTGTATGTTCGTTATGATTTCCTTCGATTAAATCAATAACAACATAAGAAACAATTTGTTCTAAGAGTAATTCATCACAGGAAAAGTATTTTGTTTGTTGTGGATTATCGTAAAAGGAACTAGGTATGCTTATACCCATATATTCTGCAATATCTTTAACAACTTGCATATTCAATTTTTCAGGATTAACAATTTCAATTCCAAACCTATTTAATAAATAGGTAAAATAATATGACTGTGTCTTTTTATCGATAATACTTTCATCTGTTAAAACATAATGGCGCGATAAAAATATTTGCTTTAATTTACTAGATACTTTGTTCATAACATTCCCCCTATTTTTCTAACAAAAAAGGCCTGACTATTAAATCTCATATTTAAATAGAAATAAGTACAGGCTCTAGTGTGCAATTAAGCACATATTTATTTAATCATATATAAGCTATTATTGCAATTTTAATTTATCTTTTTACCATCTTTCCAAATTCCAGTAATAATTTCCTTATTAGGCTCTAAATATATCAACGTTCCTTTACCATCAAATTTATCGTTTTTAAATTCTCCAAGATAAAATTTTCCATCAGCAAAAGTATATCTTCCTTGCCCTTCTTTTTTATTATTTACAACATATCCAACAAATTGATCTTTATTGGCATATTGGATAACACATTCACCATTTAAATAGCCGTTTTTTATTGTACCGATATATTTGTTTTTATCCAAATCGGTTATAACACATTGTCCATCTGGTCTATCGTTTACAAATGTACCTTCTATCTCTATTCCTGACTTTAAGGTTAAAACTCCATAACCATTTTTTTTACCATCAGCTGATACTTCTCCCCCATATATATCGCCATTATCATATTCGATTACTTGTAAAAATTTATCTTGTTTAGCTTTATCTTTTTCAAACATATGTTCCACCTTTTAATTATCCATATTTATATAATAACTGAAATTAGTGGGTAAAAAAAAGATAAAAAACAAAGTTTTTTACCTTAATTCTTAATATTTTGACTAATTCCTTTTAACATGTACTTGCCTTGAGCATTGTTTTACAACTTGCATTGTGATCAACGCCCAAAAACTTAATGTCAGAATAGTCGTTTACAATATCAGCAATTGAGTTATATAACACTTTTTATGTTGCTTAGTAATAACAAGTTCAAAAGATTTATTTGCTATACTAACTAATGCTTCTATGGATAGAAGAAATCTCCTTCAATTATTACTGTCGTAAATTGTACGCTATATCCTAAGATAGAATTTGTTATTTTTTCTGGTTGTAACGTATATTCGTTTATTTGGTTTGAATTATTTAACGTAAAGACAAAGTTATTTAATGTTTCATTATCGTTTGAATCTGAAATAATATCAAACTTAACGTTAGCAAAATCAAACATATTTGACACTTCAATGTCAAGTGTTATCGAAAGTTTAAATATTTGAACAGTTAAGACTATCAGAAGTTCCAGATCATATATAATGGCATTTTAATTCCATTAAATTCTTCACCTACATTGTTTTGTCAATGTTTACTTGATGTATTAACTATTTACTGTTTCTGTATTTTCTAACTCTCCAACATCTTCAATTTTATCTAATTGTTTTCTAATAGCTCTTGTTCTAGTACCAACTAATGTATTTAATTCTTTTCCGGCATCGTCTACTTTCTTCATAGCCTTATCCAAGACTTCAGCAAACCTTCCAAATTCAGTTTTTACAGATGTTAATAACTTAAATACATCTGCGCTCTTCTTTTGAATGACCAAAGATTTGAATCCCATTTGTAAAGCGTTAAGCAATGCTGCAAAAGTTGATGGACCAGTAACGTTAACTTTATATTCTCTTTGAAGTTCTTCAAATAAGCCCATGTTAATAACTTCAGCATATAAGCCTTCAATTGGTAAAAACATAATTCCAAATGAAGTAGTATTTGGCTCATCGATGTATTTAGTAGAAATATCTTTAGCAAATTGTTTGATTTCAATTCTAAGTTGCTTTCTAGCATCTTCAATTTTATCCTTATTTCCATCATCAATACCTTCAAGTATCCTTTGATATTGAGTGGTTGGAAATTTAGAATCGACTGGCAAATAAATATATTCACCTTCGCCGTTACCAGGCATTTTAATAGCAAATTCAACTCTATCTTTTGACCCTGGCTTCGTTATAACATTTTCATCATATTGATTTTTTGTTAATATTTCACTGATGAGATTTCCTAAAATAATTTCACCAGTTATGCCTTTTGTTTTAACGTTGGTTAAAACGTTCTTTAAAGATCCAACATCATTAGCTAGGCCTTTAATTTCACCAATAGCTTTATTAACGCCATTAATTTGTTCAATAACATTTCCAAAAGATTCTTTTAATCGTTTATTTAAAGTATCTTCAAGTTTATTTGAGACTAAATTTTGAATCGAATCAAGTTTTTCATTATTATCTTTTCTAATATCTGAAATACTATCTTTAGTAGTCTTTTCTATTTTTTCCAAAGTTTCTTTCAAACTATCAGAAATAGAATTTAATTTATCATCAAGTTTTTTAATTGTAACTTCGTTATTAGAAACTAATCTATCATTAATACTTGTGAAGTTATTATTTAATTCTTTTATTAATTTAACTTCATGATCATTTGTAGTTTTAATAAGCTCAACTTTTGTTTCGTTACTTATATTCTTTAATTCATTAACATACGCGTTCAAAGAAGAGATATTTTCGTTTAAAGTTTTTTTCAATTCATCAATTGCAGCTATTGTTGGCTTAGCAATTGAATCTGATAAATTTGTTATCGTCTTAAATATATCCTCTTGTTCTATTTTAGAATCAGTTGAAGAGTTTTCTTTTCCAATTTTATTTATCTTTAATAATACAAAAACTAAAAGCGACAACACTAAAACAAGAAGAACGACTGCTATTATTAATAATGCTAACATAAAAATTCCTCCTACATAGTGAAATAAGCAAATATTGCTTTTATATTATACACTAAATAGGAGGAGAAAGCTTCTTTTATAGTATTTTTTATTCAATCCACCAATTTGGAGTTAAATCGCCTAATGAAACGACTTTATCGTTTTCATAATCTAGCATTATTTTAATATCTTTATAATCATTTGGCATTAGTTGTGTCATGAATTCTCTACAGGCGTCACATTGTGAAATAGCATGACCCTTAGAGTTTATAGCTAACACTCTTTTTATTTTTGCTTCACCATTAGCTATGGGTTTTAATCTGAACAACATAAATTACTAAAAGTGTTGAATTAAAAAATCCCGACATTTAAGTCGAGATTTAGTTATAACATTGCCTCTGCTCTTTTTGATATCCTAAGCATTTCAGATTCAATTTCATTATTAATTTGATCTATTTTCTTATTTTCCTTAGAAATATAATATAGATATATGAATCCAGGGAATATAAAGAATATAAATGAAATAATACAAGTAAACGGATCTATTTTTTTATTGGTTCTTTTATTATTTTTTAATTTAAAATATTCCTTTTCTAGTTCAACTATTTTATTATAATTCTATATATCTTTGTCTCTTTCAAAAATATGAAATGTTTTATAACCTCTACATTTTCTTTTTCGTTCGTCTTTAATATGTATCCAACCAAAACTTTGATATTCATAATAGTCATTACCTAAAACATTCTTTATTTCAATATTCATAATAAATAGATCCTTATGCAATTTTATTTACAGATTTATTGTTTAAATCTAATTGGTATGTATGTGCATTACCAAGTATTAATTTAGGAATATAGTTTAAAAAATATAATTTATTAGAATCAGTTATTGCAAAATTTGATCCAAAGTAGATCTCATCATAAGCAAGTATTAATTCTTGTGTTTTATCTGCAGTTGCCAATTTATTAACTTTATAAAATCCAGCACTACTTATTGCTGAAACAGCATAGGAATAGTAATATACATAGCCATCTTTTAAAATTATTTCATTTGGATTGGTTTTACTACTTGCAATTGATATTCCAGCATCTAGGCTATCAAACGATGTTCTTTTAATTGAATTATCGATTGTACCATTATATATATAGAATATATTATTGTTATCAAATACGAACTGTTTAACATTTTTAATTTTAGAACTTAAATTAGTAGATTTTAATTTATCTGAAGAACTACTAATATCGGATAAAGAAATAAATTCAATATTACCATCATCTTGACCAGTCGAACAATTAATAAAATATAATTTATTATCTTTAATAGTTAAATTCTTTGCGCCATTAATTTCTGAGAATTTAACATATTCACTTCCATCAAGTTTCATACGAGAAATGCCACCTGATACACCAGCCCAATTATAATGTGTGGCATAGATATAAGTTCCATCGCTTATCATATTTCGTACATCGTTTGTACTGATTTTTTCAGCTTCTTTAGAAATGTTTAAATCTACACAATATAAATCATTATTCGTTAACATTGTTACTTGATTAAAATATAGCTTTTCACCATAAATATAAAAATCAGTTACTTTATTCGATGTTAACTGCATATTTTGTTTTGTTTTTTCATCATAAACGTATAATGTTTTTCCTGCATACATATTTAGATAATAAACTTTATTGCCAACTGCAATTGATTGTCCACCAGTATTTATAGGTGTAACTTCTGGAATAACAAAGTTTCTTAATAAATCAGTATTAATATTTTTAGAAATATTATATCTATATAAATGTAAATCATTTGTATTTATATAGATAATTGAATCATTTGATTCAACATCAAACCCATTTACATTTTCTGTTGCAAATATTTGTGTTAACTTATTTGTTGATAAATCAATTTTCCAAATACCTTTTTTAGTTGGATCAACATGCGAATATAAATCAGTATAGTTATAATAAAGATTTCCATTTTTAACATTTAAATATTCACCTGCAGCATCTGTTAATTTAACTACATCAGGATTTGATAACGATAAATCAATATAGCCAATATAATCATTAATTAACCCATTAATTGTGCAATATATTTTATTATTATCAACAATAAACTCATGAACTTTTTCGTTTAAAATAATAGAAGATTTGTTTGTAGTAAGATTCAATTTACAAATAAAATTTTCCTTATTAGTAAAATACAATGTATCATTTCTAATCGCTAAATTATCTGTTTTGCCTTCATAAACTTTAGTAACTATTGGTTCATTGTCTGAATTAGAAGTATTAACTTTATATATACCTGATTTATTATCTTTTATTGAATTACTTGAATAATAAAATATATTGTCATCGTATTTAACAAAATCATTAATATTACTATCTGTATAAATTACTTTAATTGTATTATCACTTACTTCTTTGACAGAATTTAATAAAGGTGTTCCAGAAATAAATATGGCTTTTGAAGAACTATACTTGTTAAATTCTTTTGGTGATGAATAATCTAATCTTGTTACATCCGTATTTTTTAAAGAATATAGATATTTATTATCTAATCCATTTGCAAAATAAATTGTACCATCATCAGATATAAAAACTGGCATATCTGATTTTTTTGCTTTAATCTCTAATGTTGCAGTTAAAATCTTTTTGTTATAATTTTTATTTGAAACTTCAATCGTACAATTATATACACCAACATTAATAGCTTCTGTTACGATTATTCCATCTTGATCTTTGACTGTTTTAGACAAAACTGTTCCTTCTGGTTGGATACCAACCAAATTGATATCATTAATGTGATCTAAACCATCATAAGTTACTGATACATCATCTAATGTTAAACCATCAAAGTCACTTGCTAAAATAGTTAGAGTGGCTTTTAAAACTAATGTATTGTACCCTTCCTTTTCAATTGTTGCTGTGGATTCATACGTTCCAACATCTACAAATAATTTTCTATTATCATAGGTAATTATTGAATCTTCTGGAGCACCTGAAACACTATCTAATATATGTTCTTTTCCGTCGTAAGAAACTTTCAAATCCTTAAAAATTACATTTTCAAAATTCTTCTTTTCTTCTTTTAGAGATGAACTAGTACTTGAACTAATTACATCACTTGATGAATTAAATTGTGTACTAGTTGATGATGTGGGTTTGGGGTTATCTCCACCACCTCCACATGCGACTAATAACATTGATGATAAAACTAAAACAACTAACCTCTTTTTCATTTTACACCCTCCTTAATTTTTATTGTTTGTATATATACAAAATGGAAAAGCAAATATAGAACATACCGCAGAAAAAGTAAGTGCCAAAATAAATGCAGTTATACTTATAATCACTCCTAATATCCAAAATAATAGTTTCATAAGAATTAAGAATTTTAAGCCATCTAAGCTAAAGCTAAAAATAATACCTGGAAATTTTATTGACCATGATGCGACTGATGTAAACACATCACATACCCATGTTGCAGAAAAAATACAATAAATATCAGCTAAAATTGCATATCCTAATAAAATTGGAGCAATTATAGTAACAGGTAGTCCAACAATACTATAATTTAAAATACATATAATTAGTGAAATTACAAAAGTTAATATTCCTAGAAAAATTGCCCATTTTAAAACTTTTGATTCACTTTTTTCTTTTAATAATCTTTTATGACTTTTTATATTTTGTTTTTCCGAATCATTACTATCTTTTATAACTTTGTCAATTGCTTTAGAATCCATCTTATTTTCATATAAGCTTTTGTTTTTAAAGCATTCACTACATACAGGAGTTTTCTTCCTTATACCATTTGCTGTCAACTCATAAAGGTATCTAATATCTTTTTCATCATTAAGTGTTTTATGGCAATATTTGCATGTAATAATATCATCTACTTTATTATTTTCTATAGGTTCTGATGAGATTTCTACAGCTTTTTCGCTTTCATCGCTAAATAAATATTCATACGAACAATTAAAAATTTTAGCAAGTTCTTTAATGTTTGTTATGTCAGGCTCATTTGTATCGTTTTCCCATTTACTTACAGTTTGAAACGTAACATTCATTTTATCTGCTAAATCTTTTTGTGTTAAATTTGACTCAGTTCTTAATTTCTTTATCTTTTGACCGAACGTCATAATTCCACCTCCTGTCCTTTAGTTTCTACTTTTTCACGAATTAAGTAAATAACCATTACCGCGAATTGCTCACCGAAAAGTTGAATTTTAATTTTATTTAATAAAAAACCTTTAAATGAGCACTTATTTTATATTTATCAATCAAAAAAGTAATCATCTATAGCAATTTTATATCTCCATCTAGGTCTTATAGTTACCCTTATATCTTTTAAATCAAAATATGGATTTAAATATTGTTTTAGTTCAGCAATAAGACCTTTATCAATATCTTTAGGAGCTCTTCTTTTAATATCTTCATAAATGCTTTTGGTAAATTTGTCAACGCCTTCAAATCTTTTAGTTGGTAGTTCAACACTGGCAACAGCATTAACTTTAAAAACTAATTTCTTATTAGGAATATCACTTCTATTTTCTTGAAAAATAAACTTGTTAAAATACCCTCTATAGTGAACCTTACAACAACTACCGAACAAACTAAAATATTCATAAAAGCCTTGCTTACCACGATATTCACTGATAAAACTTATAACAAAACTAACAACATTTTCATATGTGTTGTTGCTCTTAAGGTTTTCATATTTTTCTAGAGTTTCTTTGCTAAGTGTTCTCATTTCTTTTAATTTGACCTTTAAATCCTTTTCTTTTTAAATTTTAACATTTATGAACACTATTTTACAATTATTTATTTTAAAAAAGGACCTCAAATGAGATCCTTTGTTTTTAATTTATTCTTCAGTATCAACTGCTTCGATTTGCTTGATAGTAAGTTCATTTCCTCTAAGTAAATATGTGTGTTCACTGCCACAATGAGGGCAAATCTTTCCATATTTAACTGTAGGATAATCTTTTAAGCAATCTTCACAATGAGTAACTGCTGGTAAAGTTTCAACAATAATTTTTGCATCTTTTAATACAGTCTCTTTTTTTACTGCCCAATTCCAGCAATCTTCAAAGAGATATGGTAAAACTGTAGAAACCTCACCTATTTCAACTGTGACAGAATTAATTTTTTTAACTCCGTTTTCTTCAGCAATTTTATTTACTTCTTTAATACAGTGGAAAACAACACCTAATTCGTGCATTATCTATCCTTTTTTTGTGCTTCTTTATAGGCTTTCTTGCGTTGAGCAACGAATTCTCTATCTTCTTTACTATTCTTGACAAAGACAATCTTTGCAGCACGTTTAGCCATATTTGGTAAAATCTTACCAAATTTCTTTTCAGCAACTACCATTGTACTTGCTTCTGGATGATCACGATGGAGAGTAATAGCATCAAATTTACATCTTGTTGTACATAAGCCGCAACCAATACAACGGTGATCATCGACAACAACTGTACCACAACCAAGGCAACGAGATGTTTCCTTCTTAACTTGTTCTTCTGTAAGTGTTCCATAGACATCACGGAATGATTTTTCTGTACCATCTGCTGCTTCTTGACGTGAAGAATTGTCGTAGTTTTCAACTTTAATATCTGATGTATCGAATTGAATAAATCTTCTTGGATCACGTCCAATGGTCATATGACCATTTTGAACGTAACGATGTAAGCTTTCTGCAGCTTCATGACCTTGAGCAATAGCATCGATAGCAAACTTTGGACCAGTTAAAACATCGCCACCTGTAAAGATATCTTCTTGTGATGTTTGGAAAGTATATCCATCAGCAACTGGGCCATTTCCACGGCCAAGTTCCACGTTACTACCATCTAAAAGGTTGCCCCAAATGATTGATTGACCAATAGCAAATATTACTTTATCAGCTGGAATTGTAATTGTTTCATTTTCATCATATAAAGGACTAAATTTATTATTTTCATCATAAACTCGTGTGCACTTTTTAAAGACGATTGCTGTAGCTTTACCATTTTCGACAACAACTTCTTTTGGTCCCCAACCACAGTTGATAACAACTCCATCTTCACGAGCTTCTTTAATTTCTTCTTTACTTGCTGGCATGATATCTTCTGTTTCAAGACATAACATAGTTACTTTACTTGCACCACTACGTGCAGAAACTCTAGCAGCATCGATAGCTACGTTACCGCCACCGACAACAACTATTTCGCCTTCTGTCTTTTCTTTACCAGCATTAGCATGTTTTAAGAATTCAACAGCAGTTGTAACACCAATTGCGTCTTGTCCAGGAATATTTGGTAATCTACCACCTTGGCAACCAATTGCAAGATAGAATGCTTTATAACCTTGTTCACGTAATTGAGGAATTGTAACATCCTTACCAACTTCGACGCCAAGCTTAATTTCGACGCCCATTTCTTTCATAATTTCAATTTCGGCATCGATGACATTTTTTTCAAGTTTATATGAAGGAATGCCATATGTAAGCATGCCACCAGCACGTTCGTTCTTTTCGAAAACAGTTGGATAATAACCCATTTGTGCTAAATAGTAAGCGCATGATAAACCGGCTGGACCTGCACCAATAATAGCAATTTTTTCCTTCCAACGTCCTAAGTTAGAGGCAACAACTATATCTGGAACATAGCGATGTTCAGCTTTTAAATCTTGTTCGGTAATAAATTTTTTAACTGCGTCGATAGAAACAGCCGAATCGATTGTTCCACGTGTACATGCATCTTCGCAGCGTCTATTACAAATTCTACCGCAAACTGCTGGGAATGGATTTTCTTTTTTAATAATAGCTAAAGCTTCACGATATTTGCCTTGGCTTGCTTTTTTGAGATAACCTTGAACAGCAATATGGGCTGGACAGGCAGTTTTACAAGGAGCTGTACCAGAATCGTGAGTATTGATACGGTTTTTATCACGATAGTCTTCATCCCACATGTATTTACCCCATTTAAGAGTATCTGGTAATGGTTGCTTTGGATATTTAACTTCAGTTCCATTAGCTTTACAAAGCTTTTGACCTAACTTTAAAGCACCGGCTGGACAATATTCAACACAAGCGCCACAAGCGACGCACTTTTGTCTATCGACATGAGCACGATAGGCTGATGCAGACATATTTGGAGTGTTGAAAAGTTGACTTGTTCTTAAAGCGTTACAAATCTTAACGTTACAGTTACAAATAGCAAAAATCTTGTTTTCACCATCAATGTTAGTTACTTGGTGAACAAAACCGTTGTCTTCAGCGCGTTTTAAAATTTCCATCGCTTGTTCG
>ERZ779643.2124-NODE-2124-length-11959-cov-35.709677_pt1 | contig 11959 bp, 5 predicted proteins | sample MGYA00511564_ERZ779643 | MGnify/ENA primary metagenome ERZ779643 (study PRJEB29588, sample SAMEA2147114) | human gut metagenome | biome: human gut; feature: human-associated habitat; material: faeces | place: Denmark | collected 2008/2010 ... | reverse complement strand
TAACGAGACGGCTGTTAACATAGCAAGGCTCGAAACCGAACTGGCTTGGGAATGCTGGCCAGCACTTGTCTGCAAATGCTACATACTGACGAGAACCCTTGTGAGCCTCAGCCCAATCGAGCAATGTCAACTCAAACTGTGCCATTCTGCGGCTGAGATCAGGATAGTAGCATCCCTCGCCCATCTCCTTGGCCATATCAGCACAAACCTCGTCGATACGTGGATCGTTCGCGTGCTCCTTATAAGCTACGAGGAGGTCGAGCTCTGAGTTCTCCTCAATCTCTACACCCAGTTCGTACAAGCCCTTGATTGGAGCGTTGCAAGCGAAGAAGTCCTGAGGACGTGGACCGAATGTGATAATCTTCAAGCCCTTCAAACCGAGGATGACGCGAGCTACTGGTACGAAGTCTGCAATCATCTTAGCAACATCCTCTGCTGTACCAACAGGGTACTCAGGGATGTAACCCTTCAAATGACGCATACCGAGGTTGTAAGAGCAGTTGAGCATACCGCAGTATGCATCACCACGACCATTGATCATGTCGCCGTCACCTTCAGCTGCTGCTACGAACATAACAGGACCGTCGAAGTTCTTTGCAATCAAAGTTTCAGGGGTCTCTGGACCGAAGTTACCAAGGAATACAACCAAGGCGTTGCAACCCTGCTCCTTTACTTCGGCCACAGCCTTGAGCATATCTTTCTCGTTCTCAACTGTAGTCTGACAGTTGAAAATCTCACCCTTGTACTCTTTTACGATGTTCTCACGGCGCTGAGTAGAAAGCGCGATTGGAAAACAGTCACGGCTAACGGCAATAATACCGAGCTTTACTTGTGGAATGTTGTTGCTTACCATAATTATTATGTTTTTATTTAAGTTTTTGTATATATGCTTGTTTTTTGCTGAGGGCAAAGGTACAAATATTTTTGATTTCTGCAAGCAAATTCTGAGTTTTTTTTCCGTTCAAAATGTAAAAAAACGTTTATTTGTACCCGAATGTAACATTTGATAAACTTCCTGAAACATTTTATACCCCCTAATAGATATCCAAAACAAATAAAAAACTGAATGAATGATGATATTTCGAATAAAAGTTGTATCTTTGCACCGATAAAAACAGATAAGTTAATATGAATAAAATCAAAACAGTCTTTGCCGGAATATGGCATAAGCTATGTGCTTTCTGGGCTTGGTACAAGAGTTTGTATCAAGGTAGGGCTTGGTATACCAAGACCATTGTCGCATTCGTCAGTTGTATCATCGCCTTCATTATTTATCTGGGCGCAGTAGACATCAACTTCTTGTGGCTTTTCGGTAAGTCACCAGGCTATTTCTCCGGTATTCTGAATCCGCAGACTTCAGAGGCATCAGAGATATATAGTGCCGATGGCAAGCTGATTGGCAAATACTTCAACGAGAACCGTACACCTGTAAAATATGAAGAGGTGAATCCAGCCTTCTTCAAGGCTTTGATTGATACGGAAGATGAGCGCTTCTACAAGCACATCGGTATCGACCCTATCGGTGTATTCGGTGCTGCTAAAGACGCCCTCCTGCATCATGATGCCCGTGGTGCGTCTACCATCACACAGCAGTTGGCTAAGAACATGTTCCGCGTACGCTCGCAGTATTCTACCGGATTGCTGGGCAAGGTGCCTTTGCTCCGACTGCTCATCATCAAGAGCAAGGAGTGGATTATTGCCGTAAAGCTGGAGACAGCTTTCTCCAAGAAGGAAATCATCACCATGTATGCCAACACGGTAGATTTCGGAAATAATTCATACGGTATCAAGACTGCAGCCAAGACCTACTTCAATACGAATCCAAAAGACCTGACTGCAGATCAGGCTGCTATTCTGGTAGGTATGCTCAAGGCAACTACCTATTATAATCCGCGCACCAATCCAGAGAACAGTCGGGTGCGCAGAAACACCGTATTATATAACATGTTGACTCATGGCGATCTGTCTCGTACCGAGTATGAAGAGCTGAAAGAGCTTCCTATCAAACTCGACTTCAAGGTAGAGGAGAACTATGACGGACAGGCAAAATACTTCCGCGTAGCCGTAGCCGATTATCTGAAAGACTGGTGCCAGGAGGAAGGTTATGACCTCTACTCAAGCGGTCTGAAGATTTATACAACCATCGATACTCGCATGCAGAAGTATGCCGAGGATGCTGCCCGCAAACAGATGAAGCAGGTACAGCAGAACTTCAACAATCACTGGAGCATCCGACGTACTCAGGCTGGTAAAGGAAAATGGCTGGGCGAAGAACCTTGGCAGGACGAGAACCACAAGGTGATACCAAACTTTATCCAAGGCATTGCTGAAAAGCAGCCTTTCTATAAGAATCTGCTGGCCAAATTCCCAAACAATCCAGATTCTGTCACCTATTATTATAAGGAGTGGGTTCACCCTGTCAAAGTGTTCGATTACGACAAGGGAAGCATCACTATCAACATGACTTCTGAAGATAGTATCAAGTATATGACTACCTTCATGCACAGTGCTTTCGTAGCCATGGAGCCACAGACAGGAGCCGTGAAGGCATGGGTGGGCGACATCGACTTCGACCACTGGAAGTATGACAAGGTAACTGCCGAGCGCCAGCCGGGTTCTACCTTCAAGCTCTTCGTTTATACAGAAGCCATGAACCAGGGATTGACTCCTTGCGACAAGCGCCGCGATGAATATATCTCTATGCAGGTATACGATAAGAAGAAGCACGAGATGACAACCTGGACTCCTGGCAATGCCAACGGTTCATTCTCTGGCGATAGCATCCCACTGAAGAATGCATTTGCCAAGAGTATCAACTCCATTGCCGTAAGACTGGGTCAGGAAATGGGCATCAAGCGCATCATCGAAACCGCCAAGAAGATGGGTATCGACAGTCCGCTCGATGATACTCCATCACTCGCCTTGGGTTCCAGCGATGTCAACCTGCTGGAGATGGCTTGCGCATACAGCACCATCTCTAACAACGGTAAGCATCACGACCCTGTATTGGTGACCAAGATTGTTGACCATGACGGCAAGGTGGTTTATGAAGGTCCTACTGCCGAGGAACAGGTTATTCCATACAAGAGTGCCTTCCTGATGCAACAGCTCCTGCAGGGCGGTATGAGAGAACCGGGTGGTACCTCACAGAGTCTCTGGGGCTATGTAGGTAATTACCGTGACACAGAATTTGGCGGTAAGACCGGTACAACCAATAATCACTCTGACGCATGGTTCATGTGTGTAAGTCCTAAACTGGTAGTTGGTGCCTGGGTTGGAGGAGAATACCGATGCCTCCACTTCCGAACAGGAGCCTTGGGACAGGGTGCCAGAACAGCATTGCCTATCTGCGGTTACTTCCTGCAGACGCTCTTCGCTGATCCTGCATTCAAGAAATATCATGCCAAGTTCGATAAGCCAAAGGACGATGACATCACAAGAGACATGTATATCTGTGCCAGCTATGCACCAAAGCCAAAGGTAGATACAACACAGGTGGACAGTACTGCCTTCACAGAAGAAATTCTCCTTGATGAAAACGGAAACCCTATTAAGAAGGAAATTCCGACAGTGAAGACAGATGGAGAGGCTACAACCACCCCAACTACCACTCCTGCTGCTACAGAAGAAAAGAAAGAGAAGAAGAAGGCTAAGCCTACAGAACAGCCTATCAACTTCGATGACCTCTAATAAAATAATATGATTGATCTCGACAATGCGGAGTTGCAGAATGCACTCCAAATCATACAGTTTACCCGTCGTTCGCTTTTCCTCACCGGAAAGGCGGGGACGGGTAAATCTACTTTTCTACGTTATATCGCTGCCAATACCAAGAAAAAACATATCGTCCTGGCACCTACCGGTATCGCAGCCATCAATGCCGGTGGAAGCACCTTGCACAGTTTCTTCAAGTTACCTTTCCACCCATTGCTGCCCAACGACAGTATGTATTCGGTGCGCAATATCCGAAACACACTGAAGTATAATTCTGAGAAAATCAAGATTATCCGTGAAGTAGAGCTCATCATCATAGATGAGATCAGTATGGTACGTGCCGACATCATCGATTTCATCGACAAGGTATTGCGAGTATATTGCCGGAACATGAGAGAACCGTTCGGTGGAAAACAGCTTCTGCTGGTGGGCGACATCTATCAGCTGGAACCCGTTGTCAGAGAAGACGACCGCAAACTGCTCAATCCTTTCTACCGCAGCAGTTTCTTCTTCGATGCCAAGATTTTCCAACAGTTCCAACTGGTCAGCATCGAACTCAAGAAAGTATACCGCCAAAGCGATCCTGTCTTTATCGGAATCCTCGACAACATCCGGACCAGTCAGGCAAGAATGCAGGACCTGAAGTTGCTAAACCAGCGTGTTGGCGCCCAATTGGATGAAGGCGACTCCAAGCTTGCCATCACCCTGTCCACCCGTCGCGATACAGTAGATTACATCAATGACAGTCAGCTCAAGCTTTTGCCTGGCGAACCTTGCCTCTTCCGGGGACGTATACAAGGAGAATTCCCAGAAAGCAGTCTGCCAACCCCTATCGAGCTTTACCTGAAAACGGGTGCTCAGATTATCTTTATCAAGAACGACATCGAGCACCAATGGGTAAACGGTACGCTGGGCACCATCATCGGCTTTGACGAAGACGAGAATGCCAAAATTTATGTACGCACAGAAGAGGGAAAGGATGTGATGGTTGAACCTGCTGCCTGGAGCAACATGCGATACCATTTCAATGAGGTGGAAAAGAAGATTGAGGAAGAGGAGATTGGAAGATATGAGCAATACCCTATCCGACTTGCCTGGGCGATTACTGTTCATAAGAGTCAGGGACTGACCTTCAATCAGGTAAAGATAGATTTTACCGGCGGAGTTTTCGCTGGCGGTCAGACCTACGTAGCCTTATCACGTTGCACCAGTCTGGAAGGAATCAGCCTGCAGGAACCTATTCGCCAAAGCGAGATATTCGTCCGCAACGAAGTCAAGCAGTTTGCCCGTCATTACAACGACCAGAGCACCATCCATACGGCTCTTACACAGAGTAAGGCTGACAAACAATATCATGATGCTGTCAAGGCATACGACAAGGGAGACATGCAAGCAGCTCTGGATAACTTCTTCCTAGCCATCCATAGCCGTTACGACATCGAGCACCCTCTTGCCAAACGTTTCATCCGTAAGAAACTCAACAAGATGAATGAACTGCAAGCGGAGAACGAGCGTCTTAGGGAAGTAATCAGGCAGAAGGATGAAGAGAAAAAGAAACAGGAGAAATTCCTCAAGCGCCTTGCCACGGAATATGTCATCATGGGTAAGGAATGTGAGAGAGCCGAAATGAAAGAAGCGGCCATCACCAATTACCAGAAGGCTCTCACCCTCTATCCAGGACATCCAGAGGCTAAGAGAAGATTGAAGCATCTCAAGGAATAATCATAAAAAAGTGGTTGAAAAAACGGAAAGCACATCCGTTTTTTCAACCACTTTTTTATTGATTAAAACTTAACCTCATAGGTCTTGCCCTTCTGGGTCTTCATCTTCTTCACCTTATCTCCATATCTTACCTGGCAAGGTTCACCGGAACCGGAGAGGATGACAGCCTTGGTAAGGCGACCGTTGTCCCAATAGATATCTACCGTGAAATTACCCTTGGCACGGAGCCCCTTGATGGAACCCTTCTGCCATGCATCAGGCAGGGCTGGCAGGAGATGGATAAAGCCCATATGGCTCTGCATCAACATTTCGGTGATACCCGCTGTACCGCCAAAGTTACCGTCTATCTGGAATGGAGCATGCGTATCCCAGAGGTTATCCAATGTACCATTCTTCAACAGGTTGCCATAAAGCTTGTAAGCATGGTTGCCATCGTGCAGACGAGCCCACTGGTTCAACTTCCAACCCATAGACCATCCGGTAGCACCATCACCACGATGTTCCAATACCACCTTGGAAGCCTTTGCTAATGTAGGAGTAGTGATAGGTGAAATGGTACGGCCTGGATGCAGACCGAAGAGATGGTTCACATGGCGATGCTCATCCTTAGGATCATCAATATCTTTCGACCACTCCATCAACTGTCCGTAGCGTCCTATCCGGTAAGGAGCAATGTGCTTCAGAGCATCTTCCCACAGCTTGCGGTCCTTGGCATCCTTGCCCAGAATCTTGCTAGCCTCTACAGCATCAAGCAGAATCTCACGAATCACGGCATGCGCAAAGGTTGCACCCTCGTCTATCGGTCCGTGCTCTGGAGATGTGGAAGGAGCCGCTGTATAGACGCCATCCTTGCGATGCCACAGATAATCTGTTGCGAAGTTGGCACTTCCCTTGATGATATCGTATGCTGTCTCGCTCAGGAACTTCTTGTCACGGGTATAGTCATAATAATCCCAGAGATGGGTAGCCAACCATGGACCGGCGAATGGAGAGAAGTTCCACGACATATCCTCGCTTGACAGCGGAGAGGTGAAACCGAAGATGTTGCTGGATACAGATGTAGTCCAGCCACGGGTACCGTAATATGACTTGGCAGTCTTCTCACCCGGCTTCACCTGTGTCTGGATGAAGTCGAAGAGCGGAAGCTCACACTCGCTCAGGTTGGTGGTGCAGGCTGGCCAGTAGTTCATCTGCAGATTGATGTTGTTATGATAGTCTACACGCCAAGGACCATCCACGTTGTTGTGCCATACACCCTGCAGGTTGGCAGGCATGTTGCCTGGACGCGAAGAGGCGATGAGCAGATAGCGGCCAAACTGATAGTAGAGCTGCTCCAGATAGAAATCCTTTGCCCCCTTGCGGTAGTTAGCCAATCGCTCATCGATAGGCATATCGTTGGCATTAGCCGCATCATTCAGATTCAGATTCAGGCTCACACGATTGAACAGGCGGCTGTAATCCTTGTAATGCTCCTCCAGCAACTGCGCATAGCCCTTGCCCTCGGCCTTGCTCACCCAGTCCAGAGTAGTAGCCAGCGGATCCACGCCCACATAGGTTTTAGGATCATTGTAATCCGGATTATTGTTTGCCTTGTAATCGGTATCGGCAGAAATGAGGAATACCACCTCGTCAGCCTCCTTTACGGTCAACTTTCCACCTTCGTTCGACAAGCTACCACCCTTGTTGATGGCACGGATGCGGACAGCATACTGCATATCGTTGTTATCGAGACGTGCATCCCAAAGCAGTCCATTCTTGCCATCAGCCACCATCTTGCCTGTAGATACAGGGTTCGGCGCATAAGAGAATACGAGATTCTGCTTGCCCGGACGGGAAGCCTTGTAGCGGATAGCCATCACATTGGCTGGATAAGAAATGAAATACTCACGCTTATAGTTTACACCATCCTTGACGAAAGAAACGGTAGCCAATGCCGAATCGAGCGACAAGGCACGGCGATATTTGGACATACCCACAGTGCTCAATCCAGTCTCGATATACGCCTCACCCATCGTGGTAAAGCTACCGAAACGGAATGGATCTTCTGCATAAGACTCGTATGGCACCGGACTGTTGAAATTCTTGCGGGTGAGTTGGGATGCCTTTTCCCAATCGTTGGCAGCGAAGGCATCTCTGATTTCCTGCATCACATGGGCAGAATTCTTGTTCACATTCCAATAATAGGCAGCGCCCTTCTTGGTGTTCGGACCGCCACGCCAGAGCGTCTTCTCATTCAGCGTGATGCGCTCAGCCTCCACGGAACCCAGGATATTGGCTCCGATACTACCATTACCGATAGGCAATGACTTTGACTCCCAATCAGGATCGGGATTGCGGGCGGTATCACCAGCAGAGATAGGTTTCTTGTTTGTCCATTTCTCGGGATGACCACCATACCAGATTTGCTGTCCCTTCAAGGTGACCGGCGTGTCAAACCAGTAAGACAATGGAGTCTTCTGCTGTGCTGAAGCCTGAAGTGCTCCCAGCATAGCCAAGGTAAAGATTGTTACGGTTTTCTTTTTCATGATGCGTATAAATTTAAATTTTCAATTATTATTTTCAATTGCTATTTTGGGAATTATCCAAAATATGATTTTCCATATCCGGTACAAATTTACGATTAATATCTGAACTAACAAAGACATATCATAAAAAAAACGAGAATAACCGGCATTTTTTTCAAATACCTGTTATCCTCGTTTGATTTTTATTTGATTTCTATTTTCAGACTAATACCACTTTACTGCATTAGAATAGCCACTACGCTTATCATACTTCAGCGCATCCGTCAATGTAGCTGCATTGCATCGGAAGGTGAAGTTATAACTGGTATATGGCGCAAGTACTACTGAACAACTCATGTTGAAGCAGTGGAGATCTCGAGCCAGACTGGCAGTAGTCATACTAATCTTGGAATTCTCGAAGTCGTAACCAGAAGAGAAACTGATGTTCCATCCATCGCTCAAGCGAATATTACCACTCATGTTAAGAGTCTGTGTAAACTTGTATGGATAGCGCATGGTCTTCTCGTTGAATTTCTCTCGTCGAGTATCCTCACGCATGGTAACACCATATCCGAAGGTCAAAGACCAAGGCATCTTGAATGCCATATAACCGTCACTGTCGGTCTTTGCTTTACCACCGCCACTCTTCTTGGCTGCCGTCTTACCTTTCTCGATATTATCATCCACGTTGCTTTCTATGTCGGTATCCATACCTCCATCGTCATCATCGCTCTTCCTGTTCTTGTCCTTATCGTCATCATCATCGCCACCACCGAAGAGTTTCTTCAACTTTTCCGGATTCAGCGTGAATGAGAAGTTCTGAGACATTCCCTGGAATCGTCCGAATCGACCCTTGCCCCACTCTGTGTGGTTGCCAACAAACACATTACCCTGATCATCCAGTTCGTAAGCGTATGTAGCAAAGACAGCATTCATATTGAATGTGTAGTTCTTCCACCACTTGAGACGGAGGTTGATATTCATATCGCTCCAAGGGCGAACCTTGGCTGCGGTGTTGTAACTCATATTGATGTCGAACGCATCAATGAGACTCACCTTCTTGAGACTGTCGTTCTTATCTCTCCATTTCATCTCCAGGTTATTGCCCAGAGTGAAGGAAATGTTACCACTCTTGCCCTTACCCGGCACACCGTAAAGTGCATTCTGGTATGGTGAATAACTGACGAGCGATACGTTACCGTCAGCATCGGTCTTCTGATAAGTATCCCAGAATCCATATCGGCTAGCACCGAAGTCTGGCGCATAACTGAAATTGACCGTCGGAGTGAAAACGTGGCGAATCCTGTCAATCCTATTACCGAAGAGCTTACGGTTAGGAATCCAGAATCCATACAGCTTGGTAGAGAGACCTACACTCATGTTCCAGTTATAAACATTGTTGAAACCATATATGGTATCACTCTTCTCAATCTGCTTTTCGCTATCCCATGATTTCTCCACCTTATTGGTATACATACGGTCGGTGAAGTTGAACGAAGGACTCACATTGAGATATTTGAAGAGAGTGAACGATGCACTCACAGGTATCTGATGTTGCCATCCGTTGCGCCAATCCTTGATAAGCGAACTGTGCATCAGCTTATCCTCCTTGGTATTGATACTGTTGGAGATATGACCGGTATAGCTCATGGCGATTTTCTCGTACCACCTTTCATCACCCACCATCTTCTTTCTTCTGAACGGATAGAATCGGGAGATAGAGATGTTGAGGTCTGGCAAGGTCATCGCTATCGAAGAGTCACGCATGTTCTGCGAAAGATTGGCAGTAGAACTGAGCGACATACCGATGCTGGAGAATGTTGTACTCCAGTTGACGGAAGAGGTTCGAGTACTCTGCGTCATCGTCTGAGGATTATAGAGTGAACTCAGATTATTCCGCTCATAGCTGGATGTGGCAAAGTTGACACTTGCCGACAACGAACTGAACGGATTAGCCTTTGAGTCTTGTCTATGACTCCACTGCAACTTGAAGCTCTCCTGCTCTGTGAAATCAGGCATTCCCTTGTCTCCATTCTTCGTATCCTGGTAACTGAAGAAGAAGGAACCGGAATACTTATATCGCTTGCGATAGTTGCTTGCCGCCGAAAGTCCCCAAGATCCCTTGGTATAGATTTCTCCGAGGAGTTTCAAGTCCCACTTGTCACTCATGGCAAAATAATAACCACCATCCCTGAGATAGAATCCGCGCGCACTCTCATCACCGTATGTCGGCATGATGAAACCGCTGCTGTAGCTCTTGGAGAACGGGAAGAAACCGTATGGTATGGCTATAGGAACCGGCACATCACACACCACGAGATGAGCAGGTCCGAAGACCACATCCTTATTCGGTCGCATCTTGGCACGTGAGAGTGAGATATAGAAATCCGGATGCGGATCATCACAGGTGGTATAGGTGGCATGTTTCAGATAAACCGTACCAGAAGAATCTCGCTTCGATTTCATACCTCGCAAGAAACCATCTTCCTGCGCTGTATATACATTATTAATAAGAGCCTTCTTGCTCTTGAAATTAAACTTAATCGTGTCGGTATCGTAGGTATCACCTCCTATCTTGAAGATTGGCTTTCCCTTGACACCTTCCTTAGTAGAAGAATCGGGAGTACCCATTGCCTTCACATTGCTCTTGTCGAGATCCATGGATATACGATCAGAAGAAAGATCCATGTTCTGGTACTTCACATTCGAATTACCAAAGAGATGCGCTACCTTGTTATGAGCATCATAGACCAGCGAGTCGTCGGCCTGATAACTGACCGGCGCATCAATACCACCCGACTTCTTACGGTTGATACTATCCTGATGGATACTGTCATCCACTACCTTATTATGTTTCCATATAGCCTTCTGCAGCGAGTCCATCTGGGTGGTATCAGCCTCCGTACTGATGATTTCATTGCCGAGAGAATCGACAAAGACGGAGTCGCCCACAGCCACGGCAGTAGAATCCACCTGAGCCTTCTTGTCTTTCTTTTTAGAAGGCATACCCGGGTTTGCCACCATCATGCATGAGATGGCAGCAAACATCAGTGCAGCTATAGTTGATTGTTTTCTCATTCAGAAATTATTGTTAAGAAGTCACCCAACTGAACTTCTATCCTATTTCAAACATCCGCTCCCATTCCTGGAAGCGCTTTACTCCTTCCTCGCCAAACTTAGCGAGACTTTTCTCTGCCTTTTCTATACTCTTTTCCTTGTCGAGATGAGTCTTGCTGAAGAACTTATCAGCATAGCAGATTACCTTCTCCTCCATGGTTTCTGGCAGAAAATTCTGATGAGGCAGAGGCAGTTGCTGCTTCTCGATTTGCTCTTTTGTGATGCCGGCACCTGTATGGCGCTCACATACCCGAGCATGGCGCTCATAGCCTTCCTTGCGCAAGAGTTCGGCACCCAATCTACCATGACAGATATATGGCTGCGAGCCAAAACACATGATGCCGGGAGCATCGGTCATGAAGATTCCAATATCGTGAAGCATCGCTGCTTCCTCGATAAACTGGGCATCCAAATGCAATTCAGGATGAGACGAAACAATCTGTAGCGCTTTTTGCGCTACAGATTGACTATGTGTAATGAGGATATGACGAAGCTCATTATCCTCAGGATAATACTTATCAATAATTGCTTGATAATTCATAAATTTATTGTTTACTCAGCGTTGCGCTCAATGTAAGCGATGACATCACCCTTGCGGATCTTGCTGCCCTGCTTAGCATTGATTTCTACGAGCTTGCCACCCAATGCAGCAGGAACTGTCTCAAACTCACCCCATGGAGCGAGGATGTAGCAGAAGGCATCACCTTCCTTATACTCCTTACCGATGAATGGCTCTACAGCTGGCTGGCACTCGCCTTCGCCCTGGAACTCCCAGAAAATCTGACCTGCAACTGGTGCTACGATAGCATCAGCCTTGGCGTGCTTGAATTCAGCGAGCTGAGCTGGTGTCAAGGTGCTGCCGAGCTTGGCATCCTTTGCCTTCTGGAGGTCAGCCAGGAAGT
>ERZ779643.2123-NODE-2123-length-11964-cov-2.994290_pt1 | contig 11964 bp, 10 predicted proteins | sample MGYA00511564_ERZ779643 | MGnify/ENA primary metagenome ERZ779643 (study PRJEB29588, sample SAMEA2147114) | human gut metagenome | biome: human gut; feature: human-associated habitat; material: faeces | place: Denmark | collected 2008/2010 ... | reverse complement strand
GGTTTCATCGCCGACTTAGGATATGAAGCCTACCAGAAGATTTTGGAAGAGGCTGTAGATGAACTGAAGACCGACGAATTCTCGGATCTGTACAACGAACTGTCGGACGGCAAAGAGAAAGACGGAAAAGACTTCGTCAAGGAAACATTCATCGAAAGCGATTTGGAAATACTCTTCCCTCCTACCTATATTCCAAATGATTCCGAACGTATCTCGTTGTATCGTGAGCTGGATAACATGGAACGGGAAGAAGACATAAAAGCCTTCAGTGCCCGCCTGGAAGACCGTTTTGGAAAGATCCCGAAAGAAGGAAAGGAACTAATACGCATCGTTCGTCTTCGCCGGATGGCACGGTCGCTGGGTATCGAGAAAGTGGTCCTGAAGAAAGGACAGATGAACCTATACCTAGTATCGGCAGAAGACAGCCCATATTACCAGAGCAAGGCTTTTGGTCAGTTATTAGCATACATCCAGAAGCATCCTCGTTTCTGCAACCTGAAAGAAGCCAACGGCAAAAGGAGCATTATCATCAAAGACGTTCCGACCGTAGCCGCAGCTTGCAACATCTTGGAAGAGATGGAGTCTTTATAAGCTTTGCACTGAGAAATGGTCCAATCAGAATGAGAACAATTATTTAGAGACATTACATATGAAAAAAACGGACAAACAACCCAGACTGCTTACCTGGGTTTTCCCGATGTTGCTGATGGCAAGCCCTATGCTTGCCGTCCAACCATCAGAGCTTACTTCTGTAGAAGTTAGTGCTATCACCCCGATAGTCTGTGCCCAACATATTAATCCGACAACCGTCGATCTCGTGTTCAGTAATGGCCAACGGATGACATTCGACTTTTACGGGCCGAACATCTTTCGGATGTTCCAGGATAATCAGGGAGGTATTATCCGGGATCCGGAAGCACGGCCGGAGGCTCAAATCTTAGTAAATCAACCCCGAAAACCGATTTCTGTACTCCAAATAGAAGACAAAGACGAACGAATCAGCATCTTCACCGATCAGATAGAATTGCAATTCGCCAAAGAAAACGGCCGAATGAAAGTCATCAACCGGGTAACACAGCATACCGTAGTGGAAGAAGTACGACCTGTCTCATACGAGAAAAACAGGACCTGCCTGAACCTCAAGGAACAACCGGACGAATACTTCTATGGCGGTGGTGTGCAAAACGGACGATTCTCTCACAAAGGAAAGAGTATCGCCATAGTTAATCAGAACAGCTGGACCGACGGCGGTGTGGCATCTCCTACTCCATTCTACTGGTCTACAGCTGGATATGGTTTCATGTGGTATACTTTCAAGCCAGGCAAATATGACTTTGGTGCTACACAGAAAGGAGAAGTTTCTCTTTCACACGAGACAAATTATCTGGATGTATTCTTCATGATAAACGACGGAGCTGTTCCCCTACTAAATGATTTCTATCAATTGACAGGAAATCCAGTATTATTGCCTAAATTCGGATTTTATCAAGGACATCTGAATGCCTACAACCGTGATTTCTGGAAAGAAGATGAAAAAGGAATCCTCTTCGAAGACGGCAAACGGTATAAGGAAAGCCAAAAGGATAACGGTGGTATCAAAGAATCGCTCAATGGTGAGAAAGGTAATTATCAGTTCTCGGCACGAGCCGTAATCGACCGCTATAAAGCACATGATATGCCATTAGGATGGCTTCTTCCGAACGACGGTTATGGCGCAGGTTATGGTCAGACAGAAACACTCGACGGAAATATCCAGAACCTGAAGAGCCTGACCGAGTATGTCCATCAGCAGGGTGTGGAGATCGGTCTTTGGACGCAATCGGATTTGCATCCGAAGCCAGAAGTTAGCGCACTGCTCCAACGGGATATTGTGAAGGAAGTACGTGACGCTGGAGTCCGTGTCCTCAAAACCGACGTTGCCTGGGTTGGCGACGGCTATTCATTCGGCTTGAACGGAGTAGCTGACGTGGCTCACATCATGCCTTATTACGGAAATGACGCACGCCCGTTCATCATCTCTTTAGACGGCTGGGCTGGCACACAGCGTTATGCCGGCATCTGGTCGGGCGACCAAACTGGAGGCGAATGGGAATACATCCGTTTCCATATCCCGACATATATTGGTTCTGGCTTATCCGGACAACCGAATATCACCTCCGACATGGATGGTATCTTCGGCGGAAAGAATCCGGTAGTCAATATGCGCGACTTCCAATGGAAAACCTGGAGTCCGATGCAGCTCAATATGGATGGTTGGGGTGCCAACGAGAAATATCCGCATGCCTTGGGTGAACCTGCAACTTCCATCAACCGGTCATATCTGAAATTGAAATCAGAACTGATACCATATACATATAGCATCGCTCACGAAGCAATAAACGGATTACCGATGATCCGGGCTCTGTTTCTGGAATACCCGAATCCTTATACCTTAGGTAAAGCAACACAATATCAGTATTTATATGGCCCGTACTTCCTTGTTGCCCCGATTTACAAGAATACGGCAGCCGATGAAGAAGGAAACGATATCCGCGATGGCATCTATCTGCCAGAAGGAACCTGGATTGATTACTTTACCGGGGAAAAATATGAAGGAAACCGAGTAGTGAATAATTGGGAAGCACCCATCTGGAAACTGCCTGTCTTTGTAAAAGCCGGAGCAATCATTCCGATGACGAATCCCAACAACCATGTGTCAGAGATCAACAAGCATGTCCGCATATATGAACTTTATCCGGCAGGCCGGACCTCATTCACAGAATATGACGATGATGGCCGCACGGAAGCCTATCGGCTGGGCGAAAGTACTACTACGCAAATTGACATGGAGGAAAACAACGGGAAAGTAACCGTCCGAATTGCTCCGACAACCGGAAACTTCACCGGTTTCGAAAAGGAAAAACAGACTGAATTCCGGGTACAGGTATCAGAAAAGCCCCGAAAAGTGACAGCTCAATTAGGAGGCCGTAAGATAAAACTGACTGAAGTAACTTTGCCCGAGGCCTTCGGAAAGAGTGTAAACGTATTCTTTTATGAAGCAAGTCCCGAATGGAACCGATTTGCAACACCGGGCAGTGACTTTGCTAAGGTTTCCATTCACAGGAATCCGCAATTACGGGTCAAACTGGAGACTGCCGATATCACCGCTTCAGCTACAGAACTGATGATTGAGGGATATCACTTCGATATGGGTAATTCGTATCTCCATTCACAGGGCAGCCTCACAGCACCAAAAGCACAAGTAACAGACGAAAACCGGGAAGCCTATAGCGTCACTCCAACTTGGAACAAGGTAGAGAATGCCGACTACTACGAAATAGAGTTCAATCACATGCTTTACACGACCATCAAAAATACATCACTGCCCTTTGAGGGGCTGGAAGCAGAGACAGATTACAACTTCAAGATACGCTCCGCCAATCAGGGAGGTACATCAGACTGGGCATCTTTTGCCGTGAAAACCAAATCAAACCCATTGGAATTTGCCATAAAGGGCATCCGAGGAGAATCTTCTGCGCCTTCGCAGGAAGGATTTGAAGTTAGTCGTCTCTTCGACTGGGCAGAAACAGGTGACATCTGGCATTCGGAATATGGAAAGAAAGCAGTGCCTTTCGATCTGATCATTGATCTGCGCAATTATAGCCAGCTGGATAAATTTCATTACCTTCCCCGACTTGACAGCGGTAACGGTACAATTCTCCGGGGAGAAGTTGCTTACAGTCTTGATAAAGAACACTGGGCTACCGTTGATTCCTTTGCCTGGAAACGTAACAGCGATGTGAAGATCTTCGAATTCAAAGATCATCCACAGGCACGTTATATCAAACTACATGTGACAGAAGCAGCCGGTAATTATGGGTCGGGCCGTGAACTGTATGTCTTCAAAGTACCGGGAACGGAAAGTTATCTGCCGGGTGATATCAATAACGACGGTAAGATCGACAACAACGACCTTACCTCTTATATGAACTATACCGGCTTGCGGAAAGGCGACGCCGACTTCGACTATGTCAGTGCTGGAGATATCAACCGCAATAATCTGATTGATGCATATGATATCTCAGTTGTGGCAACTCAACTGGAAGACGGTATCGAAGATCCGGGACAAGATAAAGTTTCCGGCCAACTGGCATTCAGTCTCGACAAGACGCAGGCCGTACAAGCAGGCAATACTGTCCGGATCAGAGTTAAAGGAGTTGACCTTTGTGCTGTCAATGCCCTGAGTTTTGCACTTCCGTATGACCAGCAAGACTTCCAGTTCATTGGAGTAGAAACCACGGGCATGGAAGAAATGGAAAATCTGACTTACGACCGCTTGCATACCAACGGTCAGAAAGTTCTCTATCCAACCTTCGTCAATTTAGGTGATAAGCCTGTACTTTCAGGTTCGAATGATCTTTTCATCCTTACTTTCCAAGCGAAACGTAAGGCGAAGTTTTCACTCGTCCCGACAGACGGCCTGTTGATTGACAGGAATCTGAATACACAGAAGTTCTGATAATCTTCCTAACTACTACTGGCTGAACATCCGGATAGGCGCGGTCCCAACGATTACAATAAGGAATCATTCCTCACATATCGTTGAAGGCCGCGCCTTTCTGGTTTATAACCCTTCCTCATCGATAAAATCCGTAATTAAGGTAATTCACACGGGTAAGAATCCGTAAAATATCAACAAAACACGAAGAAAAACCACGCTACTTTTGTCATGAGATATAAAAGCTCAATCAACTAAAATTATATAGTCTATGCGAAAACTGTCATTCTATTTATGTTCAGTCATGTTTGGAGCCTGTCTCTTGGGCAATCTCCATGCAGAAAACCCTAATACTGAAACAACAGAAATCAATAACACAAAAAGTAGCTTTATGGAAACAAAATTAAATCTTACACAAGAATGGGATAAAGTATTCCCCAAAAGTGACCTGGTCAATCATTCGAAAGTCACTTTCCACAACCGCTATGGCATCACATTGGCTGCTGATTTGTATATTCCTAAAAATGCAGAAGGAAAACTTCCGGCCATTGCTGTAAGCGGTCCGTTTGGCGCAGTCAAGGAACAGTCTTCTGGTCTGTATGCTCAGACGTTAGCAGAACGCGGATTCCTGACCATCGCTTTCGATCCGTCCTTCACTGGTGAAAGCAGTGGCGAACCACGCTATGTTGCTTCTCCCGATATCAACACCGAAGATTTCTGCGCTGCCGTTGATTACCTCAGTACCCGTCCTGATGTAGACCCCGGTCGTATCGGAATCATCGGTATCTGTGGCTGGGGAGGTTTTGCCCTCAACGCTGCCGCCATCGATACCCGTATCAAAGCGACTGTTACCAGTACGATGTACGACATGAGCCGGGTAACTGCTAACGGATATTTCGATTCGATGCAGGCTGACCAGCGCTATGAACTCCGCAAACAGTTGAATGCACAACGCACGGAAGACTACCGGAACGGAATGTATGCCTTAGCCGGCGGTGTTGTGGATCCACTGCCCGACAATGCTCCGCAGTTCGTAAAAGATTATTATGCTTATTACAAGACATCCAGAGGTTATCACCCACGCTCACTCAATTCAAATAACGGTTGGAATAAGACCTCCTCATTGTCATTCATGAACATGCCTTTACTTGCCTACAGCAGTGAAATACGTAGTGCCGTACTTATGCTGCATGGAGAGAAAGCTCATTCACGTTATTTCAGCGAAGACGCATTTAAGAAGTTAACAGGAGACAACAAGGAATTACTCATTATCCCGGGAGCCAATCACGTGGATTTATATGATAATCTTCAAGTCATCCCATTTGATCAGATCGTAAAATTCATGCAAACATATCTGAAGTAAAGTAAAGCAATGCATTGCATCATAATCAGCGCATAACAGGACTATTTATATAAACAAACACATAGCAATTATATGAAAATAACAACAATCCTTGCGATCATCGCAATGACAATAAACTGTACAACAATCATGGCACAAGAAACAATAAAACAGACAGCTGGCCGGAATCAGCTGGGAGAATTTGCTCCAAAATTTGCAGAACTTAATGACGATGTCCTTTTTGGTGAAGTGTGGAGCAGAACAGATAAACTCGGACTGCGTGACCGTAGCCTGGTAACCATCACTTCACTGATCAGTCAAGGTATTACAGATAGTTCACTCACCTATCATCTGCAGACAGCCAAGCAAAACGGAATCACACGAACTGAAATTGCCGAAATCATCACCCATATCAGTTTTTATGCCGGCTGGCCGAAAGCATGGGCAGCCTTTCGCCTGGCGAAAGAAGTGTGGGCAGAAGATGCAAGCGCCGAAGATGCGAAAGCAATCTTCCAGCGGGAAATGATCTTCCCCATTGGTGAGCCCAATACGGCTTATGCAAAATATTTTACAGGCAACAGCTATCTGGCGCCGGTATCCAACGAACAAGTTCCAGTATTTAACGTAACCTTCGAACCTGGCTGCAGAAACAACTGGCACATTCACCGGGCTACAAAAGGCGGAGGCCAGATGCTCATCGGCGTTGCCGGACGTGGCTGGTATCAGGAAGAAGGAAAACCGGCAGTTCAGATTCTTCCAGGAACCGTCATCCATATCCCGGCAGGTGTCAAACACTGGCACGGAGCTGCAGCTGACAGTTGGTTCGCTCATCTGGCATTTGAAGTAGCAGGAGAAAATACTTCAAATGAATGGTTGGAACCAGTTACGGATGAAGAATACAGCAAGCTTTAAATAAGAACAAATGCCATAATCAGGAGGCATTTTAATCAAACCGACGGTAAATATATATAATACTAATCACTTTACTTTATCCTTCGCAGATTGTGTTGCAAAGTAAAGTAAAGTGATTAGAACAATTTGGAGATGTAAATTAATCTTTGATATACTTTTTACTGATGTTCCATACAATTGAAACATACATATCCTGAAAATAACTTTCTCAATGAAATTTCAATGTTATATTATAAACTTACATTACCAACTCATTCTCCAGCTGTAATGCACGAGGAAAGATAATATTATTTTCCAGATGGATATGCTCATGAAGTGCTGCTTCGAACTGCTTAAGTTGCAGTAACACCAAGCGATAGCTTGCACATGCATCTTCTGGAGCTGTAAATCCATTAGTGAGTTTTGAGATGATTTCATAACGCTCACCCTCACCACTGTGCTCAAGCTCCATTACATGGATTGGATACTGGATCGTGTCGCAATGGAAACGTTTAACCTTTGTTCCTGATACACTTGCATTAAAAAGATCATATAGATAAGGGAAGAGCACATTCTCCTCTTTCAAAAGATGGCTTGACAAGTCATTGAGTGAATCATGGAAAAGTTTCTGAACCTGCAACAATTCTGAATGCTTCTCTGCATGTGCGATAACCACCTTATCGAGTAATTCGGCAATCTGAGGACCATTGATTCGAATGCCACGATGATGAATTTTCAGCACATAATCCAATAGTAGATCCAATGGCCACGATACAAAATCATGAGTACCACCAGCAGAACGATCCTGCAATTCATCAAGTTCCTTTGCCACATTTTCAGGTTTTACGTTACTATTTTGGCAAGCCTGTATGAAGGGAACATTGCCATGGCAACAGAAATCGATGCGATAGCGAGCGAATATCTGGGAGGCAGTGAAGTTGCCGGCCACAATCTGACCGACAGTGTATGAGTTATAATCTCTTTTTATCATAATTATTTATTTTATCTGTTCAGACCAAATTTCTGTAAATCTCCCTCTACAGTTCCGATGCCACTGATGCCGAAATTTTCGACAAGCACCTTAGCCACATTTGGAGAAATGAATGCTGGTAATGTAGGACCAAGGTGAATCTCCTTCACACCGAGGTATAAAAGAGCCAGTAATACGATAACAGCCTTCTGCTCATACCAAGCGATATTATAGACAATAGGCAGTTCGTTGATACCATTCAGTTGGAATACCTCTTTGAGCTTTAAAGCGATAACAGCCAATGAGTAGCTGTCGTTACACTGACCGGCATCGAGCACACGGGGAATTCCGTTGATGTCACCAAGAGGCAATTTGTTGTAGCGATACTTAGCACAACCGGCCGTAAGGATAACGGTATCTTTTGGCAGTTGTTCAGCGAATGATGTGTAGTATTCGCGACCACGCATACGTCCGTCGCAACCAGCCATTACGATGAATTTACGGATAGCACCGCTCTTTACTGCATCTACCACCTTATTGGCCAGTTGCATCACTTGGTTGTGGGCGAAACCTCCAACAATTTCTCCATGTTCAATCTCAGTAGGAGCTGCACAATTTTTGGCGATAGCAATCACTTCGCTATAGTCCTTGTGGCCGTTCTCATCCGTTGAAATGTGTTTGCAACCGGGGAAGCCTGTCGAATTTGAAGTGAACATACGTTCGGTATAGCTTGCGCCTGGCAGTGGCGGAACTATACAATTAGTAGTAAAAATGATTGGGCCATTGAAAGCTGTGAACTCTTCACGTTGTTTCCACCATGCGTTACCATAGTTTCCGGCAAAGTGAGGGTATTTCTTGAACGCTGGATAGTAATGGGCAGGAAGCATCTCGCCGTGGGTATAAACATCCACGCCTCTATCTTTTGTCTGCTCGAGTAACTGTTCCAAGTCGTGCAGATCGTGACCACTGATAAGAATGCCGGGATTATTGCGAACACCAATACTTACACTTGTAATCTCTGGGTGACCATAGCTTGATGTGTTTGCTGTATCAAGTAGAGCCATGGTCTGCACACCCATCTCGCCAGTCTTAAGAGCCAGAGTTGTAAGTTCTTCAGTAGAAAGATTATCCACGGTGATAGTAGCCAATGTACTCTGAATAAATGCATGCAGGGATACGTCGTTATAGCCGAGACGGTTTGCATGCTCAAGGTAAGCGGCCATTCCCTTTAGACCATAGACAATAAGCTCCTTTAATGAACGTATATCCTCGTTTGTTTCACGCATTACACCTACTTTAGCAGCCTTCTCGTCGTATTGCTCACGAGTACCATTCCACTTCAACTCATCGATTTCAGGCAGAGAAATGCCCATTTCCAAAGCTTTCCCTATGAGTTTATTACGTTTGATAAATCCCTCATCCACACGTGTATAGATGCTATCGTCATCAAAGTTTGCATTAGTAATGGTCGAGAACAATGCATCGGTTACGAAAGTATTAAGTTTGTCGCAAGGCTGTTTGCCGTTCTTACGAAGTTCTGTAGCAACGATCGAGATACCACGTACGGTAAAAAACAACAGATCCATTGCACGTGCAGTTGTGTCATTCTTTCCACAAACACCTTTTAAAGTACAGCCGGTACCCTTTGCGGCCTCCTGACACTGAAAACAAAACATATTACTCATATAAAAATGTATTTAGTTATCTTATTTATTCGACAAAAATAGAGGTCTTCTTCAGCTTAATCTGTACCATATGTTACACCTGTCTATAACAATTCTTAAAAATGCTATTTTAAAGGCTCAGAAAAATAAAATACAACCTGAAAGAGATTGTTCTGAAGACACTTGTCTTTATTAATTTTGGCAATTAATGTAATGTTTTGAGCTTTCTAATTTAAATCTTCGCCCATTCCAACATTAATTATTACTTTTGTACAAAGACACTTTGCTGTACATCATGCGTACTATATGTTACACTTCGATTCTATAAAACTTAAATAAGATATGCAATTGACTGAACTACTCAAAATATCTCTTTTTAAAGGGTTGAATGAAACAGATGTTGTAAAATTCCTGTACGGAGCTCCGAGTAATTTAAGACGTTACAATGCAGGCGACTCCGTAGCTCGTCAAGGCAATTTATGCCGAGGTGCCTATATCCTTATATCGGGACGCGTCAGATGTAGTATGAGTGGAGATGACGGCAAGGAGATAACTGTCGATGAAATGACTGCGCCGTGTATTCTTGCATCAGCATTTATCTTTGCGACAGAGAATCGTTTCCCGGTAAATGTGGAAGCATTAGTTCCATGTGAATTGTATATTATTGGTAAGGCTCATTTTCTTGAATTTATGCACAAACATCCAGTCATGCTTGAAAACTTCCTCAGAGATATTTCCGATCGAGGAGTATTCTTAAGTAGAAAAGTTAATGAATTCGCATTGCAAAACCTCAAAACGCGTATATTGGCCTACCTCGAAAAGAATCCGGATATACATAATCAACGGGAGGTTGCCCAACGTCTTGGTGTCACACGCCCATCTCTTGCTCGTGCCCTATCTGAACTGATTGCAGAAAACAAAATAAAGAAAGGATAAGCACCCTAATAATACAGCCTATCTTGCAACTATAATTTTTAATTCAAGCAAATAAATAATTCGCATATTTCCTCAAGATTATCAGGAAAATATCCAGCAGCAAAATATTACGTAAGTTTTTTATCCTCTGACGCCCCTTATAATGAAGCATTCCACTATTTTTAATAGAGTAAATTACCATTCAATTCAGATATGGAAAAGTCAGCTCCTTCAGTTGTTTTTCTATCTTGGACATTTCCATAAATACACTGGCTTTTATGTATAATCATTAGTTTAGCAAATCAAGATTAGAATTTTTCTTTGAAAAGAGGGATAATAAATGTTTTTAATATTAAAATATGATAATTCATTTGATCAATCAAAGCATATTCGTACTTTTGCGAACAACAAACAAAACTAGGGAACCGCAAAAATATGTTTGCCAATTTTCTGGACAACCTATATGCAATGCAATACCGTTGATAAAAGGGCTCTTCCATTCAAAGGGAAGTTGAAAATAGCCTTTGCAAATGCTTGGGACAGTCTTCGTCCAATAATGGGTTACCTATTGATCGGTGTTGCTCTCGGAGCTGGTATATACGGTTATATGCCACAAGACTTTGTAATGAATATTGCAGGTCCGGACAATCCGTTTGCTATACCTGTAGCTGCCGTATTGGGGATTCCTCTTTATATACGTGCTGAAACTGCCATACCTATCGGAGTTGCATTAATGGGTAAGGGTATGAGTATAGGAGCTGTTATCGCACTCATTATCGGAGGTGCAGGAATGGCCATACCGGAAATGACTATGCTGGCAAGTATATTCAAGAAGAAACTTGTTACCATGATTGTGCTGGTCATATTCCTGACAGCTGTTGTATCAGGATATTTGTTTAACATTTTATTATAAGAACTTATGGACAAAAAAGAAGAAAAGAAAGGATTTTGGGCTTCTTTATTCGCACCAAAATCATGTTGTTGTTGCGGACCTCAGATTGAAGAAATAAAAGAGGAAAAGAAAGAAGAAAAATCTAAAACGGAAGAAGATAAGAAAGAAAATGATGACAGCTCTTGCGGATGCTGTTAGTACTCACATCCTAAGGTGTAATATATTAAGGGGGTATATCGTAATACGCGATTTACCCTCTTTTCTTTATCTGCGATAAGAGTGTAGTTAACTTTTTCAGGCAGCGATATTCTAAAGATATTCTCGATTATTTTGACCCAATAGCTTAAATAAGTGGCAATAAGGCCGAAAAAGTGTTTAATTAGCCAATTTTGCCCTCTTTACTCATCTTCTATACATCTTTGCCCTCTGTGTTTTACGTAATTCTTCCACTATTTCTGTTAGCATGGAAAGGGTAAACCCAATTTCCTCGTTGTTTTCCTAAGCTTTTTCCTAAGCAATGACGTCGTCTATTTGGCTTAACAGAACACGGATTTTCTTCATCAGTCGTTCACGGTTTCACTCAACGGTCATCAACTTAGGATAGTATGGATTACAGCCACATTCTTTGCATAACTTCCTGACTCCTTCTATCAAGATTCAGGCTTTCAACCAAAGCATCAACCATACGCGCCAGATCGTTGTCGGCGATATTTCCATCGATCCTTTGTAAAAAAAGGGCCCTTTGATAGGGAATATAAGGACGAAAATGTATCTTTGCCATATGTATAAATCTTTATGCTTAAAGATACAAAA
>ERZ779643.2116-NODE-2116-length-11988-cov-1.769547_pt1 | contig 11988 bp, 7 predicted proteins | sample MGYA00511564_ERZ779643 | MGnify/ENA primary metagenome ERZ779643 (study PRJEB29588, sample SAMEA2147114) | human gut metagenome | biome: human gut; feature: human-associated habitat; material: faeces | place: Denmark | collected 2008/2010 ... | reverse complement strand
TGTTCACAAGAAGAACTTGCCAAAAGATTTGCATTCGCTGATTATCATTTGGCCCATGCTAACCAAGCAGGCAGATATAATATCCGCCAAGGTATCATGCCACCGGCTTCCGGTCATTGGTTGAATAACCCACATGCAGACGATCTGGATTTCCAGATCGAAGCAGACTTCATTGGTCTGATGGCTCCGGCAATGCTGCCGGAAGCATTGGATATCGCCTCCAGAGTAGGCCACATTATGAATAGCGGTGACGGTTTTTATGGTGGTGCTTTCGTAGCAGCTCTTTATAGCTCCGCTTTCTATGAAAAGAGTCCTGAAGCGATTCTAAAAACCGCAATCTCCGTTATACCTGAAGAGAGTACATTCCATCAATGTATTCAGGATGTAATCAATTTCCATTCTTTGCACCCGGACAACTGGAAAGATTGCTGGTACTTCCTGCAAGAAAAATGGAACTGTGATGTAGGATGTCCCAAAGGCGTATTTCTAAACTTTAATATTGACGCCAAGCTCAATTCCGCTTTCGTAGCATTAGCTATGCTCTACGGTAAAGGAGATTTCACCAACTCTGTCGATATTGCAACACGCTGCGGACAAGATTCTGACTGTAATCCGTCTACAGTCGGCGGTGTACTCGGCGTCATGTATGGGTATGATAAAATCCCTTCATTCTGGTTAAACCCTTTGAAAGAAGTAGAAGACTTTACATTTGAAGGAACGAATATGTCGTTGGCAAAAGCATACCAAATGAGTTTCGATCAAGCTAAACAACTCATAGTCAAAACAGGTGGAAAAGTATCTGGTGGGGAGATAGAAATTCCAATCAAAAAGGCGGATGTACTTCCTTTAGAACAAAATTTCGAAAACACCTATCCGCTTTATAGAGAACGCAAAGACTGCTTCCTGACAGATACATTTGAATTTGATTTCAATGGTAACGGATTTGTTATCTGGGGCAACATTTGCTGCACAAGAAGTATTACTCCCGATTATATCAATCGTGTATCTACACGCCACATCGGTTCCGAGGTGTTCGGATTGGCAGAGCCCAATGACCCTTACGTTGCTAAAGTGGAAATATGGATTGACGGAGAACTGGACCATGTAGCAGCTTTACCCATGAGAAACACAGACCGCAAAGTAGAACCAGCCTGGAAATACCTCATGAAGGAAGGAAGACACCACGTTAAAATGAAATGGTTGAACCGCAAAAAAGACTACATTATTCGTATCAACGACATAATGTATTATTCAGAGAAAAAAGAACATGATAGATTTTACTTTAATAAATAAGTTAAGATGAAAAAAGTCCTGATTAACATCATTCTACTATTTACCTTTTCCATATCGGGAATGGCACAAATAGAATATGGAAAAACAGTTGAAATAAGTAAAGAGGTACTGCTCGACAAAATTAAAGGAGGCTGGGCCGGACAAACCATAGGGTGCACCTATGGCGGTCCTACAGAATTTAAATACAGAGGAGCGATCATTCATGAGAAAACTCCAATAATCTGGTATGATGACTATTGCAAGGACATCTTTGCAGAAGATCCGGGATTGTATGATGATGTATATATGGATCTTACCTTTCTGGAAGTAATGCAAAAAGAAGGGATAAATGCCCCTGCCGAATCATTCGCCAAAGCCTTTGCAAATGCAGATTACAAATTATGGCATGCCAACCAGGCAGCTAGATATAACATATTACACGGTATTATGCCACCGGCATCGGGACATTGGAAAAATAATCCGCACGCTGACGATATTGATTTCCAGATTGAAGCAGACTTCATTGGAATGATATGTCCGGGGATGGTAAATATCGCCTCCAATTTTTCGGACAAGATAGGGCATATCATGAACTACGGCGACGGATGGTATGGAGGTGTATACATGGGAGCAATGTATGCATTGGCTTATGTAAATAACGACATTTATACAATTATCACGGAAGCTCTTAAAACAATACCCGAACAAAGTAAATTTCACCGTTGCATCATAGACGTTATTAAATATTGGAAACAATATCCCGATGACTGGCGTAAATGCTGGCTGGAAATAGAAAACCGTCATGCTCTTGAGATTGGCTGCCCGGAAGGGGTATTCAATGCATTTAACATTGACGCCACTATCAATGCGGCTTACTGCGTGATGGGACTTTTATATGGCAACGGCGACTTTTTCAAAACAATGGATATAGCCACTCGTTGCGGACAAGATTCCGACTGTAACCCGGCAACTGCCGCAGGAATTCTTGGAGTCATACAAGGCTACAAGGCTATCCCCGAATACTGGAAACCGGCACTCGAAAGATGTGAAAATATTAAGTTCCCTTACACAGATATCTCTTTAAGTTCTGTATACGACATTAATCTCAAACTATTGAGTGACGTATTAAAAGCAAACGGAGGAAAAATAAAAGGAGATAAATACTATACCACGATTCAGAAGCCAAAAACCGTAGCATGGGAAGTTTCTTTTGAAGGCTTATATCCTTCTGCAAGAAGAGTTATCAAATATGATCTCGGTACAGAAAAAACATTTGAGTTCAATGGCAAGGGAGTTGTTTTAATGGGGATGATCAGACAAGATGTTAAAGATAGTAATGACAATTACATCGCCATCCTGGAGGCCTACATTGACGGCAAGAAAGTAGAAACCATAGAAATGCCTTATGACTACATAAAAAGAAAGTATGACATTTTCTATAATTATGATTTAGAGGAAGGACCTCACAAACTGGTTATTAAATGGATTAATCCAAATGAAAAATATGCCGTTCAATGTAAAGACATGGTGGTTTATTCATCCACACCGGCAGAGCCAATCAATCCTTATAAATAAAAGAGAGAAGCCATGAATAGAAAACTACTCCTATTATTATTAGCCTTATTATTATTTTCCTACGGATTGTCATCATGTTCGTCTGATGATAACAGTCCGTCCGAAGGCGAACAGACCGAGACACCGGAACTGTTTACCAAACGCTATAATCCCGATCAAAGTTTTTACAGCAAAATATTAGGACAAGAAATCAAATATTCCGTATTACTGCCTCAAGAGTATCTATCGGAAAGTACGGGTAAATATGGAGTAGTTTTCCTTCTACATGGCTGGGGAGGGAACCAAAGTTCATGGGGACCTTCAGGTCTGAATATTCAAAGCATAGCTGATGCGCAAACCAGCAATGGTAGTATTCGCCCATTGATCTACATCATTCCGGAAGGTTTCAACTCTTATTTTTGTAACCGCTATGACGGAAAGTTCAACTATATGGATATGTTCATTAATGAACTCGTACCCCTGATTGATAAGCGGTTCCGAACAACAGCCAGTAAGACGGAAAGAGCTGTTGCCGGATTCTCTATGGGAGGTTTCGGGGCATTAAGTATAGCATCGCAACATCCTGAAACATTCTCGGTATCAATAGGATTAAGTCCCTCTCTAAATACAGATGAACAATACATCTCTTTGTCACAAGACGGTTGGAATCTTCAATGGGGAAACAACTTCGGAGGAAGCGGCCAGACAGGAACAGGCAGGCTGACAAGCTATTATAAAAGCCAATGTCCGCTACACTTTTTCAAGGATAAACCAAGTTCCACATTTCAAACAGTACGGTATTACATAGACTGCGGTGATGATGAAGAAAGACTATATGCAGGAAACGGTGAATTACATACTCTATTACGGGACAAAAATATCAAGCACGAATATCGTGTACGAAACGGTGCCCACACTGACAGTTATTGGCGTGAATCCATGAAAGAGGCATTGCCTTTTATCGAACGTTCATTCAAAGGAGAAAACTATCCGCAGGAAACTCTGAAAAAATTCACAGAGGAATTACATGCTACTAATAAAAACATAAAAGTAGGTAATTCCAATATCGAACTATGGTTACCGGATGACTACAATTCCGAACTAACTTACAAAGTTCTTTATTACAGCAAAGGAGAAGGTAATGTTGATCTTACAACAAAGAAGGTAGCAGTGGCATTAGATTCTCTTATGCAAATCAAACGTATGATAATCGCAGGTTTTAATGTGAAAGAAATGATTCTAAATGGAACAAATTTTTCAGCTATTACCGATGCTGTGGAAAAGACGGTTCATACGGAAAGCAATGCAGATTTCAGATTAGGATTAACATACGGTTCAGAAGCTAATTACTTATACAATCAGTCAACAGGCAATGCCCCTGCTATCAACTTTTTCTTTGCAGAAGACGCAGATATTATCAACCTTTCTGCCGAGAATCGTGCCAAAATCTATTATTTGGACATAACAGACGAAGGCAGCAACTACAATAGCATCTTTACTCTGTTCAATGGATTGCGAGGTGCAGAAGCTCCGGTGCAATATCGTGTCAGAAACGGACTGGATAGTGAACAGTCCGCCCAAACAGGTATTTATTCAATGAGTTATTATATTGGTGAACAGTTAATAAAGAAATAATATGAAGAAGATACTGTTATATATTATCCTATTTCTATCAGGTATAGATGGAGCTTGGGCACTTCCCATAGAAAAAGAAGGGATGAGTATTTACAGTCCGTCCCTAAAGCAAGAAGTCTCCTACTCCATTATCTTACCGGAAGGTTATGAACATTCAGAAACAGAATATCCAGTCTTATACATGTTTCATGGAATAGGAGGTGATTATACCAGTTGGCTCGAATACGGCAACGTTGCCCGTGTAATGGATAAAATGATAAAAGAAGGAAAGATTCAACCTTTCATTATGGTTATTCCTGACGGTTACCTGTCTTATTACAGTGACACTTATGATGGCAGTTCCCTTTATGAAACTTTCTTTATCAAAGAACTGGTTCCATATATAGATAACAACTATCGTACTCGCAAGGATATTAATGGACGCTCGATCATTGGTTTCTCTATGGGAGGATTCGGAGCATTATCCGTTAGTTTGCGCAACCGCCACTTATTCGGCTCTGTCGTTGCGTTATCGCCATCCATCCGTACAGAAAAACAATACATGGAAGAAGGGCCACAAAAAGGATGGGACAATCAATGGGGACGGATTTTCGGAGGAGTGGGAAAGAATGGTAACCAGCGCCTAACCAGTTACTATAAGCAACATTCACCCTACCACATTCTTTCCACCCTCCGCAATCCCGATTTAAAAGGATTTGGCATCATGCTGGATATTGGAGATAAAGAAGGTACTCTTTGCGAAAGTAATGAAGAACTGCACCGATTATTACTGGAAAGACAAATACCTCATGAATGGGAAGTACGTTCAGGAGGACATGATTTCGCCTGCTGGAATACTGCACTGCCCAAAGCATTCAGATTCATAAACGAATATTTCAATGGGAAGCAGTCAGGAAATAGTGAGAGTAGTCTTCCGAATGAGACTCCGTTTATCCAAACAGCCAATGCAACGGTCTATTATCCGGAACAGGCTCAAGGAAGCACAAGAAAATATCCTATTATCTATGTACAGGGAGAAATCAACGAACAACAGCAAAAGGTTCTCGTCAGTCAGTTTCATCAAATGGTAGATGAGAATAAAACATGGCCTGCTGTTCTTTGTTTCGTAAAAGCTAACACAGACCTGTCAGAAACAATTTCTGATATAGAAAAGCAACTCTCCGGCATCAGAGGTTCCCAACGTATGCGGGCTTTAATCACTTTGGGAGATAATATTAAAGAAGGTATAGAAGCTATTCAGAGAGAAAATTTGTTTACCGGCATAGTCTGTGTAAATGCCATCGGCAACGAGAATGATGCTCAAAATTTTATAAAAGCAGTCAACTCTCACAAAAGATATCCCAGATGCTGGATGGAGATACTACCCGAATCAAAAGAATATGGTTTTAGTAGTAATATACATATCCTTTTGAAAGAATCGGACCTGGAACATGAGTTCCGGTCAAGAAAATGTAAGGAAGCCAATGTTTTCACTTATTGGGAAGATTGGATACTATATTTAAATAACAGAATTCATGTTTAACAATTAAATACTAATAGTATGTTCACAGTAAACAGTTATTTATTGGCAGTTATATTCTGCATCGTAACCATGATTTGTTGGGGTTCCTGGGGTAATACCCAAAAACTAGTTTCCAAAAATTGGCGTTATGAACTTTTTTATTGGGATTATGTGATTGGAATGGTATTGTTCACCATCTTGCTAGGCTTCACTATGGGTAGTCATGGAGATACCGGACGTTCATTCCTGGAAGATCTGGGACAAGCATCAGGAGACAGCATTGGTTGGGTTATCTTGGGGGGCGTAATATTTAATGCTTCAAACATTCTTCTTTCAGCGTCTATTTCCTTGGCTGGTATGTCTGTAGCTTTTCCTTTAGGAGTTGGCATTGCATTGGTATTAGGGGTAATCGTCAATTATCTGGGAATTCCAACTGGTAATCCTTTGCTTTTATTTGGCGGTGTAGCTCTCATTGTTATTGCTATCATTTGCAATGGAGTGGCTTCCGGAAAAATGCAAAAGGGAGAAGAAAGCAGGAAAAACAACAAAAAGGGAATTATCATTGCATTAATTGCCGGTGTACTGATGTCTTTGTTCTACAGGTTCGTAGTGAAAGGTATGGACGTAGAAAACTTCAATTCTCCTGCTATAGGAATGATGACTCCTTATTCTGCCATCTTTGTTTTTTCAATAGGCGTATTACTAAGCAATTTTGTTTTCAACACATTAGTAATGAAATATCCTTTTGTCGGAGAAAAAGTCAGCTACTCCGAATACTTTAAAGGAAACACGAAAACTCATATATGCGGAATGCTTGGTGGAGCGATATGGGGACTTGGTTCCGCGTTCAGCTATATCGCATCAGGAGAAGCTGGTCCGGCGGTATCTTATGCACTAGGACAAGGCGCACCACTTATTGCCGCTATTTGGGGAGTATTTATCTGGAAAGAATTTAAAGGTTCAACGAAATCTGTTAATCAACTACTGGCCTTGATGTTTATCTTCTTCCTGGTTGGTTTGGGAATGATAGTAGTTGCCGGAAACTAATTATTAACCTTAAATAGAACAACATGAAAAAGTATTTTTACTTATTAGCCATGCTGGCAGTAGTACTAGGTACGACTGCTTGCAGTGATGATGACAATCATCCCAGTACAAACATTCTGGATAAACCGGAAGTTACTGTTCCTGATGTAAAAGAGAGTTCTGCTGTTATTACATGGAAAGCCATAGGAAACGCAACAGCTTATATTTATAGCTTGAACAACGGTAGTGAACAAAGTACTGACCAAAATACAATTCAACTGACAGGTTTAGAGCCGGAAAAAAGTTATACATTCAAAGTAAAAGCTCAAAAAACCGGATCAATCTATTTTGAAGATTCAGACTATGCAGAAATCACTTTTACAACAACCTCTGAAGTAACAGTTTATCGAATAGCCACTTTTGCGGACGACTGGGATAAATGGTATTACGAATATAATGATAATGGTACTGTAAAACGTGTATACAGGTTATATGAAGGAGAATTGGATAGAGAATGGCTCTTTGCTTATGATGGAAATAATATCACAGTGACAGGTAAGAACGCATATAACATGACTTTAAATGACCAAGGTTATGTTGCAACTTTTGTAGATGGTTCCAACACTTACGAATATACTTATGATGAGAATGGCTACATGACCAAAGTTGAAAAGAATGGCAATATTGCATCTAACATCACCATAGAAAATGGAAATATTATGCAATGGACCAGATTTTCAGATGGAGTAGAGCAGTTTAAAGTTCAGACCTATTCTGCCGTGCCTAATGTGAGCGGAGCACATTGCATCTATGCGGAAAGCAGTGGAGCTAGTCGTTGGCTGGTTGAAACTGGTCTCTTTGGAAAAGCTTCGGCTAATTGCCATACGAGCAGTGGTTGGCAACATTCATCCAGTACAGCTACTTACACATTCGAATATGACGAAAATAGTTGTATCAAAGAGGAAAGCAAAAACTATGACGGATATATAGAGAATTTCTATTATACATATTTCTCCGAATAGCACTTTATGAAATAACTAATTCATGGAGGTGTGTCTAGAAGTCTGGCGCACCTCCATTTTTTATAATGTTATTAGAGACTTTAGACTGTTATATCCAGTAAAACCTCTCCCCTTACATTCAGCACCTTAATCCTCAATTCATCGTTCTTCTTCTCCAGAATCATCACCGTAGCACTGTCCATCTTATATCCTCCACCAATAATAACCGGATAATTATTACCCAGTTCCCCTTTCGGATGGTAAGCGTATTTATGAGTATGTGCGTTCAGGCTGATATTGAAAGGTGCTTTTTCTAATAATTTAGTCCAAAGATTCGCACAGAGATTCTTTTCATAATTACCGTAAAGCGGAATATGATGAATAAGGACACGTTTCTTTGCTTTCTTGAATTCTTTGGCAGACAGTTCTTTTTTCAGAAAATCAACCTGTTCATTACGCAATTGAGTAAAATCGTTCAAGCCATAATATACCCAATGGTCGTCCGGTTTATCTTCTCCACAATCCAACATGACGATACGGGTGTCTCCCCAGTTAAAAGAGGCATAAGTTTTATCTCCCACATAATCAAAATGATCACGCAAACCGATAGAATAGGCATTGCGGATTTCATGATTGCCACGCATAAAGAAAGTCGGTATGCGATCGCCACACACTCCTTCGGTCAGTTCACTGATAAATGTGGTTGCCTGCTCGTGATCCACAGGATCATCCACACAGTCACCATTGAAAACAACAAAATCGTATTTAACATCCTGTATTTGTTTACATAGAGTACGGAAAGTATTGGTATGTTGATGCAAATCATTAAAAACAATAGCGGTAAAAGACTCTGTATCAGCAACAGGAAGAGTAAATTCACTGAAGGTCGATTGTGCTGTATTTCCAAATACCTTTTTATATGCCTGATAAAGCAACATCTCTTGCGAACACACACGATAATAATATTTCTGTCCGGGCTGCAAGCCATCTATACGTATTTTATGCAGTTTGTTATTGCAGACCACCTGACCGTCAACAATCATACGCGCACGTTCCAGCCGGGTAGTATCTGTGCCATATTCCACCCAGCAATAAGAAGGAACGGTTGTTTCCCACATCACAGTAATGCCATTACCCACAGGATTCTGCAAATAAGGTTTAGTACGGAATATCTTGTCTGTCTTTTCAGCAGTACGCAATTCCACAAGTATGGGACGATGGTCGGAAGCCATTGGCTCATTAACTACTCTCGCAGATATGACAGCAAATCCGGTAGCGTTTTGCTTTGACGCGGCAATATAATCAATGGTCTCTTTTGGATCGGGAGCAGGATAAGTATGCTTTTCCGGATTGGAGAGTATTTGAAAATCCTTTTGCAATTCTTTGATGAAATCGGATTCAGGTTCAGCATTCATATCCCCGGCTAGAAAAAGAGGCTTTTTATAGGAAGCAATCAATGACTTCACTATTTCCAAAGATTTCATACGGTCTTCTTCCGCTAATGACAGATGAGTACAACAATAAATATAATCCTCAAATTCTGCCAGAATCAAGGTGCGGGCCTCTTCTCTACCAGGTAAAGGGATAGTTTGTAAACGTAGCGGAACTTGCTTTGTCAACAGTCCGATTCCATATTTACCTCCTTCAAACTCTATAGCAGGTGCAAAACAAGCATGCATTTGCGTACGTTCAGCTATCTCACCCAGCACATATTTCTGTCCGCTCCGACGGGTCATACTGTCTACCTCTTGTATAGCCACAACATCAGGAGAAGCATTATTTATCACATTGGCTACCCGTTGAAAACTACAAATATCATCCATGCCATTCGCATTTTTAATATTATAAGTCATCAGTCTCAATGTATGTTGAGCCTGTACTGGAAAAATAAATAGGATGACGGAAATGAGTAAAAAGATCTTTTTCATGTTCTTCATTTTTGGGGGTTATGTTAAGTTCCCCCAAAGGTAAGAAAAAAATAAAAAGCCACAAAGATATGGATTCATACCTTTGCGCCTCTTATTGTCTTGTTTGTGTGTCTTTCATATCTGAATATATCAGATAATCCCTCTCACTCTATCGTCAAATGCAGAAAGCGCAGCTTTCGCTCCTTCGCCCATAGAGATAATGATTTGCTTATAAGGAACCGTAGAAACATCTCCAGCTGCATAGATACCCGTCACATTCGTACGGCAATGTGCATCAATCATGATTTCGCCCGAACGGTTGGTTTCCACTATGTCGCGGAATACACTGCTATTCGCAGAAAGCCCGATCTGTACAAATACACCATCCAACTCAACCAAACGTTCTTCTTCCGTTTTACGATCTTTGATGCGTAGGGCAGTCAGTTTATCACCATTTCCTATCACTTCCGTAGTCTGTGAACTTACAAACACTTCCACGTTCGGCAATGATTTAAGTCGATCTTGAAGTACACTGTCTGCTTTCAACTCATCCATAAATTCAAAAACAGTGACTTTGGAGCAGATACCAGCCAAGTCAATCGCTGCCTCAATGCCGGAATTTCCTCCACCTACTACTGCAACAGATTTTCCAACTCTTATTGGAGTTGCATAATCTTCTCTATAGGCTTTCATTAAATTAACTCTTGTTAAAAATTCATTTGCTGAAAATACTTCATTTGCATTTTCACCTTTTATTCCCATAAACTTTGGAAGTCCAGCCCCTGAGCCTATAAAAACAGCTTCAAAATTTTCATCTTCCATCAATTCATCTATAGTTATAGTTCTTCCCACAACTACATTAGTTTCTATCTTAACACCTAACTTTTTAATGTTATCTATCTCAGCTTGAACAATCTCTTTTTTAGGTAATCTAAATTCTGGAATTCCATAAGTTAAAACTCCACCAGCTTCATGCATAGCTTCGAACACAGTTACATCATAACCATTCTTTGCTAAATCTCCTGCACATGCAAGACCAGCCGGACCGCTACCTATTACAGCAACCTTTTTATTATTTTTAGCTTTTGTTTTAGATAAATCTATATTGTTTTCCCTTGACCAATCTGCAACAAATTTTTCTAACTTTCCAACTGCTACAGATGCAGACTTTCTAGCGAATACACATTTTCCTTCACATTGATTTTCTTGTGGACACACTCTTCCACATACAGCAGGAAGAGAACTATTTTCTGATATTATCTCAGCGGCACCTTGTATATCTCTTTCTTTTATCTTATTTATAAATCCAGGTATATCTACTCCTACAGGGCACCCTGATACACACTGTGGTTTTTTACATCCTAAACATCTATTCGCTTCTAGTACTGCTTCCTCTATGCCATATCCTAAACATACTTCATCAAAATTTCTAGATCTTCTACTTGCTTCTTGTTCTCTTACAGGTGTTCTTTTCATCTTATTCCCCATATTAATTCCCCCCACATCCACAATTACTATGATGAGAAGTTCCTCTATCTTCACTCTCTAACAGTGCTCTTCCTTCTTCAGACTTATACATAGCTTGTCTTCTCATAGCTTCATCAAAATTTACTAAATGACCATCAAATTCTGGCCCATCTACACATGCAAACTTTATTTCATCTCCTAAACTTACTCTACATGCTCCACACATACCTGTTCCATCAACCATTATTGGATTTAAACTAACTATAGTAGGTATTTCTAGTTCTTTTGTTAACATACTTGTGAACTTCATCATAATCATAGGTCCTATTACTACTGCATGATCATATTTTTTACCTTGATTTTGTACTAAATCTTTAAGTAAATCAGTTACTCTTCCATCATATCCATATGAACCATCATCAGTTGATACATATAAATTCTTTGCAACAGCTCTCATTTCATCTTCTAGTATTAGTAAGTCTTTATTTCTTGAGCCTATTATCACATCTACATCTAAATTATTTTCTTTAAACCATTTAACTTGAGGATAAACAGGAGCAGCCCCAACTCCACCTGCTATAAAAATAATATTTTTATCTTTTAAAATGCTTATGTCTTCTTTAAT
>ERZ779643.2115-NODE-2115-length-11992-cov-2.037363_pt1 | contig 11992 bp, 8 predicted proteins | sample MGYA00511564_ERZ779643 | MGnify/ENA primary metagenome ERZ779643 (study PRJEB29588, sample SAMEA2147114) | human gut metagenome | biome: human gut; feature: human-associated habitat; material: faeces | place: Denmark | collected 2008/2010 ... | reverse complement strand
GCCATGTCTCGTCCGCCGATCCGGACATGCCGGTCGAAGATTTCCTGAAAGTGATAGACGAAATCACGCCTCACGTGGACCCGCATAAGGTAATGATCACGTTTACCGGCGGAGAAGCATTGGTCCGTAAAGATATCGAAGCATGCGGACGGGAATTGAACAAACGTGAATATCCCTGGGGAATCGTCTCCAACGGATTGCTGCTCAACCGCACACGACTGGACTCGCTATTGGCGGCCGGAATGCACTCCATCACCATCAGCCTCGACGGGTTCGAAGAGGCGCACAACTGGCTCAGGGGAAACCGCCGGAGCTTCGAAGGCGCTGTCAATGCCATTGCGATGCTGGCAGAAGAGAAGGAAATCGTCTGGGACGTCGTGACCTGCGTCAATCAGAAAAACTTCAAGGACCTGATGCTGCTCAAGGATTTTCTGATCGAGCTGGGAGTCAAGAACTGGCGTATCTTCACCATTTTTCCTGTGGGCCGGGCGGCAGAGACACCGGAATTGCAGATCGACGACACACAATTCACTTGGATCCTCAAATTCATCCGTCATTGCCGCGCCGAGGGAAAGATACATGCGAGCTTTGCCTGTGAAGGTTTCCTCGGCAATTACGAGGGGGAAGTACGCGACCAGATTTTTCACTGCAATGCTGGTATCAGCACGGCATCGGTACTGATCGACGGATCTATATCCGGCTGTCCGAGCATCCGTGCCAACTTCCATCAGGGAAATATCTACAAAGACAGCTTTGTTGATGTCTGGAACAACGGCTTCAAAGAATATCGCAATCGAGAATGGGCACGGAAAGGACAGTGCGCAGACTGCGACATGTTCCGCTATTGCGAAGGAAGCGGTATGCATCTCCATGACGATAGCGGCGACCTGATCACCTGCCATTATCGGAGAATTGAGAATTGACAAAGAGCAATTGACAATATCTTTCCCTCCCTAATTATCAATTCTCCATTGTCAATTGTCAATTGTTTCCTATCTTTACCCACGTAAACTAAAAAAACATCAATCATTTCATGAAAAATGCTCTTATCCTATCGGCCTTGCTGACATTAGGGCCGGTCTGTTTCGCTCAACAGACAGAAAAGTATCCTTTGGGCAATTATGAGGAACTTACAGACACCAAACCGCATGACGGCGCAGAAGTCTGGAACAAAATGACAACGCCAACCTGCCTCAGCTGGGGAACAACGGATATCCGCTACAAAAAACTGAATGTCCCCGACATCAAGAAGACAACCCGCTGGCAAGGGAAAGCCTGGAAAGGGGAACGCATCAATGCACAAGCCGTGTTGTGGACTAAAGAAGCGTTGGACGACGTAACGGTCACCGTCAGCGAACTGAAAAGCGCCGGTGTAACCGTCACTTTTAACCCGGCTACCGGCATGATCAGCCGTATCACATCAGGAGGAACAGAAGTTCCATTCAAAGACGGCCCTGTGGCAGTGGGCATGAAAATGCGCTACGAACCAACATTGAGCTATGTCCGCAACAGCAACGAGGGGGCTGTTTACTGTGCCAAATACAAAGGTGCCGCCGACTCCATCGTATGGCGTCTTACGGACAAAGGATTACTCTATATGGATGCCATTCTGCTGAACCGGGCTTCCGGCGGAGGTGGATTTGATGATGCTTTCATGGACTCCAAAGTATTCAATCTCGGTCTGACTTTCTCTTATCCTGAAAAGAATTGCTCCGGCATGAAATGGATGGGCCGCGGTCCATACCGTGTCTGGAAAAACCGGATTCCGGGAACGAATTATGGAGTATGGCACAAAGAGTACAACAATACCATCACCGGAGAAAGTTTTGAAAATCTGGTTTATCCGGAATTTAAAGGATATCATGCCAATATGTATTGGGCCACTTTGGAAAGTGACACGACACCGTTCACCATTTATTCCCGGAATGACGGTATCTTCTTCCATGTGTTCACTCCCGAAGAACCGAAAGGACGCGTAAAAGCCACCATGCCCAAATTCCCTGAAGGGGATATATCCTTCCTGCTGGACATCCCGGCTATTTGCTCCTTTAAACCCATCGAGCAACAAGGACCGAACAGCCAGCCGGGTAATATCCGTATCAAATCGGGGGATGAAGGACTACACCTTAATTTGATGTTTGATTTCCGACAATAAACAAGTGAATAGTGATTAATTTAATAGCAGAATCATGAAATTAATAACTTTTGTATGTGCCGTCTTTCTATGCCTTCCGTCTTTGGCACAAGAAAAATTTCCGGACGGCACACCTGTATCCGATTGGTTTAAGGACAGTAAGATAGTAGATATAAACACATTAGGTAAAAAATACATTCTGACAGATTACGGCGTCATCAATGACAGTACCCTGTTACAAACAGAGAAAATACAATCTGCCATCGATGCTGCCGCACAAAATGGTGGCGGAGTTATCGTTATTCCCAAAGGAACCTATTTAAGCGGAGCGCTGTTCTTCAAACCCAAAACACACCTGCATCTGGAGGAAGGAGCTGTGTTGAAGGGAAGTGATGATATCAGCAACTTCCCCATCATAGATACCCGCATGGAAGGGCAAAGCTTGAAATATTTCGCGGCGTTGGTCAATGCCGACAAAGTGGATGGCTTTACGTTATCTGGAAAAGGAACTATTGATGGTAACGGATTAAGATATTGGAAATCATTTTGGCTTCGTCGAAAAGTCAATCCCCAATGTACCAATATGGATGAATTACGTCCCCGGCTGGTTCATATCTCCCATAGCAATAACGTCCAACTCTCAGGAGTACGCCTCATTAACTCTCCCTTTTGGACTACCCATCTTTATAAATGTAATCACATAAAAATATTGAACCTCTATATTTTCTCACCGGAGAAACCGGTAAAGGCTCCAAGTACGGATGCCATTGATATTGATGTATGCAGCAATGTACTGGTAAAGAACTGCTATATGTCTGTCAATGATGACGCCATAGCTTTAAAAGGCGGCAAAGGACCTTGGGCAGACCAAGACCCGAATAATGGAGGAAATTCCAACATCATCATAGAAGATTGTACATACGGTTTCTGCCACGGCGCCCTCACTTGTGGAAGCGAATCCATCCACAATCGCAATATTATCTTGCGACGCATTCACATCACCAATGCCAATCGTTTGTTATGGTTAAAGATGCGGCCGGACACTCCTCAACAATATGAATATATTCTGGTGGAGGATATCACCGGAGATGCAGATCATTTTCTGTATATCAAACCTTGGACGCAATTCTTTGACCTGAAAGATCGAAAAGACATTCCCATTTCTTACTCAAACCATGTGACAATGAGAAACATTGATTTTAAATGCGATAATTTCTTCAGCGTAGAAAAGTCTGATCAATATCAACTTACTAACTTTACATTCGAAAACCTGAACATTAAAGCTAAAAACGGGAAATGCGACAAAGAAATGATTGACAATTTCATTTGGAAAAAGGTAAGTATAAATAATATAAAATAAAATCAGCAGTTGAATAAATCAAATTCAACAATATCTAATCACGAGCCACGGCTGGCACTATCCAAACGTGGCTCCTGTTTTTTCAACATGAAATTCACAAGATCCCGGTGTATTCCACATATATCCGGCATTCGTTTCTTTACTTAATAGTTCAATAACTCTTCCAGGCATCAGCCTCTTTGGCATTACGGGCTTTTGCACGCATTTTCTTACTGAAAATGATTCCTAGCAGCTTATCGGCATCAAACGTAGCGCTGATACCCGCCCCCACCATCAAAGCGCTAGGAGTAAATTTGCCTGCCGGCGCAGGTTCCAAACGAGGATCATAGCCTGCCAACAACTCTTTGTTGATAGGAATCTCTACATAAATTTGTTCCTCTTCCGGAGTTTCAAACGGTCCGTACGGCAATAACCTGATATACCCTCTACCATCTATTGTATCCACTTGAGAGATATAATAACGAGGAAGTTCCGTTTCAAACTTCATGTTTTTTTTAGGGAAGGGAGTTGATTTCATTTTCCACTTTTCAGGATTGAACAATCTGTCAATTTCTTTCTGTGTTTCATCATCTATCACAATTTCGACTTGACCGCTCAATAGTTGCTGCAAACGCAAAGAGTCCTGTTTGGTCAACTGCTTGGTCTCATTCGTTCTCTGGGCAAATGACAACACCGAGAAACAAAGACATAACAAAAGGAAGAATATACGTTTCATAGCTATCTATTTTTAGTAACTTCCTAAAGATACGCAAAAGTAACGTATGTTCATCCTTTTCATGTCTTTTTCTTTCGTTCTTTTTTTCGTTAATTCTGGTAATAAACTCGTTTTACCCTATTAGACACACTGGTCAAGATCTCGTATGGAATAGTTTCCAGAATCTCTGACAGAACAGTGACCGGTAAATCATCTCCGAAAATGATAGCTTTATCCCCTTCCTTACAATCAATATCCGTCACATCAATCATGCATACATCCATACAGATATTACCCACGTATGGCGCTTTCTGCCCATTCACCAAACAGTAGGCATGTCCATTTCCCAAACGTCGGTTCAGCCCGTCGGCATAGCCGATAGGAATAGCGGCAATGCGGGAATCCCTTTCCAAATGTCCTTTACGACTATACCCCACTGTTTCTTCCTTAGGAACCTCATGAATCTGAAGAATAGTGGTTTTTAATGTACTTACATTATTGATAATCTGATTGGTAAACGGATCAATTCCATAAAGACCGATTCCCAAACGCACCATATCGAACTGGGCACCCGGATAACGTTCTATCCCGGCTGTATTACAGATATGACGCAATATCTTATGCTGAAAAGCCTCCTGCAAACATTCAGAAGCAGCTTCAAACATTTCTATCTGTCTGCGCGTAAACGAATCAAACTGAGCCCCGTCACTGCCTACCAAATGAGAGAATACAGAACGTGGAATAACAGCTGTCTGCTTCTTCAGACGGTCTATCAGTTCCGGAATCTCTTCGGGTGCAAAACCCAAACGGTGCATTCCCGTATCCAATTTAATATGAATGGGGAAATTCGTTACGCCTTCTTTCTCAGCAGCTTTAATCAGTTCATTCAATAAATGAAAACTGTAAACCTCGGGTTCCAATTTATAATCAAACATGGTCTTGAATGCTGTCAACTCAGGATTCATAATCATAATGGAACAGGTGATTCCCGCTTTCCGCAAATCCGAACCTTCATCAGCCACAGCTACCGCCAAGTAATCCACACGATGATCTTGCAGTGTCTTAGCTATCTCGTATGAACCGGCACCGTATGCAGAAGCCTTCACCATACATACCATTTTTGTTTCCGGTTTCAGTTTGCTGCGATAATAATTCAAGTTATCAACCAAAGCATTCAAATTGATCTCCAAAATGGTTTCATGCACTTTCAGTTCCAAACGATCTGAAATCCGGTCAAAATGAAAAGCACGCGAACCTTTTACCAAAATCACCTCATTACGCAACCCGGCCAGCAAATCCGATTCCAATAATTCTTCTGTAGTACGAAAAAAATACTTTTCTATCTCAAAACGGGCAGCAGCAGTCCGAATTTCCTCTCCTACCCCGACAATCTTCTCTACTCCCCGGCTATGTACCAATTCGGCAACCTGACGATAAAGTAGTTTGCTGCTCTGTCCTGTTTCAAGCATATCCGAGAGGATAAGTGTCCGTTTTTTTCCTTTATCATCAGAACGACGCGACATAAAGTCAAGAGCAATATCCAAAGAAGCCAAATCTGAATTATAACTATCATTGATCAACACACAGCCATTCTTGCCTTCTTTTACCTCCAGACGCATAGCAATCTGTTCCAAACGCGCCATGCGCTCGGTTATTTGTTCAGGGGGAACCATCATATACAAAGCCACAGCCAGACAATGCAACGAATTCTCAATAGAAGCGTCATCTATAAAAGGAATACTAAATTCATTCGGCATCCCCAGATAACGGTATTTAATAGTGGTAGCATGTTCTCCTTTTTGAATGGACTCAATAAACAACGGACGTTCATTGTCCTTTTTCGACCAAGCAATCTCACGCGAGGCAAAAAAAGATTTTGCCACACACGAACTTATCAATTCGTTATCGCCATCATAAACAATAACGTCACAGTCTTTGAACAAAGTAAGTTTCTCCATACATTTATCCTGTAAAGAGAAAAAATTCTCTTGATGTGCACCACCAATATTAGTCAAAATACCCACAGTAGGTTTAATGATAGTCTGCAACGCCTCCATTTCACCCATTTCGGAAATACCCGCTTCAAAAATAGCCAACTCAGTGTGCTCATTCATCAACCACACCGAAAGTGGCACACCTATCTGTGAGTTATAGCTACGTGGCGAACGGGTTACCACACGATCTGGACTAAGCAATTGATATAACCATTCCTTCACAATGGTTTTTCCATTACTTCCCGTAATTCCTATAACCGGAATCTGAAACTGCTCCCGATGTTTTTCCGCCAATTTCTGTAATCCTTTCAGAGGATTGATCAACTGCAGGAAATTCGCATCTTGAAAAGATTGCAGATCAACCGGCAATTCACCCACTACAAAGTTACGGACTCCACGTTCATACAATTCCGAAAGATATTTATGCCCGTCATTCCGTTTGGTTTTTAAAGCAAAAAATAATGTTTCTTCCGGAAAACACAATGAACGGCTATCAGTTAAAATCCAATCAATCTGTGCACTACGGTTTCCAAACCGCTTTGCTCCCAGAACTTTTTCTATATTTTCAATCGAGCTTGACATTGTTCTAATTCTTTTTGAAGGTCAAAATACGGGAACTTTTCTTTAAGTCGCTCTATCTTTAACACTATTTGAGTTAAAAATTTGCGATATGTTTCAGATTGGGCATTAAACGGTTTGTGAGCTAAAGCCTTCCGGATATCCTCCCACTCTTTCATTATTCTATCCGTTTCTTTACTAAAATAACATTCTGTAAAACATTCCCATAGATAAGATACAGCTACAGGAGAGGGATGCAACATGTCATCTGCATAAAAACGATAATCACGAAGTTCATCCATCATGATTTCATAAGAAGGGAAATAGTAACAATCAGACCAGCGGCGGCATAATTCATCCACCGCAAGAAGCAAAGTGGACTTACTTATCTGATTACCATGCATACCATCTTTGCTATGCCGTATGGGGCTGACAGTGAAAAGTATCTTCAAGAACGGATTTACTTTTCTCAATTCCACCAACACACATTCCCATTCAGTGACAATTTCCTCTACTGTAAGAAGTTGTCGGGTAAAAAGGCTGTCGGGCTGTTTATGGCAATTTCCTACCACCATGGTCCTTTCTTTCAGCCAATAAGCAAAAGCAGTCCCCCAAGTAATAACCAGCCAATCAAGCTGAGGAAGTCCGGCTGAAGCCTGTGCCAGCCGAGTATTTATAGAAGATAAACAAGATGCTGCCGTAGAGGCTGAAAAAACACTATGATGCATCCAACTGTGCCAACAGCCTCCGGCATAGAACAAATCCTCTTCCATATATGTTTGATGGGATAGAATTTGCCAAAGAGCTTCCACAACAGATAAAGGATTATAGAGAATTCCAAAAGGATTTACATCACAACGGAACTTATTTGTTAACAACAAATTTCCGATGTTTTCCGCAAAACAAGAACCAAATAGCATGATTCGATCCGAATGTCGGATTTCTGCTTCCCTTTTAGGTAATTCTACTTGCGTTCTGAAATTCATACGATAAGAAAAGCTTTTAAAATTTAAGGGCAAATGTAATCATAATACACATATTTATGCTATTTTTGCACGATATTTATCATATCATAAGAATGGAACAGGATAATTTATATAACTTGCTGCAAAGCATAGATACTCCGGATGATTTGCGCCATTTAAGCGCAGACAAACTGCCCGAAGTGTGTAAAGAGCTAAGGCAAAAGATTATAGATGAGCTCTCATGTAATCCGGGGCATTTCGGTTCCAGTTTGGGCGTAATAGAACTGACCGTCGCCTTACATTATGTATTCAACACGCCCTATGACCGCATTGTATGGGATGTAGGGCATCAAGCTTACGGGCATAAAATTTTAACCGGACGCCGGGATGCGTTCTGCACCAACCGTAAACTAAATGGCATACGTCCTTTCCCTTCTCCATCCGAAAGTGAATATGACACATTTACTTGCGGGCATGCGTCAAATTCTATTTCCGCAGCTTTAGGTATGGCTGTAGCAGCCAAAAAGCACGGAGAGAATAACCGGCATGTCGTTGCTGTAATTGGTGACGGTTCCATGAGTGGCGGACTAGCTTTCGAAGGACTGAACAATGCCTCGTCAACTCCTAATAACCTGCTGATTATCCTGAATGACAACAATATGGCTATAGACCGTAGTGTAGGAGGTATGAAACAATATCTGTTGAACCTGCAAATGTCTGAAGGATACAACCGGATACGCTATAAAATATCACAAATGTTCCATCGATGGGGTATCCTGAATGAAGAACGCCGGAAAAGCCTGATACGATTTAACAACAGCCTGAAATCCATGCTGGTACAACAGCAAAACGTATTTGAAGGCATGAATATCCGTTATTTCGGACCTATTGATGGACACGATGTCAACAATTTGGCACGTGTATTAAAAGAGATTAAAGATATGCAAGGACCTAAACTACTCCATATACATACCACCAAAGGAAAAGGTTTCGGTCCGGCAGAAAAAGCTGCCACCATCTGGCATGCTCCAGGCATATTCGACAAAGAAACCGGAGAGCGTATCGTTGTCGATACCAAAGGAATGCCCCCTTTGTTTCAGGATGTTTTTGGAAATACCCTATTGGAACTAGCCCAAACAAACGATAAAATCGTAGGAGTTACTCCCGCAATGCCTTCAGGATGCTCCATGAACATATTAATGAAAGCCATGCCCGAAAGAGGTTTTGATGTGGGAATTGCCGAAGGACATGCCGTTACTTTTTCAGGAGGAATGGCAAAAGATGGCCTATTACCTTTCTGCAATATCTATTCGTCCTTCATGCAACGTGCCTATGACAATGTGATTCACGATATAGCGATACAAAAACTCAATGTAGTATTATGCCTAGACCGCGCTGGATTAGTAGGGGAAGACGGTCCTACTCATCACGGAGCATTCGATCTGGCTTATATGAGACCGATACCCAATCTCATTGTGGCCTCCCCTTACAACGAACATGAACTGCGTTGTTTGATGTATACCGCCCAGTTACCCAATAAAGGTCCTTTTGTCATCCGTTATCCACGCGGAAGAGGGTCATTGGTAGACTGGAAATGCCCAATGCAAGAGATTGAGATAGGAAAAGGAAGAAAATTAAAAGAAGGAAAAGACATAGCGGTCATTACACTGGGTCCCATTGGTGTTCAAGCAGAAAAGGCTATCACACATGCCGAACAGGAAACAGGAAAAAGCATTGCTCACTATGATTTGCGTTTCTTAAAGCCGTTAGATGAAAGTATGTTACACGAAATAGGCAAGAGATTCAAGCAAGTGGTCACTATTGAAGATGGTGTGCTAAAAGGTGGAATGGGCAGTGCCATACTGGAATTTATGGCAGACAATGAGTATAATCCGCAAATAAAACGTATCGGACTACCGGATCAATTTGTCCAGCATGGTTCAGTAAAAGAACTATATCATATTTGCGGCATGGACGAAGAAGGTATTTACAAAATTTTGATATCATTCTAAGAGAGACGAACAATGAAAATCATTATTGCAGGAGCAGGAGCAGTAGGCACCCATCTGGCGAAATTATTATCGGATGAAAAGCAAGACATCATTTTGATGGATGAAAACGAAGAAAAGTTGAGCAAACTTGATTCCAACTTCGATTTAATGACTGTCAATGCATCCCCCACCTCCATTTCCGGCCTTAAGAATGCAGGAGTGGCAGGCGCAGATTTATTTATCGGGGTCATGCCAGAAGAAAGCCGCAATATGACGGCCTGCATGTTGGCTACTAATATGGGAGCTAAAAAGACTGTAGCCCGGATTGACAATTACGAATATCTACTTCCTAAACATAAAGAATTCTTTTCCCAACTAGGAGTACACTCACTGATTTATCCGGAAATGCTGGCTGCTAAAGATATAGTAGATGCCATCAAAATGAGCTGGATACGTCAGTGGTGGGAGTTTTGCGGCGGTGCACTAGTCCTGATAGGTACCAAAATGCGCGAAACGGCAGAAATTCTGAACGTTCCCCTTCATGAACTGGGAGGACGTAATATTCCATTCCACATTGTAGCTATCAAACGGGGAAATGAAACAATCATCCCCCGTGGAGACGATGCTATCAAATTGCATGATATTGTTTATTTCACCACAACAAAGAAATACATTCCTTATATCCGTAAAATAGCAGGAAAAGAAACTTATCCCGATGTACGCAATGTAATGATTATGGGCGGCAGCCGAATCGCTGTACGCACCACACAATACGTACCAGATTATATGCAGGTCAAGATTATTGAAAATGACATCAACAGATGTAACCGGCTGCCCGAAGTGGTAGATGACAAAGTAATGATTATCAACGGAGATGGACGGGATATGGATCTGCTCATGGAAGAAGGGTTAAAAAACACGGAAGCATTTGTCGCTCTGACGGACAATTCTGAAACAAACATTCTGGCTTGTCTTGCCGCCAAACGTATGGGAGTAACCAAAACTGTGGCAGAAGTAGAAAATATCGATTATATCAGCATGGCAGAAAGCCTGGATATCGGCACGGTTATCAATAAAAAAATGATTGCCGCCAGCCATATCTATCAAATGATGCTGGATGCAGATGTTTCCAACGTAAAATGTCTGACTTTTGCCAATGCTGATGTAGCCGAATTTACGGTTAAAAACGGTTCACGTATAACCAAATGCGCTGTCAAAGATGCCGGCCTTCCCAAAGGTGCCACCATTGGCGGACTGATTCGCAACGGTGAAGGGATACTGGTGACAGGTAATACCGTCATCCAACCTAACGACCATGTCGTAGTATTCTGTCTAGGTATGATGATTAAGAAAATAGAAAAATTCTTCAATTGATGATAAACACAAAAATGATAGCCCGGATTATGGGTTCTCTATTCTTCATAGAAGCAGGCTTCCTTATTCTATGCTCCTTTCTTGCTGTTTATTATAATGAATCGGATCTTTCCGCTTTCCTAACTTCTACAGCAATTACAGTAGGGGCAGGCATCATAGCCTCTCTGACCGGCAAAAATGCAGAAAAGAAGATCAGTCGCCGTGACGGATATGTTATTGTAACTTTCGCATGGGTCTTTTTTTCTTTATTCGGTATGCTTCCATTCTATCTGAGCGGATATATTCCCTGTATAACGGACGCTTTCTTTGAAACCATGTCGGGGTTCACCACTACGGGAGCAAGTATTTTGAACAATATAGAGTCATTGCCACACGGGCTTTTGTTCTGGCGAAGTATGACACAATGGATCGGCGGATTAGGAATTGTATTTTTCACTATTGCCGTATTACCGATCTTCGGAGTGGGCAGTGTACAATTATTTGCTGCTGAAGCCACCGGCCCCACCCATGATAAAGTACATCCGCGTATTGGTGTTACAGCCAAATGGATCTGGACTATCTATCTAGGACTGACCATTGCCGAGATTATTCTGTTGATTGCCGGAGGTATGGACTTTTTCGACAGTGTATGTCATTCTCTGACCACTGCCGCCACAGGAGGGTATTCAACCAAACAAAACAGTATTGCATTCTTTAATTCTCCTTATATAGAATATGTTATTACCTTGTTCATGTTCTTGTCGGGCATTAATTTCACCTTGTTATATTTATTATTCTTAAAAGGAAATTTTAAACGCTTATTCCAAAACACAGAACTCCACTGGTATTTGGGAACAGTGGGATTTTTTACACTTTTCACTACCGTCACTCTTATTTTCACCAGTCCGTTCAGTATTGAGGAATCTTTCCGTAAAGCCATATT
>ERZ779643.2112-NODE-2112-length-11997-cov-2.197789_pt1 | contig 11997 bp, 8 predicted proteins | sample MGYA00511564_ERZ779643 | MGnify/ENA primary metagenome ERZ779643 (study PRJEB29588, sample SAMEA2147114) | human gut metagenome | biome: human gut; feature: human-associated habitat; material: faeces | place: Denmark | collected 2008/2010 ... | reverse complement strand
TCGTTCTCGCCGGCCTGCTCATAATAATAGGCACCTCGCTCCAGCTACCGCTATCCACAACGTATGTAGCCTTCATGGTAGCAATGGGAAGCTCGCTTGCCGACCGGGCCTGGGGGCGCGAAACCGCAGTTTACCGCATTACCGGCGTAGTTTCCGTAATAGGCGGCTGGTTCATCACCGCCGGAGCGGCCTTCATACTGTGCTTCTGCATTTCGCTGTTCATGTACTTTGTAGGCCCGATAGCAATGCTGCTGGCAATAGCCCTTGTGGTATTCATTATCATCCGTAACAACAAAATGTTCAAAAAACACGAGGCAAACGAAAACAAGGACCAGATATTCCGCCAGCTCATACGCACGAACGACAAGGTGCAGGTGCGCAAACTTTTGGGCGACCACGTACAAATGACGCAGCTCGACACAATAGACTTTGCACGCAACAACTACCTGCAAATCATAAACGGGCTTATAAACGACGATTACAAAACATTGCGCCATTCGTCTAACGCACTCGACGAACAGAAAAGCCTATGGAAGAAAATGCGCCGTAAGGAACTTATCGGCATGAAAAAAATCGACTACCTCACAGCCATAGAAAAGAACACATGGTTCCACTTGGGCTGCAACAGCATATCGCAAACGCTTTACTGCCTGAAACGAATGTCCGACCCGTGCCTTGAACACATCGACAACAGGTTCAACCCCCTGCCCGAAGCATGGATAAAGGAACTTATACCGTTGCGCGACCAGACCGTGGCACTGCTCGACGAAACAAGGCGCATGATTGCCGAACGCGATTACAGCAACGCCGACAAGGTTCTGGTGGACGCAAACGCTGCAAAGCGACTACTGTCGGAAACACGCGACAAACAGGAGGTGAGAATGCAGACCGAGGAAGGCGACCTGCAAATAGGCATACTCTACCTCAACACTCTTCAGGAAACACAGGAACTCATAAGCACGATAAGGCACCTGCTGAGGGCAAGCAGGCACTTCTTCACGGCATAACAAAAAGGACGGTTTTTCCGTCCTTTTTTATTGCGCCTGCTACACACCGGGAAGCACCGCCCTTTTTACCCCGCAAAAATTATGTCTGACCTATTTTAAAATATGTCTGACATATTTCTAATTATGTCAGACATATTTTTTCCTACGTCCTTTGTACATGAAACAACCGGTAGGAAAGACCATGAAGTTCCATGTCCCGTAACGCAGTCTTGCCTTGTCAGAATTTCCACCAGGGCTTCTTTTCCGGTTTGGGGGCGTTTATCATCTCGCGCAATACCTGCTCATACGTCTTATTCGAGTTTATCATTTCGTATATCACCCCCCAGTCGGGAAGCCCGCCTACATTCCTGTCGTCGATGAACAGGTCCACTTTCAGTTTGCGCGATATTTTTTTCGAAAGAGTTTCATCCTCGTCGGGATAGTCACTGTTCACCGCATAAAACTCTATGCCTTTCGCGCGACACCATTCCACAGCCTCGTCAAGCAGTTCTCCTTCACGCACACTCCAAAGTATGAGCAAATGCCCTTCTCTTATCAGCTGTTTAAGCGTTGCTACTGCAAAAGGAATCTCTTTTCCGATTTCCGGATACCTGTGCTCCACTATCGTTCCGTCAAAATCTACCGCTATTCTCATTTTCTTTATTTTGTTTTGATTATTTTCTTGCCGTTAATTATGTATATCCCTTTGTACAAGGGAAGAGTTTCCATATTGTTCCCGTTCACCTCGCCGAGGCACACGCCATTCAAATCATATATCTTGTTGTCACCGCAAAACTCTGCGTCGTGAATACCCGTCAGGCCGCCATAACGCAACACAAGCCTGTTGTCCGCGGCCGAACCATATCCGAAAGAGCAGCGGAATGCGTCCAGATAGCTCCCTGCCGCAGCATTTACGAAACGCAAACCGTCGTCCGACAGTATATACGTACCTTCGTCATCCGCTTCCACCTCCTTGCGAACCAATGTTCCGACCAAGCCGTCATTTCCTGCCTCCGACACCGACGTAACGGGTAAAGTACCGGCCGCTGCACAGAAAGTAACATCCATGTTTCCCTCACCGTCCTCTACACATTTGAATACGTAAGGCTGCAAGGCTTCGATTTCTGTTTCGGACGAGAGGTTTATCACATCGTTTTCCACATTGGTAGCACTGCATACCAGCAAGCCGTCCGGAATCGCAACCGCGTTGAAAGGAAGATACAAAGTGTTCCAGCCATTGCAGGGAACACTCCGCGTATAATAAAGGGAATCCTCTCCTACCTCAAACGAATATGCCGCATGAAAAGCCTTCCGGTCTTCAATCCGCATTATGCGCACCAAATGATTGGCGCCCTGACTGCCGCAGGCCACAACGTTTTTCCAACTTTCAGGAATACGAGGAATATCATCCTTGTTCACATAGATTATACAGTTTGTAACTCCGTCAAAATCAAAATCGCGCAGTTTTTCGGGCAATACAATTTTCCGCAGGTCGAGCGAAGTAGTCACATCGTCTAACGTCTTAGCCAACATGTCGGTACTATAACCACCTTCAAGCGTCTTCAAGCCATAAGTATCCGTTGTTATGGAAGCCTTTGCCGGCAATTTCGACAACTTGACTGGGAGAACGCCGTTTTGCCCGGTTTCTCCCACCTTAGCAAAGCAAAAACCGCCTTGTCCGTCAGACATATCCGATACGAAAGCAAGACACGTTTCTTCTCCCGTAGGCAGTTGCGTCACTACCAAACCTTCACGCAAAAAGAAACTGGCTGATTCCTCAAAAGGCACGGCAACAACTTCATAAAAAATCCCTTCGGCCTCACCCTGTGGTGCAATACCATTCCCGTCCTTAGTACACAGTTTGAAATTCCCGCTTTCTTCACGCGAAACCCGCCAACGCATGTTATCGTCGTTCAAAGAAAAACTTCCGTCTGAAAGCATTAACGACGAAACATCCTCTGCCTTCATATACGAATCGCCCGTAACAATCGCCGAAGCTGCGTAATATTTGCTATTTGCTTCGGCTAACAAACAATATTCTCCGTTTTCATCGGGAGATAAACTGCCGGAATCATCGCCTGAACTGCTTTCAATACTCTTATAAAAAACCAGGTCGCTGTAATAAACGGCTTTTTTGAAACGGCCGAAGTACCGGTAAACCGTATCGCAGCTCAAATATCGAAGACTACCGTCTTCGTCGGAAAAGCAACTTATAATCCCGCCGTTGTCCGAAATGTTCCATAACAAAGGTTTGGTACCCATTGATATATCTGCGCCCTGCTTCTCTTTTGATATATACTTCCCGCTATGCACTGACGAAAACGCATACATACCGTCGCGCAAAGAAATGTGCCAGTGAAGGGAAACATCGTTTACCTCAATTGTGTCGCCGCCCAAGTCCGTAATTTTTGCTGCCAATTTGGAACCTCCGCCGGCTTCCTTGTTACTAAGCAAAAAACGCGGGGCACTGAAAGAAGAAGCTATCACGTAGTTTGCCGACGTGTCCAGCCCTGCGACACTTTCCACGCGTGCAAACCTGTAATGCTGCGCATGTGCATGCACCGCAAAGCAGAGCATAAAAAGCGATACAGACAATAACTTCTTCAAGAATGCTTTCATATCTTGCGGTTAAAATCATTGCGATGTATATGGCACTTCAATTTCCAAAACTGGTAAGATATGGGACGCACTATGTCGTAAAGAAGCAACGACGGCACGTAGAGCGGCGCTCCCAATGCTGTTGTAACCCGTCTGAACATCAGAATATTTGCAAGCATTGCCGTTAATAAGATTCCGCAAACTGCACCGGCAAAAACATAATGCTGCGACGCAAGGAATGCCAAAGCCGAAATTATTCCTCCTGCCACGAGTAAATACACTCCCAAGTTCATGAGGTTTACAGGCAAGAAACAAATGCGTTCTTTTCGGCTCATTTGCCGCTGTGCAGCCACACGACGCATTTTCCATTTGCGTATTTCATGTACTGACAGCCGTTCTTGTTGCGCCACTATCGCGGCAGCAGAACAGCAAACCGCCGTGCGATTACGGCATGAAAGGCTATTCACGAGCAAATCGTCTGCACCGTAAATATAATCCAGCATTGACGCATACCCGTTATTCGCCATAAAGACAGAACGCCTGAAAGCCATGTTGCAGCCGTCGCCGCCCACAGCACGGCGGCGCGCGGAATTATACCACACCAGTTGGTAAAAAATCCTTTCATAAACAGCGCGGCGAGCAAGCAGGGAACCGTCGTAGTGAAAATTGGAATAACCCAACACGATGTCCTTTTCCGGAGCAAAACAACAGCTCATTTCATACAGCCATGAGTCGCCGGCCGGCACGCAATCCGCACGTGTCAATACAATCCACTCATATTTGGCAGCTTTTACCCCAAGCGTTACGGCAAGTTTTTCATGACTCACGTAACGTGCCGACTTGGGTACAAACGTATGCTTCAGGTTAGGGTATTGCTTTTCATAACGTTTCAGCACTTCGGGAGTAGAATCGGTTGAACAGTCGTCTACCACGACGACTTCGAACTTCACGCCCTTTTGTCCCAATATGGCCGGCAGGTTTCTCTCTAAATAATCCCCTTCGTCGCGGCAGCAGATAACGACCGTGACAGGCTCATCCGTAGCGGGACTTCTTTCGCCGGCCTCACTTTTGCGTATGCGTTTTATTATCCCGTAAAACCATGCACGAAGCGGAAAAAACAGCAACAGTCCCGCAAACATTACGGCCAACGGCACATATACGGGCACAAGTTCTATAAGTGCATTGATATATTGCATAAAAACAGTCTGTCGTTAAAAATTTCTCCGCCGGAACTCCGAACATATTATCGCCGCAGCCACAGACGCATTCAGGCTCTCTACCGCACCGCCCTTGCGCGGGAAAGGCGGTATGAACAACCGCCGCGTAACGGTTTCTTCCACCGGGGCAGAAATGCCATTGCCTTCATTTCCTATGACTATCACCCCGTTTTGCGAAAGTTTCTCGGAATATATGTTGTTCCCTTTGAGAAAAGTGCCGTAAACCGGCACATCCCCGGGCAAGCCTCCCAATACTTCCGGTAAATCGCAGTAATGCACGTTCACCCTTACGAGCGCGCCCATCGTAGCTTGCAGCACTTTAGGGGAATACACATCGGCCGTGCCTTTTGAGCACAACACCGTGTCTATCCCGAACCAGTCCGCCGTCCTTACAATCGTTCCTACATTGCCGGGGTCCTGTATGTCATCAAGGGCCAGGCAAATGCCGGCACGGGCAAGCGATTCCACATCCGTTGCATTGCCGGAATGCGGCTTTTCAAAAACCGCGAGCACCTCGTGCGGTGTTGTAAGGAGCGTGGCCTTTGCCAGTTCATCGCGCGGCACTATGTCATAATCAGCCACATTGACAGGAACGGTAAAGGCACTGCCTTCGGACACCGCCAGGTAAACGCAGCGAAACCTTGCAAGCATTTCGCCCACGAGCTTCGGGCCCTCGGCCACAAACAGCCCGCTTTCGTCCCGGCGTTTTTTCATTGCCAACGAATGTATTTGCTTTATTCTGTTCCTGCTAAGCATGATTTTCTATTTTAGAACGTACAAAAATAGTGAAAGGCGAGCGCAGAGACAAACGAAAACACAAGTTTTCAGGGTTTGTCGCAAGTTTGCCATATTTTACCACCTATATGCCGGCGCTTGCGCCAGTTGCGGTTCGGCCGCAGCCGATAGAAAAAACGCCTGCATTATTAAAACCACGACAACAATCCGCAACATTCGCACCCGTTTCTTACACGGTCGGAACGGGTATCGTGTTAACATAAATAATGTTAAACAGAAAGCCACAGTCATGCTTCAAAATGCACTCCCGAAAAGGAACTTTTTACCCCCTCCGGGAGAAAGAAAAAAATATGTCTGACATATTTTAAAATTCCTCGGACATATTTCAAAATTCAAGGCACGTATTTTTGCGGGTGCCAAATTCCTATTAACCGGCATGTTACGGAAAGGCTTTTTTGCAGCCATAAGAAAGTTAAAATCTCTTACGCAACAGTTAAACTTTATTTACGAAAAAGCACAACAAAATTTACTTCAAGTTAAAGAACGCTTAGCCCTCGCACAGTTAAACATATTATTCGTAATTTCGCAAAACAGACGCAAATCAACAAAGGCACGATGAAAAAGATACTTTACATATCGTTGGTTATTATGCTGTATGCCGTGCAGCCGTGCCTTGCACAAGATATTGAAAGGCAGCAGGAAACCGGCATTGCGGGTAACGACACCGCCGCGAACGTGCTACCGTATGCGGGCGACAACGCGCTTTACCTGCCTGGCGACACGGCTTTCTTTCCGCGGCTGTACAATCCCATGCCATACTACACAGGCAGCTGGCAGCTGCATTCGGGACTGAATGCACAACTGGGCACAAGCGTAACGGTAGGCTTCGGCAAACATTCGCCCCGCGGCGTGGGCATACGCCGCCTTCCTCTACGCCGCCTCGCTGACACCAAAACTCAGCCTGGCAGGAGGCATAAGTTCGGAAACCCTCGACTGGGGAGGCATAAAGCTGCGCAATGCCGAACTGATAGGCGTGGCAGCCTACAAAGTGAACGATTTCATGAATGTCTACGCATACGGAAGCAAAAGTCTGCTGGACGACAAGCAACGCAGGATACGCCCATACCCGTCCTTCGGGCGCGACAGGTGGGGCGGCGCGGTAGATTTCAGCCTCGGCAAGAACGTATTCGTACAATTCGGCTTCGAGCACGCAAGTTTCTATTGAAATAACATAAACATGTTATTTTTTGAGCACCATGCCAAATTCCGTATCATATCTCACCCAACATCTTGCACTGCTGAAAAAAGAATACGAATACGAGCGCGAAAACTTCCGTCGCGAAACCACAGCCATGCCGGTAGGACGCAAGATAAAGCGCGGGATATGCTGGTATCCGCTCAACATCGGCCGCAGTTACTACAACTCGCTCAACCAGCTGGCGGTTGAGGTGTTCCGCACAGAAGACAAGGAAATAGAGCACAGCTTCGAGTACGGCAAACCTATATGCTTCTTCGCGCTTGACGCGTCCGACAATCCACGTTTCTTCAAGTTCCGCTCCACCGTGGGCTACGTCGACGACGACCGCATGGTAGCCGTCATTCCCGACGGCGAGGCACTCGCCGTACTGCAAGGAACGGCACGCCTTGGAGTGCAACTGTTCTTCGACGAGACAAGTTACCGCCTGATGTTTTCGGCACTCGAAGCCGCAATAAGAGCCAAAAACAACCGCATGGCCGAACTGCGCGAGATTTTCCACGGCACTGTACGCCCCGCAAAGACCTCTGCCCTGCCGGTGGCGTTCCCGTGGCTCAACACATCGCAACAAGAAGCCGTTAACGAAGCCTTGTGGGCTAAAGACGTGGCAATAATCCACGGCCCTCCGGGAACGGGAAAGACAACAACGCTCGTCGAAACCGTTTACGAAATACTAAGGCGCGAAAACCAGGTACTCGTATGCGCGCAAAGCAACATGGCCGTCGACTGGATAAGCGAAAAAATATCCGACCGCGGAATAAACGTTCTAAGGATAGGCAACCCCACGCGAGTGAACGACAAAATGCTTTCGTTCACCTACGAAAGGCGCTTCGAGTCGCACCCCGACTACCCGCAGCTCTGGGCTCTGCGCCGCACCATACGACAACTTTATTCGCAAAAGGGAGACACGGAAAAACGCCACCAGAAAATCGACCGCCTGCGCGACCGTGCCACCGAAATCGAGCTTTCCATCCACAATTACCTCCTAACCTCGGCGCGCGTGATAGCATGTACCCTGGCCGGAGCGGCCAACCGCATTCTCGACGGGCAGCATTACCATACACTCGTAGTTGACGAAGCAGCACAAGCTCTGGAAGCGGCAGTATGGATTCCGTTGCAGAAGGCCGACCGTCTGATACTGGCCGGCGACCACCGGCAACTGCCGCCAACAATCAAAAGCCGCGAGGCCATGAAGGCAGGACTGGGACAAACGCTCATGCAGACCGTAGCGACCGAAAGGCCGGAATGCGTGTCACTTCTAAAGGTGCAATACCGTATGAACGACGATATAGCCCGTTTCTCAAGCCAAATGTTCTACGGCGGCGAAATAGTAAGCGCGCCCGAAGTGAAAAACCGCAGCATTCTCGACTTCGACACACCTATTACCTGGATAGACACATCGGGAAACGACTTCCACGAAAATTTCATTGGCGAAACATACGGAAGAATAAACCCGGCGGAAGCGGAACTGACCATAAACACGCTTAAAAACTACATAAACGAAATAGGAAAGCACCGCATGCTCGAAGAGAACCTCGACATTGGCATAATCTCGCCCTACAAAGCGCAGGTGCAGCTTCTGCGACGCATGTTCCGCCGAGATTCCTTTTTCAAACCTTTCAAAAACCTTGTGTCGGTAAATACCGTGGACGGTTTTCAGGGACAGGAACGCGACATTATAGTAATAAGCCTTGTGCGCGCCAACGAAGAGGGCGAAATAGGCTTCCTTTCCGACATACGCCGCATGAATGTGGCTATGACGAGGGCACGTATGAAACTGTTCATCCTTGGAAATCCCGACACATTGCTCCGGCATGATTTTTACCGCAAACTTTACGAATACGTTGAATCACTTAAACCACATCAATAGCCAGCCATGGGAGACTTGCTCATATACGAAACCGACGACTCCACAGCTGCGGAGCTGCCTTATGCCGACTCCGGCGTCAGGGCGGGATTTCCTTCGCCCGCACAGGATTATACCGACGAGTCCATCGACCTTAACCGCGATATAATACACCATAAGGAAAGCACATTCTATGCCCGCGCCGTGGGTGACTCGCTGCGCGACGCCAATGTCATGGAAGGCGACATACTCGTTATCGACAAATCGCTCGAACCGCAAGACGGCGACATGGCCGTCTGTTTCCTAAACGGGGAATTCACGCTCAAGTTCATTGAAAAGCGCACGAACAGCCTGCGCCTCATACCTGCCAATCCCAAATACGAACCTATAAACATCGACAGTGAAGACGATTTCAGGATATGGGGCATTGTTACATACGTAATCCATAAAGTAGAACGCCGCAAATGGTAGGGCTGGTCGATTGCAACAACTTCTTCGTTTCGTGTGAGCGCGTATTCAACCCCGCCCTCGAGGGCGTTCCCGTAGTAGTGCTTTCGGGAAACGACGGTTGCGTCATCGCACGAAGCAACGAGGCCAAAGCAATGGGCATAGCAATGGGAGAACCTTTTTTCAAAATCAGAAGCCTTTACAAGGACGGCACGCTAAAGGTATGCTCCTCGAACATAAGGCTCTACGGCGACATGTCGAAAAGGGTAATGGGCATACTGCGCAGCAAAACCGTAAAAACCGAAGTCTATTCAATCGACGAGGCCTTCATAAGCCTTGAAGGAATCCACGAACCTGCCGACTATTGCCGCAACCTGGTAAAGACCATACGCCGCAGCACCGGAATACCGGTAAGCATAGGAATAGCCAATACAAGGACGCTTGCAAAGATGGCAAGCAAGTTTGCAAAACAATACCCGGGCTACAAAGGCTGCTGCACCATCGACAGCGACGAGCGCAGGACAAAGGCGCTCAAACTCTTTCCCATTGGTGACGTATGGGGAATAGGACGGCAAAACAAGAAAGCGCTCAACCTGAGAGGAGTGAGCACGGCATACGACTTCACCCTGTGGAGCGAGCAGAAGGTGCGCGAGCTGCTCGGCATAACAGGCGTGGCAACATGGAGGGAACTGCAAGGACTGCCATGCACGCATGAATCGAGAAACACCACCGAAAAGAGCGTTACACACTCGCAGAGTTTCCGCAAGGCCATAACCGATTACAGCGAACTTTCATCACTGGTTGCAGACTTTGCCGCAACTGTGGCCGAACGCTTGCGCCGCCACGGCTGCCGGGCCGGACGAATCGAAGTTTACATACGTACCGACCGCTTTGGCGACCTGGCGCACTTCTACGCCAACACTGCCGCCACAAGGTTCGAAGTACCTACCAACGACCCGCGCGAAGCCATAAAGGCGGCAGCCGAGTGCCTCACTAAAATTTTCAAGGACGGATACGCATACAAAAAAGCAGGAGTAACCCTTACCGAAATATCAAAAGGAGGAATACAGCAGTCGTTTTTCGACACCATAGACCGTGAGAAACAAGAACGCCTGCTGCAAGCGTTAGACGCCATAAAACGTACAGAGGGAAAACAATCCATAAGAGTAGCCGCACAAGGCGACGGAAACGCGGCACGCTACAGCGAATTCCGCTCGCCGAGCTACACACTGTGCCTCGACGACATTATCAAGGTGCACCTCGACTGAAAGACACAAAATTACCCGCTGTCCACACCGACGCTCGGCAAGCCCGCCGGGAATGTTAATTTAACACATGTAAAAATACCCCTTCCAAGACGCACGTCGGAGCAAATAAAAAATATGTCCGAGGAATTTTAAAATATGTCCGACCTTTTTCAAAATATCTCAGACATATTTTCAAGGGGGTCTAACCCCATGATTTTTCAACCGTTTAACAACACGGACAAAGGCGGACCACATAACGACACATCGCAACATGCCCCGCAAAATCGAATTTTATAGCCCGCACTCCCGAAGTTATGGAGCGAAAAGATTAACTTTGCAGGGAATTAACACATTATACCGTAACAAAACCCTAAACACGATATGATAATCTTTTTCAAAGCCCCTCAGGGTAACATCATTGCAACAGCAACAAACCACAACCTCAGCTCCGACGAAGTAAATAAACTTTGCTGGCTGTACGGCGGTGCAGAAAAACTGGAAGCCACATCGCTCGAAGGATACTTTGTTGGCCCGCGACGCGAGATGATAACCCCGTGGAGCACCAACGCGGTGGAAATCACACAGAACATGAGCCTTGAAGGCATTTCGCGCATAGAGGAGTATTTCCCCGTAGCCGACGAAAACGCCGAATACGACCCCATGCTGCAGAGGATGTACCACAACCTCGACCAGGAAATATTCACAACCAACATCAAACCCGCCCCGATAGAATACATCGAAGACATAGAGGAATACAACGAGCGCGAAGGCCTTGCCCTCTCGCCCGAAGAAATTGAATACCTCCACAAAATCGAAGGACAGCTCGGGCGCAAGCTCACCGACAGCGAAGTGTTCGGCTTTGCACAAATCAACTCGGAACACTGCCGCCACAAAATCTTCGGCGGAACATTCATAATCGACGGCGAGGAAAAACCCTCGTCTCTCTTTGCCCTGATAAAGAAAACGACAAAAGAAAACCCGCACAAGATAATCTCGGCCTACAAGGACAATGTAGCATTCGCGCAAGGACCGGTTGTAGAACAGTTCGCTCCAACCGACCACAGCACAAGCGACTACTTCAAGGTGAAAGACATCGAGTCGGTTATCTCAATAAAGGCCGAGACACACAATTTCCCCACCACAGTAGAACCGTTCAACGGCGCCTCAACAGGCACGGGCGGCGAAATACGCGACCGCATGGGCGGCGGCACAGGCTCGTGGCCCATAGCAGGAACGGCAGTTTACATGACTTCCTACCCCCGCACGGACGAGGACCGTCCCTGGGAAGAAATACTTCCGGTGCGCAAATGGCTGTACCAGACTCCCGAACAAATCCTGATCAAAGCATCCAACGGCGCCAGCGATTTCGGAAACAAGTTCGGCCAGCCGCTGATTTGCGGTTCCGTACTCACCTTTGAACACAAAGAGAAAGATGAGGTGTACGGTTACGACAAAGTCATTATGCTTGCCGGCGGTGTGGGATACGGTACACAACGCGACTGCCTGAAAGGCACACCGGAAGCTGGAAACAAAGTAGTGGTTATCGGTGGTGACAACTACCGTATCGGACTGGGTGGCGGTTCCGTATCTTCTGTAGATACCGGTCGTTACAGCAGCGGTATCGAATTGAATGCCGTACAACGTGCCAACGCGGAAATGCAGAAAC
>ERZ779643.2109-NODE-2109-length-12011-cov-1.730428_pt1 | contig 12011 bp, 10 predicted proteins | sample MGYA00511564_ERZ779643 | MGnify/ENA primary metagenome ERZ779643 (study PRJEB29588, sample SAMEA2147114) | human gut metagenome | biome: human gut; feature: human-associated habitat; material: faeces | place: Denmark | collected 2008/2010 ... | reverse complement strand
CGGCTTCTGTGAATTCGGCCGCACTGACGACTTCTATCATTTGTGCGTCATTTCGTCTCAGTGAAATGTCATAACCCATTACACGATAATGTATAGGGTCTTTAAGCGGTGCATTCTGGATGACATCAACCTCTTTTCCTCTGATAAACCCCATTTCGATAATGCGCTTGCGGAATGCTCCGCGTCCCATTACCTTTACTATAACCCCTTTTTCGCCTGTACGAAGTTCTGATAGTCTCATCTTTTTAAAATCTTGCGCAAAGGTAGCATGAAATGGTAATATGGTCAATACCGTATTGTAGGTATTTTTTTGTTAGTTTTGTCTCCGTAAAGGCTTTAAAATATGACTATGTGGAACAATGTTATATTATGTTTGGGGTCCAATACGGATTGCGAGGCGAATCTAAAGTCGGCGGTCAGTCTGTTGCGTGCTTATTTCGGATCGATCCGGTTCTCTGAAGCGATTTATACGGAGCCGATAGGTTTATCCGATTCCGGCTTATTCTTGAACCAAGTGGCTGTTGCCGGTACGAATGCTTCGCTGGAAGAGGTGAGGCGGGCTGTGAAGGCGATGGAAAAACGATTGGGACGCATGTCGGACAGTAAGCAGAAAGGGAAGATTCCGATCGATATAGACCTGCTTTTATGGAATGGAACAATCCTGAAACCTGCCGATTGGGAAAAGGAGTATGTGCAACTACTCTTCCGGTCTGTTGCGGATTAGGAGACATAACCCATAGCTTTACGATGGCTAATGCATAGCTTTAAGCGTCGTAACCCATAGCTTTGGTTATTGTAACTTATCGTCCTTTGTTATCGCTCTGTAGGTGCAGGGTTATAAACGGGGCAAATAGGAAACCAGCTTTTCCGCTGATCCTGATCAGACCGTTGATACCTAAGCAAATGAATGTGGAGATCGGGTTGGAGCGATCCGTGTTGTAGAAACCTTTTCCTATCCGGACTTGATAACCGAAAGGTTTTGCTAGCGAGCGATATGTTTCGATGGGTAAGATGCGTTCTGTCCAATTCCCGTTTCGTGGATCGCAGGTGTTGAAAGCATCTTTCAATAGAGGATAGGAACCGGTCTTGACAGCCTTGTGGATATGTGGGAAGGTAAGTCCGCGCGTCTTTCGTGCAGCTTCTTTCGCTTCGGCAGGGGAAAGGGCCGGAAAGTGCAGTTGGATATAATGCAGACGTAAAGCATAATATTCCTTTTCCCAAATGGTCATAAGCCGATGCAACCTTCTTTTCACATACGGGTTAAAAGGTGTAGAGGCCGTTGTAAACAACATTTGCATCTTGTTGTCGATGGCAACCAAATTGGCGAAAAAAGCCGACAGGTCGTAAACATGTTCGATCAGGTCGGTCGCGATCAGCAATTGTGGCTTGACTTTATTTGCCGAGCACCAATCTGCTAAGGTGTCTGAGTCTCCATGAAGAATAATGTCTGGTCCTGTATTGACCAGCTCTTTCAAGATGCGGATCGTATCGACGGAATCCGGATTGAGGTCGATGTAGATGACTCGGCCGATTCCGGCTTGTTTGGCAAGTATACTCAGGAAGCCGCTTCCGCCACCATAGTCGATAAGTGTTATCTCCTCCGGTGAGCTACCGATAGATTCCAGCCCTTTAAGGATACAGTCCGCATAGATTTTCATGTAATAGGATAAAACTGGTTTCAGCCGGGCAATATAACGTTTGTTATATTTACTGATAGGCAATCGTTCGTAATCGATAGCCTTTAGTTGGCTAATCAACGCTTGTGCTGCTTGTCGGATATCATACTTCATAGATCAAATGTAAGAGGTGTTCGCCTTGATATTGATTGGAATAAGTCGGATAAAGAAAGTCGCGGCGCTGCTCGATCAACTCCGGAGCCATATCGGTATGCATCAATTTCCGACAGATGCAGACCATTTCGTCCGGAGTGTCGGTGATATGGCAGAGCGATTCCAGTCCGCTACCTGCTATCATCAGTCGGTTGACCACTGTATGGCGTCCGGCAAACAGGCTGTTCAGTAGTTTTAGTTTCAATCCGGTTGCCTGAAAAGTAATCAAGGCATGTATTTGTGCATTGTGTATCAAGTCGTTCATCTGTTCTTCTGACGGATTGGCTTCGATATGGATATTCGGATAGGGAGCTGCCGTTTTCAACAAAGAAGCCGGCGGATTCATACCGGCAATGATGCAACGGCAGTCCAGTTTACTGAACACATTCCGGATAAGAAAGAGGGCTGCTTGTGTATTCTCTATTACGGATAGTTTACCATGATAGAGGATAAAATCGGAAGAACCCGGCTTGACCGTAATTTGGTTGTTGGTGTGGAAGCAAGGCATGAACTCGACCGGCTTGTCGGGGAACTGGCGTCGGAGGTAGTCAGCATCGGTTGTTGAAACGGCAATCATCAGATCGGCATGTTTCAGTATTTTCTGATAATGTTTGAATCGCCAAGCCTCTATCCGGAAGAAGCTTTTCCTGATCGGATGGCTCTCCGCCTGTGCCAGGTGATAATAATAGTCGTGTTCGATATTTGCTTCCCGGTAAATCTTTTTCCGGTTGTGTAGTCGCGGATCGTTTATGTAATAACAGCAATGGAGTCCTTCGAACAGGATCGGGTAATCGTTCTTCAACAGATTGGCGATCAGTTCAGGATGCTTGCGGCTGTATACGTTATAAGGCAGCAGGGTTATATTGGTACGTAGCCCTGTATGTCGCTTGTAATAAAATACCTTTTCGCAGATGGCTTCCAGTTCGGGCGAATGCGCACGTTCGTATTCGAAACAGTGCAGGATAATCTTTACGCCGCACTGGTGCAGAGCCTTCATCTTATAATATACATCGATGATCCCCCCGTAGTTGGCAGGCCAAGGAATATTGAAAGCTATAATGTTCAAGTACTTTTCCATGTCTGTCATTTGCTGTTTAGTCGAGTAAAGATACGCATAAATTGTTCAGCTTGTTTTTTACGGGAAAAACGTTCCACCGCCTCCTTATCCGTATTTATGTGTGTGTATCCGTTATCCTGCCAGAACTGATAATGGTGCAAGATAAAACGATAGGCTTCTTCGGTCGTCCGGGCTGCCTGCCCGGAACGGGTAATTCGGATGGTCTCTTCGAGGTAACTTTCGTCACTCTTTACGCAGAGTAAAGGTTTTTCGACAGCCATCGATTCGAAAAGCTTGGTCGTCATAAATCCTTTTGGTCCGTTGGATGCAAAGGTATTGGCGAGTTGCAGCAGAATGGAGCTGTGGTTTAACACGCCGGGAATCTCGGAAGCGGGAACATAGTCGAAAAAGTCCATATACCGGGCGACTGGGTAAGCGGTTGCTGCCTGCATGATGATCGCTTTTGATCCGGCGTCAACATACCATTGGATACGGAACTGGTCAGGATCAATGAGCTTTTCACGATCTAACCGGCTAACGGCCTCGAAAAGCAATCGAGGGTCACGTGTCGCCAAGCTAATCAAACGTCCGGTATAGGTGATGACGAATTGAGAGGTCCGATGTTGTTCAGGATAGAAGAGCTCTGGATCGTAACCGTTGTAAACCAACTCTGTGTTAGGATTGTATGCTTGAAGTTTTTCCACATGCCAGGGGGAAATGGTCGTGACCTGATCCGCCTTTCTCAATGCATTATTTCTGTCCCGTAATAACTTATGACGGAATGTTTCCGTGATCTTTCTATCCAACCAGGAAAAGGTACGGAAGTTATGAGCGATATATTCGTTGGAAGCATATTGTTCGACTATGTCTCGAAGGTCGATTACTAACGGCAGATGATATTTCTCTGCTATATATTGGGCGGCCGGCAAGGGGAAAGTTCGGTATGAACTGCACAGGATACCGGCATATTCCCCTTCTTCCAGTAAACGGGAGGCGGCTTTTGCCATCTTCTTGTCTTTATAATGGAAAAAATAATCGAGTATGAATATGCATATCCACTCTAACTTTTGGAGGATTTTCCCTTTGGAATGAAAAAAATTTACATATGTGACAGGCGTTTCTCCTTTCAGGAAAGAGAACGTGCTGTCATCGATTTGCTCAGTGACAACGACAGGTTCCCATCCGGCCCGCCTCATATATTTGCATAAATAGCCCATTCTCGGTCCGAATGCAGGGGGAAACATATCACATAATATCAGTATCTTCATGATTTTATCAATTCTTCAATGATGGCGGCGAATAGTTTTCGTTGCCAGTCGACAGAGACATTCGGCTTGATCCGGGTGGTGATGGAGTCGTTATGCCAGAGCAACACCAGTTCGCCGTTGGCAGATGCCACCTGTTTGATGAGTTGTGTTGAGTAGGCAAGTGCTCCCTCATAGCCAAGATTCATATAAACAGGTTCGTTCAGGCTGCATTCCATGATTGCCAATGGGTGGAGAATAAGTGGCGAGATACGTTTATTCTTAGGATTAATCCAATGTACCGGACGAGATGTGCCGAGGCGAAAACCGGCAACATCCGGATAGCCCATCGTGAAATCATCTGTAATACCTGCTTTTTCCAACCATACCATATCTTCCGGTTCGCGTGAGGCCAGATAATGATGCCGATTGTAAGTGACCGATTTTCCGGTCTGTCTCTCCAACAATTCTTTTTCTGTTGAGATGAGTGCCGGTGTTTTACCGGCATCGTAACTGGTATGCAGTCCAATCTGTACTTTTTCGGTTTTACAAAAGAGCAAAAGCTCTTGTAAGTCCTTTGAATGCAGTTTATAATGAGGCTTGTCATAAACGGATGAGCCACCTGACTTGATAAAAAACAGAGATTCACAACGGTTTTTTCCGATAACGGCCTTTAATTTGTTTCGTTGTTTTACAAGCCAGGGAAATGTGTAGAACGGATCTTCCTGTAACGGACCTTGAAACATCTTCCAGGCATGTTTCAGTCCTGTGCCTTTAACCGTTTCTCGTATCAGGTTGCGGAAAGTCCGGCAAAAGAAAGGAGCATCTACATCGTGTGTCAGCCATACTTTTTGTATGTGTGGGGGCAGTTCGACGGCTGACTGTACACGCGCTTGGCGTAACCAGCGTCGCAACAATTTACCGTATTCGTCGACTATCGGGCGATGAATGAATCCTGCTTTGAAGGGTAGGGATTCTGTTCCGAGGAAGCGACCGTGGATGTCCCGTATGTTGCGTTTCCGTATTTCTTCATATCGCGTCAGCAGAAAATAGGCACTGGCGATGATATCGGCATGTACCACCCAAGTATCCCCCTGCCATTCTATTTTGGGAGAACCGAAGAGCAGAGGTATGCCTTCTATCTCTTCCAGTGGTAGTTTGGGCATGGACTCGGCTGTCCCGTAAACTTCATCCCGGAAAAAGGGGGACGGGATGATGACTACGCGATAACGGGAGAATTTGTTGGGATCCGATGTGTAACCGACAAGACTGGCTAATACACCGGCCTTTTCTCCTCCTATCAGGAATTTGGTAATATAGGAAATAACGGCTTTCATACTGTCTTTCAACTTTACAGGAACAAACGGACTACTTCGAATGCTTCAGCATAAGGACAGCCAGCTTGTACACCGCGTGTTTTTGCCAGTGAAAAGATAAACTCTTCGGATAGATAGTCGCGTGTTCCTTGTGATTCGTATGCTTTTAATGCTTCGACTTTGGCTTGAATGTGCTCTCTATTCAGTTCAACGAAACATTGTGTGTTGAATGTCAGATTGTTCCAAATCAACTCGTAGCCCAGCAGTGTCGTGTTTTTGAAGGCGCGTAGGCCTTCTTGGGCGATCGTTGTATGATCCTGGTGAATGTCGTGTAGGCTTGGGATAAAGACTAAGTCAAAGCTGTTCGATTTTTTTAGACGGATCAGTTCTTCCAATATTTCCTGCCGGACATATCCGAGTTTACGGACCTCATAATTGTAGATGATGAGGTTTTCAGGTGATATTCCCAATTGGGCAGTCGCTTTCTTGACTTCTGTCTTCAAAATATCTTTCGGAAAACCTTCGGGTACGGACTGCTGAGCGGTTGAAAAAGCGACATAGGTTACTTTCTTTCCCAGTTCGATAAGTTTGCTTACGGTTCCTCCCAGTCCTAATTCCCCGTCATCCGTATGGGGGGCTAAAACCAGTATATTATTATAACTGTTTAATATCATAAATAATTTATCTGTTTATTATCCTTCCTATTTTTAAACAGGCTCTATTTAATAAACTTAATTTTCCTTTGGTTATTGTGAAGAAGGGGGTTTGAATTGCACCGAATTCACGGAAAAAACGTTCGACTCCCGGAATCATAGAACCTTCGAAATCGAATGTGTCGGTATATTGTGAAACATAACGGATTGCTTCCCACAAAATTAAACTGTGTGCTCCGGACTCCCGAAGAGTCGGATTTCCTCCACCTGCCAGATACCAGGCGGAACTTTCTTGCCAGACGATAAAAGCGACAGCATGCAAACGTCCTTGTTCGTCATAACCGCCCCATAAATCTCCCTGGTCCCGTTTTCGGCAAATATTGATCAGTTTGATTAAAACTTCCATATCTTCTTTGTTGGTGATCTGTTGACGTTTGAAGGTTTGTGCCTGTACCAACAAGAACTCTTCTATAGAAATTCCTTTTTTTACTGTGATATGATATTTGTCTCTGGCTTTTGTGATGTTCCGTCGGATATTGAAACTCATATTTCCCAATATTGCTTTTGTGTTTCGGATATCCTTCAACATATAGGTGTAGCGTGTTGTTTGTCGGTAACCTTCCCAATAGAATGGTAGCCAGTCGGTGATTCCGTAATGAAAATTTTGCATAAAATACGGATAGCTTTTAAGCGTGTTTAGCAGTTGTTTGCATAAAACTTGCCGGTGGCCTAAAGTTTTGGTGTATTTGGTATCTTTGGATTCCGGTGCGAACCAAGGACCCATTGTTTGTGTGTAAGATGGCATTGAGATAATACCTTGTCGAGGACAATAAAGTGGCATCGCTGCCGTAATCCTTTCTTTTTCTTCAACCAATAAGACTTTCCATTTATCTTTGCCACAAACCGTATCGAGCCACCAGTCACGGGAAAAGATGGGAATACTAGTTTCAGTGTTGCAAAGCAAATGGTATTTGTCTTTTGTGTTCATGAATGATTTTCTGTATAATCATGGACACAGATGACTACAGACTTGATCCGTATCATCTGTGTGCCATTGATTTTATCCTTTTAACGCTTCGAAGATCAGGTTGGACAATTCGTCTGCCAGTTCAGGATTGTCGGCAACGCATTGTTTGGCGGCATCACGTCCTTGTCCTAACTTAGTATCATTGTAGCTATACCATGAACCGCTCTTCTTGATGATTCCCAAGTCAGCACCCAAGTCGATGATTTCTCCGGAATGGGAGATACCTTCACCGAACATGATGTCAAATTCTGCTTTGCGGAAAGGAGGTGCTACTTTATTCTTCACCACTTTCACCTTAGTCAGTTTACCGAGAATCTCTTCGCCATCTTTGATCGGTTGGCTACCACGGATATCCAAACGTACAGAAGCGTAGAACTTCAAAGCGTTACCACCGGTTGTTGTTTCCGGGTTACCGAACATAACACCGATTTTCTCACGCAACTGGTTGATGAAAATACAAGTGGTATTCGTCTTGTTGATTGTGGAGGTCAGTTTACGCAAAGCCTGACTCATCAAGCGGGCCTGCAAACCGACTTTATTGTCCCCCATATCGCCCTCGATCTCAGCTTTCGGTGTCAAGGCAGCCACGGAGTCTATCACGATAATGTCGATAGCCGACGAACGGATCAACTGGTCGGCTATTTCCAATGCCTGCTCCCCGTTGTCCGGTTGGGAAATCCACAAATTGTCCACATCCACGCCCAACTTGGCGGCATAAAAACGGTCGAAAGCGTGCTCCGCATCGATAAACGCGGCTATCCCGCCGGCTTTCTGCGCCTCGGCAATGGCATGGATGGCCAAGGTCGTTTTACCGGAACTCTCCGGACCGTAAATCTCTATGATACGTCCGCGCGGGTATCCCCCCACGCCCAAAGCGGCATTCAACGCGATGGAACCCGTAGGAATCACATCCACCTGTTCCACGTGGTCGTCGCCCAGTTTCATGATAGAACCCTTTCCGAAGTTCTTCTCTATCTTGTCCATCGCCGCTTGCAGGGCTTTCAGCTTCTCCGTATTCGGTCCGCCGCCCCCAGTGGTTTCTTCTTCTTTCTTTGCCATAATCTTTTTTATAATCAAATCATCTATGTTTCAGCTCCCGGCAGCACCCCGACAAGAGATGCTATCCGGGATATACTGCATTAAAGTTCAAGGTCGCCATTGAACACTTCGTGCCAGGGAAGCCCGTCCTTGTTCAACTCCTCCATGAACGGATCCGGGTCGAACTCTTCCACATTCCACACACCGGGCTTCTTCCAGATGCCTTTCAGGAACATCATGGCTCCTATCATGGCCGGCACGCCCGTCGTATAGCTAACCCCCTGCATGCCGGTCTCCAGATAAGCGGCATGATGGCTGCAATTATTGTACACGTAATAAGTCAGCTCTTTTCCGTCCTTCACCCCACGGATACGACAGCCGATACTGGTCTCGCCTTCGTAGTTTTCACCCAAATCCTGTGGGTTGGGCAACACGGCCTTGAGGAACTGCAACGGAACGATTTTCACCCCATTGTAATCCACCTCGTCTATGCGTGCCATACCGATATTCTGAATCACGCGCAGATGCGTAAGGTATTCCTGTCCGAAAGTCATCCAGAAGCGGGCACGCTTGATGGTCGGGAAGTTCTTCACCAGCGATTCGAGCTCTTCGTGGAACAACAGATAAGAGTCGCGCGGACCGATGTTCGGATACGTCAGGTCCTTATGGATTTCCATAGGCTTCGTCTCCACCCACTGTCCGTTCTCGTAATAACGTCCGTTCTGAGTAATTTCGCGGATGTTGATTTCCGGATTGAAGTTTGTGGCAAAAGCCTTATGATGATTTCCCGCATTGCAGTCCACGATGTCCAGGTAATGGATTTCATCGAAATAATGTTTGGCCGCGTATGCCGTGTACACGCCGGAAACGCCCGGGTCGAAACCGCAACCCAGGATGGCGGTCAGTCCGGCTTCCTCGAAACGTTTCTTGTAGGCCCACTGCCAACTGTATTCAAAATGAGCCACGTCCTTCGGCTCGTAGTTTGCCGTATCCAGATAATTGCATCCGGTTTGCAGGCAAGCTTCCATAATGGTCAAGTCCTGATAAGGCAAGGCCAGATTCATCACCATGTCCGGTTTGTAACCGTTCAGCAGTTCCACCAACTCTTCCACATTGTCGGCGTCCACCTTTGCCGTTTGGATAGACGGGTTCCCGATGGCCTTCACGATAGCGTCGCACTTGGCCTTCGTACGGCTGGCAATCATGATTTCGTCAAACACTTCCGGATGCTGGGCCACTTTGTGCGCTGCTACCGTGGCCACACCGCCGGCACCGATAATTAAAACTTTTCCCATTTTTTGAATTCGGTATTATAATTAAATATGTATAGGATGCAAAGTTAATGACTTTTTCCAAGAAGTAAAGAAAAAGCCTGTTTTTTTGATTTTTATTTGAATTAGATAATTTGCTCACGCTCGGCAGACTCGAACAAGTTCGGTCTGTTCTCGCTTAATCGCAAATTTCGTCTCCCCTGATGCCCAACGCATTCATCAACGAGTAACCGAGAATCTCCTGACGGAATCCTCTCCCCGCCTGAGGTTCCATGGCCAGCAACGTGATGTCCTTGCCTTCGGTCCGGCCCAAAATCTCGCGTACTCGAAGACCGTATTTCTCCACGTCCGGCACGATGACCAGTCGTTTGATGCCTTTCTCGTCGGCCAATGCCTCGAGCGACTGCAAATAGAGGGCGTCTCCGTCCACCAAGTTCTCCACCTGTACGGAACTCAACTTGAATTCTCCCAAATGTCCGTCGCAGAACGCCTTGCCGTCAAGCTCGGCCTCGAAGTCCGAGGGGGTGAAGTTGTCTAAGGCTTTCCGCCCCTTGCCGTGGATAAACACGACCTGTATGTCGTTCTTTCCCTCTCCGACTCCCCCGTCCAAAGCCGCGCAAACCAGCCATTGCGCCAGGTCGGCCTTAGGAATCGGGCGGTTCAGCATCCGCTCGAAATTCACGATTAAATTGAATGCCACGGCATCCACGTAATCCGCATCCACCAGTATGACATTCTCACTCCATTTCGTTTTTTCCATTTTATGTAGTACTGTTTTCCGTTCACAAAGATACAAAAAAACAAAAGCAGAGCAGCGCATGAAACGAGAATCTGTCGTCACCAACTGCGTCTTTTTGCTTTCAAAATGACAGCAAAAAGGTCATGCAGGCCAGTGGAAAAACCTTTTTCCAGCGTAGTTTCAGATGTTTTCGAGGCATCCTTAAATACAATTTTTCACGTTTAAGGTTCGTTTTTTAATCTTTTTAAGCCGAAACGCGTTTCAATCTCAAGAGATTGATTTTCCGTTCGGCTGAAAAAACATTTTTTTTCTCCGCTTGTCGGCCGGAGGAGGTCTGCATCGGGAGGCGAAATGTACCTGAAAACGACGTAAGGACAAGCTTTTCCGGCTTGATTTTTTGCTATTTGAAGCCATTCCATTTGTCAAAGGCAGATGTCAAAATGCCATGTCTATCCGATTTGTACTATCACGCCCGTCACTCTCCTGCGCAGAACCTCGCAGCCCGGCCTTCCGGATGTTGCCGGAAAGCTCCTTATGGACGACAGACTGTCTTCCCGCCGCCCCGCGAGAATCACGTATTTCCGCAGACTTCCGCACGGGGACGCAAATAACGGATTCTCATGAAGGCCGATTTGACTTTTTGACAAAGACGCTTGCCCCTTATATGAAAGCCCACCTGCCAAAGCCGTCAGTCCGCGAAGCATCCGGCCTGCCATTTTTTTCATGTGTTATGACATTTTGTCAGACTATTCCTTATGGCAAACATTTTGATGCAGGATAAGTGTGGCTCGAAAACGCCACACTGAAACACAGAAAAATAAACAATTAAATATAGAAAGGAAACAACCATGACTTTTGACAAATTTACCATCAAGGCCCAAGAGGCCATTCAGGAAGCCGTCAACCTTGTACAGGCAAGGGGACAGCAAGCCATCGAACCGGAGCACTTGTTGGCCGGTATCCTCAAGGTGGGGGAAAACGTCACGAATTTCCTCTTTCAGAAACTGGGCGTCAACAGCAGGCAAATCGAACAGATACTGGAAAGCCAGATCGCTTCGCTGCCAAAGGTGCAGGGGGGCGAACCCTACCTGAGCCGCGAAAGCAACGAAGTGCTGACACGGGCACAGGATTACGCTTCCAAGGGCGGCGACGAGTTCGTCTCGCTCGAACCGATGCTTTTGGCTTTGCTGACCGTGAAAAGTACGGTCTCCAGAATCCTGAAAGACGCAGGCATCACTGAACAGGAACTGGCATCTGCCGTCAACGAACTGCGTAAAGGAGAAAAAGTGACTTCCCAAAACAGTGAAGACACTTATCAGGCGCTCAACAAGTACGCCAAGAATCTCATCGAGGAAGCGCGGAGCGGAAAGCTCGACCCGGTCATCGGACGGGATGAAGAGATACGGCGCGTGCTGCAAATCCTGAGCCGACGTACGAAGAACAACCCCATATTAATCGGCGAACCGGGTACGGGTAAGACGGCCATCGTGGAAGGACTGGCCCATCGTATCCTGCGGGGCGACGTACCGGAGAACCTGAAAGACAAACAGCTCTACTCCCTCGACATGGGCGCGCTTATCGCCGGTGCCAAATACAAAGGAGAGTTTGAGGAACGTCTGAAAGCGGTTCTCGATGATATCAAAAATTCCGATGGACAGATCATCCTGTTTATCGATGAACTTCATACCATCGTGGGAGCAGGAAAAACAGACGGTGCGATGGATGCAGGCCAGCTGTTAAAACCAATGCTTGCCCGTGGTGAGTTACACTGTATCGGTGCGACCACCTTAGATGAGTACCGTGAATATATCGAAAAAGAAGCTGCTTTGGAGCGTCG
>ERZ779643.2108-NODE-2108-length-12013-cov-2.026509_pt1 | contig 12013 bp, 7 predicted proteins | sample MGYA00511564_ERZ779643 | MGnify/ENA primary metagenome ERZ779643 (study PRJEB29588, sample SAMEA2147114) | human gut metagenome | biome: human gut; feature: human-associated habitat; material: faeces | place: Denmark | collected 2008/2010 ... | reverse complement strand
GACATCCATGCGGCGGCGTCGTACACATCGATGGGCATGGGGGCGCCCGTTTTTAAGCAGTCGAAAAACTCTTTCAGCTCGAGATAATCCATTCCTCCGTGCCCCGACGCCATCTGCTCCGGCGTGATGTCGCGCCATGCGGCCGGCAGATAGTCGATATATTTCGCGCTATTGCCCGCCATCTTTTTATAGGCCGCGCGGGTGTCGAACATATCCTCGTCAACGCCGTCGACAAAAACCATGTCGGCGCTGCCGTCGTACAGCCCTTTTGTGCCTCTGACGCACAAAGCTCTGTCGTAAAATCTCGGCAGAGTCGTATCCAGCCGTATTAAAACCGTTTCGCCGCCGGCGCAGGTGATGATTGTGTCCACTATGTCGCCCTGAGCGAATCTTTTGCCCGCCAGTTCGGGATAAAGCTCTTTGTGGTCGCAAATATACTGCTCCATGCCTGCCGCCAGCGACGCCACGGACGTAAGTTTTACAAACCGGTTGCCGCGGTTGATGTTAAGAATTTTGGCGATGGGGCCGACTTCGTGCGTGGGATAGTTTTCACAGTTGCGATGCAGATAATTGCGTAGTCTGTAATGACGGTTTTGATATCCGCCGGCAATTTCCTGCCGCAGATCATGGGCGTACGCTCCCGAACAGTGCACTATTTTTCCCAATACGCCCGCCCGGGCAAGATTAGTCGCCAGCGTTTCGCCGCGGTCGAAACAGCAGTTTTCCAAAAACATAAACGGCGTTTTGGTGCGCTCCCACGTGTTTACCAGCCGCCATGCTTCTTCCGTATCATAACAGCCTCCCACTTCCATTGCGACGGCCACTCCTCTTTCAAGAGCGGCGCAGGCGACGGAAACATGGTCTTCCCACGAACACGACACAATTACCGCGTCGAGTTTTTCCCTGTCCAGCATATCTTCAAAACGGGTATATGCCGCGGCGGATGAATTATGGGAATTTTTAATGATATTTGCGGCGTCGTCCGCCCTGTCGGAATACAAATCGCACACCGCCGCCACGCAAACGCCGCGCATACTCAGCAGCACGCCTTTTAAAAGCGCCTGTCCGCGCGCGCCCATTCCTATCATTCCTACGTTGATTTTACTTTGCATTCGTGTCTCCTTTTTTTGTCGGATGTGACTTTTTGTCAATAAATGCCGCGCGTTCAGATAAGCGAATTGACTACCGACGTAAACTCCGTCGCGTCTTCTATATCAAATCCCGCCAACATTCTGGCCTCGCCGTACAGCACTTTAATATATTTATCCAGCGTTTCCTTGTCGCTGTCGTAATACGTTTTGAGTTTTTCGGCAATGGGGTGATTGATGTTGATCTCGAGCACCTTTTTCGCTTCCACGGGCATGGGCGAAGAGGCGCGCATGGCCTTAAATGTCTTTTCCATCTCCAGCGAAATATCTCCGTCGGCGGAAAGACAGACGGCGCTGGTCACAAGCTTGTCCGTAAAGCGCACGGCCGAAACCTTATCCCCCAGTTTTTCCTTGATATAATCTGAAAGCTCTTTGTACTGCTCTTTTTTCTCGCTTACAGCCGCTTTTTCTTCTTCCGAATTGAGTTCGAGATCTCCGTCCTGTATGTTGCGGAATTTTTTACCGTCGTATTCGCCCAGAACCTTCACGACAAATTCGTCGACGCTGTCCTTAAAGTACAGCATTTCGTAGCCTTTTGCGCGCAAAAGCTCCGTCTGGGGCATTTCGGCGATGGTCTTGTAGTCGGAACCGCAGGCATAATAAATGTCCGTCTGACCTTCTTTCATGGCGGCCACGTATTCCTTTAAGGTGATTAGCTTATCGCGCGTGGACGAACGGAACAGCAACAGATCTTTTAGTTCGTCTTTCTTAAAGCCGAAGTTGTTGTAGGCGCCGAATTTAAGCGTAAGTCCAAACGCTTCGAACATCTTATCGTAGTTTTCGCGCTCGTTCTCCAGCATTTTACCGAGTTCGGCGGTGATTTTCTTTTCTATGCCGCCGGCAATGGCTTTGAGCTGGCGGTCCTGCTGCAAAACTTCACGCGAGATATTAAGCGACAAATCGCTGCTGTCCACCACGCCCTTTACGAAAGCGTAACAGTCGGGCACCAGGTCCTCGCAGCAATCGGTGATGAGCACGCCGTTGCAATACAGCTGCAGTCCTTTTTTATAATCTTTCGTATAATATTCGCTGCCTGCGTGGGCGGGAATAAACAGCAGCGCCGTATAATTGACCGCGCCTTCCATGTTGGAGTGTATCACCTTTAAGGGCGCTTCGTAATCGTGGAACTTAGCCTCGTAAAAGCTGTTATATTCCTCTTCTTTTATCTGGCTCTTCTGCTTTTTCCACAGGGGTACCATGCTGTTGAGCGTCACCGTCTCGGTGTATTCCTCCTGTTCGTCGCTGCCCTCCTTCTTGCGCGAACGCGTAACGTCCATGACGATGGGATAGCGGATATAATCGGAATATTTTTTTACCAGCATACGCAGGTAATACTCTTCGGTGTATTCGTCGTAACGGCAATCGTCATCGTTGTCCTTTAAGTAAAGTTTGACGCTGGTGCCTACGCTCGTTTTGTCCGCAGGCTTTATTTCATAACCGGCCGAACCGGACGACGACCACATATACGCCTGCTGTTCGCCGTACGCCAAAGAAGTCACTTCTACCTTTTTTGCCACCATGAACGCCGCGTAAAAGCCCACGCCGAACTGCCCTATGAGCTCGGTCTTTTCTTTTTCGCTGTTCTTAAAGGCAAGCGTCCCCGATTCGGCGATGGTGCCCAGGTTTTTTTCCAGTTCGTCCGCCGTCATGCCTATGCCGTTGTCTTCCACGGTGAGAGTGCGCTGCTTTTTGTCGGCGATAAGCTTTATCTTAAAATCCTGATCCACTTTGTCGTCGGTAAGCGACTTAAAATGCAGCTTGTCGATGGCGTCGCTGGCATTGGATATTAGTTCGCGCAGAAAAATCTCGCGGTTTGTATATATCGAGTTTATCATCAAATCGAGTATTCGTTTGGATTGAGTTTTGAATTGTTTCATATTTAGCCTCCTTTTTGTCCACATAATATTTTACCACGTTTTTAACGTTTGTCAAGAGCCGAATAGCTTTTTAAAGGACGAAAAAACCGAAAAAACCATGGTTTTTGCTATGTTTGGCCGTAAAATCAGACGAAACGACGGCATAATTCCGGGCGGCGGCGGGACAAAAAAATACGCCGTTCGTCCCATCGGGGCCGGGCGGCGTATAAACGTCATTTTATTTCCTCTACTGCGGGCGGAGTTTTTATTTGATGATGATGTCCACTTCTCCTTTGCCGCTGTCCGGAGTGCGGTATTTCGCGTTAAGTTCCGGTCCGCACGAATTGGAGCCTATTCCGCTCATGTAAAAATCCGCGTAAAGATAAGTAGCGTCGCTTTCGGGCAGACTGTCGTCGTGTCTTGCGTCTTCTATTGTCTTTATCGAATACGGCGACGCGCAGAAAGAAAATCCTGTGCCGTTTTGCAGTCTTACGGTCGTCTTTCCGTCTGTGATTTCGGCATAAAGCGTGCCGTAATGGCTGCCGTTTTCCTGCGGGCGTATATAATGGACAAAATTGTCCCCCACCGTCGTCTTGTATATGTCTCTTATGCAGGCATAGCGTTTGTCTATATAGCTTTCCTGCGGTCCGTAGCCGTAAAATTCGATGTCTTCGTAATTTTTATTGAGCTTTGTCATAAGGCCTATGCGCGGCAAAAACACGGACTTTTTAAGCGGCGTATAATCGTACTCTATCGACGTCTTGACGCCTTCGGCGAAAAATTTGTACTTCATGACAAACTTAACTGCCGGGTCATGTTTTTCGGAGGCGATTTTACCCGTAACGGTAATTTCGTCTTCCCCGGTTGCCACAACGCTGTATGCGTCCTGACGCGACAAATGCAGGCGCTGGTTTTTCCAGTCGTTTTTGATATTGCGGTCGTTGTCCGTATATGCGCGGTAGACGTTAAGCGTGATTTTGTCGGCAAATACGTTGACGCCGCCATGGTTTACCGAGAGAATTTCGCCCGTTCCGGCGTCTATCGTGTACTCGTTTACGCCGGCCTTTACAACAATCTTATCGGGCTTCAGTTGCATGACGACGGGACAGGGCGTAAGCGTTTCGCGCGGGTCCGAAGGAAAATCGAATCCGGCGCGCGCGAATTCGCTGCCAGTCGTAATCAGACCGTCGTCCGTCAGATAGCGAAGGCTTACTTCCACAAGGCGGGCGCCGTCGGTGTCCACCGGTATGGCGACGCTGCCGCCGGGTTCAAGAGCTATCTGCTCTTTCTGCGTCATGACTCTGCCGCTACGCTGTTTGACGGTGATTTCCGCCGTAAACGCCAGCGAGGCAAAATATTCGCGGCTTACAATGACGATATTGTCATCGTCCAGCTCGATCTTCACCGGTTCGTAAGCCTTTTTCATTTCCAGCGTGCCGGTTTTTATTTTGCGGTCGGGCGCCACGATGCCGTCGATACAAAATTCGCCGTCGTGCAGCGTTTCGCCGAAGTCGCCGCCATAGCGGAATCCCTTCGTGCCGTACAAAACGCCGTGGTCCGCCCATTCCCAGATAAAGCCGCCCGTAAAACGATCGGACGAATATATGACGTCCCAGTAATCTTTGAGATCGCCCGGGCCGTTGCCCATCGCGTGGCTGTATTCGCACTGGACGAACGGACGCGTATCCTTTTCGTCATTTAAATAATCGGTCGCCATAAATTCGGGAGAGGCGTACATACGGCTGGGAAAATCTACGGGAGCCGTGTACATGTCCTCGAAGTTTGGGACGTATTTATTGCGTTTTCCGTCGTAATGTTTGGCGGTTACGCGTTCGTAATGGACGGGACGCGTGCTGTCGCTGCTCTTTATAAACGCGGAACAGGCATAAAAATTCCTGCCCCATCCGCATTCGTTGCCCATGGACCAGATGATGACGCAGGCGCGGTTTTTGTCGCGCGTCACCAACATTTTCTGGCGTTCGACCATGGCGTATTCGTACTCCGGCTGCTGCGCTATATAGCCTTCGGGGCGATTGAGCTCGCCGCATACGCAGCCATGCGTTTCCAGATCCGCCTCGTCCAATACGTAAAAGCCGTATTTGTCGCACAGATCGTAAAACTGCGGACAGGACGGATAATGCGACGTTCTTATGGCGTTGACGTTGAGCTGTTTCATGAGTTTAAGGTCGGTCATGATGTCGTCCAGGCTGACGGCAGCGCCTTTTTGCGGATGAAAATCATGACGGTTGACGCCGCGCAGCTTTATCGGCATGTTGTTTAGCAAAAACACGCCGTCCTTTATCGTTATTTCGCGTATGCCCACTTTTTCGCGTATAAATTCGCCGTTTGCCGTAATGTCCATGTCGTACAGATAGGGCGTTTCGGCGCTCCACAAATGCGGGTCGCTCACCTTAAAGGCTATCGTTTCGCCTTGCCTGACGCTTTTTGTCATGCCTTCAAACGTGACGAGGGCGGAGATTCCTTCCATTAGACGGAAAGTAACCTCTCCGTCCGCCTTGGTCTCGATTTTGTAATCCACTATGTGCTGCTGCGGACGCGTAAGAAGATATACGTCGCGGAATATGCCCGTAAAACGCCACTTGTCCTGGTCTTCGAAATATGTTCCGGCGCACCATTTCAGCACCAGCACGTCCAACTTGTTTTCGCCGTCGACGATATATTCGCTTATGTCGAATTCGCTCACTCTGTGGCTTATCTGACTGAATCCGACGTATTTGTCGTTGACGTACAGATAAAAACAGCTGTCTACGCCCTCGAACAAAATATACTGACTGCCGCTTTTTTTGACGTTGAAACGGCGGCTGTAATGGTAGGTCGGGTTTTCGGTAGGCACATAGGGCGGATCAAACGGTATGGGATAATTGACGTTGGTGTACTGAAAATAGTCCAGCCCGTAATATTGCACGCAGGAGGGGACGACTATGTCTTTTTCGGGTTCGTTCGCCAAAAAATCCGCCGCCTCGGCCGCCTCGGGACTCTTGTAGGCGCGTATTTTCCAATTGCCGCAAAGCGACATAAATCTGCTGCTTTGCGTGCGGTCCTCGTTCCATTCCTCCTTGTCCGCAAAAGGTATATAATAGCTTCGCGGCGGCAGTGTTGCCTCATAACCAAACTGAGCGTATAATTTCTTCACGGAATTTTCCTCCTTGCCGGGCACAGCGATGCGGCGCGCGGCGATGATATTTGCTACATAAATTATATATAATTTCTGCTGTATTTTGCAAGCGAAATAAAGGTACAAACTTGTCTTTTTGCGGTCGCCGCCATGGCAAAAATGTCCTATTTTTACCCGCTAATTACGGCAGCTCGGGACAATTTTCTATTTCCCTGTACATGATATAAGCGTCTTTTATCGTATTGAGACGCGCACGGAATTGTTTGAGGTCCTTGCCGCCGGCAAAATAATACGGCAGATGCTTGCGTATGTTTACGGCGGTAAATTCCGCTCCGAAATAAAAGGTCATATACTCCAAGTGTTTTAAGAGCATGGCTTTTTTCGACGCGGGTTTCTTCTGCCGGGCAAAAATATCGGCGTTACCCAAGGCGCCCCTTCCTATCGCCACGCCTTCCGTCATATTAAGACGTATGTCGAGATTGTCGCGTTTTACGTCGCCGTTGCCGAAAACCGGAATATCGGCAGACGACGCGATTTTGCAGATGATGTCCCAGTCGGCAAAGCCCGAATAGCCCTGTTCGGCGGTTCTACCGTGCACCGTAAGCGCCGCGGCTCCGCTTTCTTCCGCCATTTTGGCAAACTCCGCCGCGCATATATCGTCGTCGTAAAATCCCGCGCGGAACTTTACCGTCACGGGGCGCCCTCCCGACGCCGACACAGCCGCCTTGATTATTTCGGACGCTCTGTTAAAGTCCCTCATAAGGTCGCTTCCTTCGTGGTTTGACACCACTTTGTGCGCGGGGCAGCCCATATTTATGTCTATAATGTCAAATGCGCTAAGCTCCGGACGGCTGACCGCCTCGAAAAAGTCTTTCGGCTCCGAGCCGAACAGCTGTACGCATGAAGGGCTTTCGTTGGGCGCCAAACGCAGCATCTCCACGGTCTTTTTACTGCCGTAAATAAGCCCCTTCGCGCTTATCATTTCCGTCGTTGTAAGCGCCGCTCCATAATCGCGGCAAAGACGGCGGAAAGCTACGTCTCCGAACCCCGCCATGGGCGCAAGCGTAACGTTGCCGTTAAGAGTAACGTTGCCTATTTTTATGCTCATAATACTTTTTCCGCCGCCGACGCGCAGTCCTGCGCATCCGCCGTAGATTTAAGCTCGGCAAACTCTTTTAGCATCAGCTCTTCCGCCGGCATATTTCTCACCGCCGCCAGCATAACAGCCGCGGACAACAATTTTTTCATGCTGTTTTCGTCGGCGCCGTCCAGATTTTTCATTATGCTGCCTTTAAGCTTTTCGGCGGTGATATCCGCACCCGCCTTATTTGCCTTGCGCACAAACTTATAGAGCAGCATTGCGGCGGGAAAATTCTCGGGCAGACGATTGAGCTGTTCGGCAAGCGTTGAATAATGTTTTTCTTTGGCTTTGGCTTTTTCCCAATAAAAAAGCGCTTCTTCCGCATTGTCCGCCTTATTTTCGCCGAAAATATGCGTGTGTCTGCTCACAAGCTTGACGCACAAATCGTTTATAACGTCGTTTATGTCAAAGTCGCCCTCCTTTTCGCTCATGTCGGCGTGGAATACCGCCTGCAGAATGACGTCGCCCAATTCCTCTTTAAGATTTTCGTTGTCGCCGCGGTTTATTGCGTCCACCGCTTCGTACGCTTCTTCCAACATGTTGACGGCTATGCTCTCGTGCGTCTGAGCGCGGTCCCAGGGGCATCCGTCGGGCGCGGTAAGGCGTTTCATGATGTACAGCAAGTCGCAATAGCCGTAACGCTTTTTACCCACCAGCCGGACGTCCTCGTCAAGGTATATGCTGGAGCCCTGCTTTATGTCGGCATGGTCCAGTTCCGAAAGCTTGACGTCAAAGGCGGTTTTTCCGCTGGTAAGGCGCACACGATAATCGTCGGGATAAAATTTCATGAGAGCGAGTTTGACGTCGCCCGCAACGAACTTATCGTCTATCTGATAAACCAGCAGCGGAAAGCGCGTGTCGATGTTTTCCGCCCGGCCTATATCGTACGCGGACAAGGTCATAAAACTGCCCGACGGCAGGCGGCTGCGGTTGTCGGCAACGCCGGGAATTATCTCCGTACGGGTTTTTTCCGACAGCTTTTTAACGACGGTATCGCCAAACCCGTCTCCCATCGTGATATATACGACTTTATCGCACTGCTCCGCGCGGACAAGCAGAAATTCTACTATATATTCGTCCAGCTGCTCGTAGCTTTCCGCCTGTGAAAATTTTTCGCACAGCGGCTGCGATTTATAGCGCGTTTTGGTGCGCGAATACAATTCTAATGCGCTCTTTATGGCTTTTTTACCGCGGACGGTAATATCTCCGCTCTCCAAGCCCGTTCCGACTACAGTTATCATACAAACCTCCTTTTTTTCCACGGCAATTATGCCATATCGACAAAAAAAAGTCAATTATTTTATTGCCCGGCGGTAGTTTTCCTACGCTCTTGACAAAAGCCGATAAGCGTTATATAATATTATCAAACAATGCCGGCGGCGGCAAAACACCGCGTTTTACGGCAAAATATTATATAGAGGTGCAACAAATTATGACGCTCGAACAATTCAAAAAAGAAAAGATAGCCGCAATGAAAGCTCACGACTCCGTGCGCGTGGAGGCGCTTAACAATATCATTTCAAAGCTCATGCTGCTTACTATCGACCTGCGCGCCCAGGGCAAAGAACCTACGGACGCGGACATAGTAAAAGTACTGCAAAAATGCGAAAAGGAGCTGACCGAGGAGCGCGAAGGCTTTATTAAGGCCGGCCGCGACGAAAAAGTAGCCGCTCTTACCGCCAATATCGACGTCGTTAAGTCTTATCTTCCCCAGATGCTCGGCGATGACGAAATTAAGGATATCATCGCTAAGCTGGAAGACAAGTCCACTCCCTCCGTGATGAAATACTTCAAGCTCAACTATGCCGGCAAAGTGGATATGAAAAAGGTAAGCGACATCCTAAAAACGCTTTGATGCAGCCCCTTATGACAAACGTTTCGGCGTCGGACGCCGCCGAGCTGCCCGTCGCCTGCGCCGATACGATAATAGACAACAGCGTGCGCGACGCCATGAGCCGCCCCGCAAGAAGGACGATGATGGCGCTGTGTATTCTTTTTTTCGTCTGCGCGGCGATAAATGCGGCGTATATCTTCGCCGGACGGGGAAGACTGTACAACAACGTCGCGGTGGCGGTATTGCTGTGCGCCGCCGTCGTAACACTCGCCTTTTATTTTTCCGAAAGAATTCTGGCTGTTAAAAGAAGACGTATTCCCACGCTCAACCGCTATTGTTTTTTTCGCACTTACGTCAGCGTCGCCGTATACCGCGACGACAGTCAGATTTTGAGCGAAGACGTCTTTTACCGCGACATAATAAAGCTGCGCGTTACAAAAAAATTTATATTTCTTTTTGTCAACAAAGTGCAGGCGTATGCCGTAAACCGCGGCGCTCTTCCCGACGGACTGGACAAAAAAGTGATTGCCGCCGTCAAAGCCTGCCGCGAATAAAACAAAAAACGATTGCCTTTTTGCAATCGTTTTTTATAATCTTTCGTTATTTTTCCGACAGTATGCGGCGCGCGACATATACTCCGCTGGCCGATGCGTGCGAAAGCGAATGTGTGACTCCGCTGCCGTCGCCGATGACGTACAGGCCCTTGTACTTGGTCTCGAGGTTTTCGTCGGTCTGTACTTCGAGATTGTAAAACTTGACCTCCACTCCGTACAAAAGCGTATCGTCGTTTGCCGTGCCCTGCGCCACCTTGTCAAGCGCGTAAATCATTTCGATAATGCCGTCGAGTATGCGCTTGGGGAGCACTAAACTCAAATCTCCCGGAGTGGCTTTCAGTGTCGGGACGACAATGCCTTCGTCGATACGTTTTTGCGTACTGCGGCGTCCGCGCACCAAATCGCCGAAACGCTGCACTATTACGCCGCCGCCCAGCATATTCGACAGCTTTGCGATGCTCTCGCCGTAACCGTTGCTGTCTTTAAACGGTTCGGAAAAATGCTTGGAGACCAGCAGCGCGAAGTTGGTATTGTCGGTCTTTTTATCGTCTCCTTCGTAGCTGTGACCGTTGACGGTAATGATTCCGTTGGTGTTTTCGTTGACGACGATACCGCGCGGATTCATGCAGAAAGTGCGCACGTTGTCTTCGAATTTCTCGGTGCGGTAGACGATTTTGCTTTCGTACAATTCGTTTGTAAGGTCCTCGAAAATCTCCGCTTTAAGCTCTATTCTGACGCCCAGGTCCACACGGTTGGAAAGCGTGGGAATATCCAGCTTGCGGCACGCTTCTTCCATCCACTTGCTGCCGCTTCTGCCGACTGAAACAATGCACTTTTTGCACTCATAATTTTCATCGGCTGTGTCAACAAGATAACCTTCCTTATCATTGCCGTTCTTGAGTTCAACATTTTCAACAGGTGTATCAAAGTAGAAATCAACCTTGTTTTCAAGGTAATCATAAAGATTTTTAAGCACAATGTAGTTGATGTCCGTACCGAGATGACGGACTGATGCGTCAAGAAGATTAAGCTTATTCTGTAAGCAAAGTTTCTTAAAGCTTGTGCCTGCTGTGGAATAAAGCTTTGTACCCTCTCCGCCGAACTTCATATTGATTTTGTCAACATATTCCATAAGCTCAATGGCTTTTTTCTTGCCGATATGTTCGTAGAGCGTGCCTCCGAAATCGTTTGTTATGTTGTACTTGCCGTCCGAAAACGCACCCGCACCGCCGAAACCGCTCATAATGGAACAGGTTTTGCATGAAATGCAATTTTTAACTTTGTCACCGTCAATCGGACATTTTCTCTTTTCAAGAAGATGACCTTTTTCAAATACGGCAACCTTTATTTCAGAGTTGTTTGTTACAAGCTCATATGCAGAAAAAATTCCGCCCGGACCTGCGCCTACAATAATAACATCGTACTTTTTCATTATCATTTTCTCCTTTATTTGTTGTGGGTAACATTTAAGGGCAATAAAAAAACCGCCAAAACATAATACTACGCCCCTTAACGGGGATTATAGTAAACTGTTTAAGGCAGTTTGTAGAAACACCCGTCCGTATTACGGGCTTATACAATCCAACTTCTGCACACAGCAGAAAATTGTTCTGATAAAAGTCATCAAAACCTTGGTAATTGTAACAAATAACATCACAATTGTCAACAGAAAAATCGCAAAAATTTAAAATAATTTATTTTTCCTTATTCGCATAATAAGCCGCATAAAAATCGGGCAACAATTATGTTACCCGACAAATGCTTAAATATTATTCGTACTTTTCTGCAACCTCACCAAGACGCTTGTAAATGCTGTTTTCGGGAACATAACCTCTTACAAACGAAAGCGGATAGATGTTGGTGTTTCTGCCGATTACCGAACCTGGGTTAAGAACGCTGTTGCAGCCTACCTCTACATGGTCACCGAGCATTGCGCCGAACTTTTTAACATTTGTGTCAACCTTGTCGCCGTCGCAAAGAACAGTTACAAGGCTCTTGTCACTCTTGAGGTTTGATGTGATTACACCTGCGCCTGTGTGCGACTTGTAGCCGAGAATACTGTCACCGATGTAGTTATAGTGCGGAGTCTGAACACCGTCAAAAAGAATTGAATTTTTAAGCTCTGTTGAGTTACCTACAACTGCGCCCCTGCCGACAATTGCATTGCCTCTGATAAAAGCACACTGTCTGATTTCGGCATCTTCGCAGATAATGAGCGGTCCGCCGAGATATGCGGAGTCAAAAACCTTTGCACTTTTTGCAACCCACACATTTTCTCCCCTCTGCTCGTAGATTTCGGGATCAAGAGTTTTTCCGAGTTCAATAATAAATTCGCTGATTTTCG
>ERZ779643.2104-NODE-2104-length-12033-cov-3.131742_pt1 | contig 12033 bp, 9 predicted proteins | sample MGYA00511564_ERZ779643 | MGnify/ENA primary metagenome ERZ779643 (study PRJEB29588, sample SAMEA2147114) | human gut metagenome | biome: human gut; feature: human-associated habitat; material: faeces | place: Denmark | collected 2008/2010 ... | reverse complement strand
AGCCATTTCTGTACTCCACGAAAGGTGGAGGGCAGGAAATGGAACTGGTTCATGGAAAGCGTATTTGTGGGGCAATGGACGAGAAGGCTATGACTGAATGTTGTTCCAATGAACATATCGGATTGATTATTGATGCTGCCCATCCTTTTGCTGTTCCGTTGCATCAGACTGTTGCCGGTGTTGCTGCCCAGCTCGGATTACCGGTTATCCGGTATGAACGGAAATATCCACCCCGGAATCCGGATTTTATTTGGTGTGATGATTATGTGGATGCCATGCAAAAGATGAGGCAGCATAAAGTATCCCGTTTATTGGCCTGGACAGGCGTGAATACGATCAGGCCGTTAAAAGCTTTTTGGTCTGAACATGAGTCTTTCTTCCGGATTTTGGATCGGGAAGATTCCCGTCGGATTGCCATGGAGCAGGGTTTTCCGACAGATCATCTGCTTTTTTACCAGGAAGAATCAGATGAGGATATGATCCGGCAGATAGCTCCTGATGCAATTTTAACGAAAGAAAGTGGTACATCAGGTTTCTTTGAAGAAAAAACGCATGCGGCGGTTAAATATGGAATCCCGGTCTATGTGGTTAAGCGTCCACAGCTTTCTCCTTTTTTCCTTTCTGTGGATGGTGAATTTGGTTTGCGCCGCGAGATTTATCGGCTGTTACCAGGTTTTTTTGATTTGCATTGCGGACTGACAACAGGTTCGTGCGCGACTGCTGCTGCGAAAGCTGCTTTGTATGGAATTTTATATAAGAAAGAGCTTTCTGATATGGAAATCCAGTTGCCTTCCGGCGAATCTGTCACTTTGCCTATTGCTTCTGTCGAAGAGGACAGTTCCGGCGTCACTTGTTCTGTGATTAAAGAATCTGGAGATGATCCGGATGTAACGAACGGGTGCGTGATAAGAGTACATGTTCAGGTGATTGAAGGTGACGGTGACAATGAGCCGGAGGTCTGTTTGAAGGCTGGTCCCGGTGTTGGGACCGTCACTTTGCCTGGTTTAGGACTTGAAGTGGGCGGACCTGCTATTAATCAGACACCAAGACGGATGATTGAGAATGAACTGCGCCGTTTGGCAGTATCTTCTGGGCGAATGATTTCTTCAATGATTGTTACGGTATCGGTGGATCATGGGGAAGAATTAGCGAAAAGAACTTTTAATCCGAAATTGGGAATTGTTGGAGGCATTTCTATTATTGGTACTTCTGGCATAGTACGGCCTTTCTCATCTGAGGCTTTTGTCGCTTCTATCCGGAAGGAAATACAAGTAGCCAAAGCGATAGGAAGCCCGCAGCTGGTTATCAACTCCGGGGCAAAAAGTGAGCGGTTTTTGAAGAGCTATCTGGCTTCTCTGAATCTGCCATTGCAAGCCTATGTTCATTATGGCAATTTTATTGGTGATACAGTCCGAATTGCAGTAGAGACAGGTTTCCGGAAAATTATTATGGGCTTGATGTTGGGGAAAGCAGTGAAGCTGGCGGAAGGAGCTTTAGACACGCATAGCAAGAAAGTGGTAATGAACAGAGATTATCTTTTGCATACAGCTGAGAAGGCTCATTGTGGTACGGATATTTTATCAGCAATCCGTTCGTTGACTTTGGCCCGTGAGCTATGGCAGATCATATCGCCTGAAGCATTTCCTGATTTTTATCAGCTGATACTTCAGGATTGCTATCAGTCTTGTAAGCCTCTTTTACAATCAGCGAATCTGGATTTGTTATTGATCTCGGAGGAAGGAAAGGTTATTCCGTTAAGAACTGTCTGATAGGTTTTGCTTCGTTTAAATTAACTTCTTATATTTGTACGCAAATTTATTAAGAAGGCGAAATGGCATTAAAACGGTTTGGTGTTTCTTTAGAAGATGATTTGCTTGAATCGTTGGATCAGTATGTCTTGGAGAATGGTTTTTCAAATCGTTCACAGGCAATTCGTTTCCTGATAGAGAAGAATTTGGCCGAGAAGAAATGGTTGTGTAATCATATTGTTGCCGGTACGATCATTATCATGTATGATCAGGGGAAAAGCGAAATCGCTTCTAAGATAACTTTGATCGAACAGGATTATCAGGATGTCATTCTTTCGTCGTCGCAATATTTTATCAATAAGAATTTTTGTTTGCATATTGCTGCAGTTATGGGTGAGGCTCATAGACTAACTGATTTATCAGATTGTCTGACAGCTATTAAGGGGATTAAGCATGGCAAACTGGTGATGAGTAGGGCTGATTAAGCCTTATTTTTTTGGAGAATTAGTAACACGTTTTTATTTAAAGGTAACACTGTGTGTATTTTTATTAATAGATAAATGAAAAGGAATGTATTAATTGTAGCTTGCCTGCTGGCTTCAGTCAGGATGATGGCAGAAACACCCATGGAAGTAGACAGCCTGATTCATTTGAATAGTCTGGTTGTATCAGCCAATAAAATAGAAGTAAACCGGAACAGTGTTCCGCTGACTATTTCTGTGATAGATCGTAATCAGATAGAAAACAGTAGTGAATCGGCTTTATTGCCAGTCTTGTCGGAGCAGGTTCCTGGACTTTTTGTGACAGAGAAAGGCGTTACCGGATTTGGTGTGTCTACGAATGCTGCGGGAACGATTAACATCCGAGGAGTCGGGGGTGGCAATAAAGTCTTGGTTTTATTTGATGGCCAGCCTCAGTGGGCAGGACTTTTTGGCCATGCCTTACCTGATACGTATGTGGCATCTGATGTAGAGAAAGTAGAAGTGATTCGTGGACCGGGTTCATTATTGTATGGCTCGAATGCGATGGGAGGTGTCATCAATATCATTACGCGAAGACATCATGAACAGGGCAGACGTACGCAGGCACGGATCATGTATGGTTCGTACAATACGCAGAAGTATATGGTGAATAATGGATATAATGTGGGTAATTTCAGCTCTTTTATCTCCATTAATCACGATCGGACAGACGGTCATCGGCCTAATTCTGAATTCCGGATTACAAATGGCTTTGCTAATTTAGGCTATCGTTTTAATGATGTTTATCAATTGCGTGGTGATGTAAGTCTGGCGAAGTATAAGTTCCAGAATCCGGGAGAAACATTCAATCCTATTTATGATAACAAGATGAATGTCTGGCGTGGTACATCATCTTTGGCACTCGAGAATCAGTATGAGAAGGTGAGTGGAGCAATCCGCCTGTTCTATAACTGGGGAAATCATGAAATAAATGACGGATATTATACGGGTGAAACTCCCAAGAATTATCTTTTCCGGTCGACTGATAGAAATTTGGGTGTATTGTTTTATGAGTCTTTTCGGTTGTTTCCCGGGAATAATTTTACAGTCGGAATCGATTATAAAAACTGGGGAGGCCATGCCTGGAATCAGATGAATGATGGTTCCGATCAGGAGATTATTGATAAATCGGTCAATGAAGTAGCCGGTTATGTCATTATGCAGCAGGATTTTCTTGACAAGCTTGGTGTTAATGCCGGTGTGCGTTATGAACATAATAGCTCGTTTGGAGGTGCTTGGGTGCCTCAGGCCGGTTTGACGTTCCGTCCCTTTGAAGGAAATGTATGGAAGGCTTCTCTTTCCAAGGGATTCCGCAGTCCGAATATCCGTGAATTGTATATGTACAAGCCCAAGAATCCTGATTTGAAGCCGGAGAACATGATGAATTACGAGATTTCGGTTGGTCAGTCATTTCTTGAGGGCCGCTTGTCTGCTGAGGTAACAGCCTTCTACATTGATGGAAAGGATATGATCCGTACAGCGATGATTAATGGTAATCCATTAAATGTCAATACAGGAGAGTTTACGAATAAAGGTGTTGAAGCGGAGGTCAAATATCAGATCCTGCAGAATCTTTCATTTACGACGAACTATAGTTTTCTCGACCAGAGTGATCCGATAGCAGGCGCACCCAAGCATAAGTTTTATGCGGGAGCGACATATTTGCCGGGCCGGTTTTCCTTCTATTTGGCTGTCCAGTCCATTTTTGACCTTTATACCGATGAGGCATGTACAAAATTGGAAGACTACACAGTCTTGAATGCCCGTGCTGCCTATCATTTTGGTAAGAGTAAGGACAAAGGATTAAATCTTTTCGTGAAAGGTGAAAACCTGACGGCTACACGCTATTCCATTAACGACGGCTTCCCGATGCCGAAGACAACTTTCATGGGTGGAGTAGAGGTGACGTTCTAATTTAATGATGACTCTTGGTAGAAAAATCTTGGATCAGTTTTTCTACCAAGGGTACATAATAATCTCTTACTTCTTCGGCAGTTGGTGTGTGTGCCCCAGGAAACGAATAAGCATGCGTATAATAAGTTAAGAACAGAGGCTTGTAATGAGCTAACTGATCATTTTCTCCGAATAATCCCCAGATCCGTTCACGATCGGATTCTTTATAATAATCCCACTGATGAAGTTGAACCTCTTCAAATTCATGGATCAGTTTCTGGTCAATGATGAACTGTTGTTTCCCGTCTCTTCTGGGCGACTTGTATTCGTGCAGACCAATACGCTCTTTCAGAAATTTAGTCATTTCGAAATAGGGATTTCCCAATAGGGCCGGTATGCCACTTCTGGTTGCTTCAATTTGAGCTAAAAATGAGCCGTTGCTATTGCCTACCAGCGCATCTGTTTTTTCTTGTTCACACAGCTGGTGAATAAACCTGAGGGCTTCGTGCGGATGTAAAGGCAGATCAGGAGTCTGCACCTGAACCTTTCCCTTTAGATATTGCACGAAAGCCTGGGCCGGGATGCAGCTATCTGAAGCAAAGAAACCGTGTAGAAAGATTATTTTCCGTGTTTCCATCTTAACAACCACTTCCGTCGATGTTACAGGTGGCTCCTTCATTCACAGGGCGGGATTGCAATCCGGCCTCTTCAGGAATAAGTGTCACCGTACCGTCTTCCAGTACAAAACAGGGAATTCCTGCTGCTCCCATTTCTTTTGCCTTGGTGAAGACCGGGTTATGGTCTCTCAGCTTCAGAAATTCTTTGAGATATTTGACGTGCTTGCCTATATCGATTACCTGATATTTATCATTTCCTTTTATTTGCCCTTCAATGTAATAGCAGTCAGGGCAGGTGCTCATGCCGTATATTTTGATCATAATCTTTCAAATCTTTAACTTGAATTGTAAGAATGTGAGAGATATAAAAGATATCTCTATACACAAAGATATCTAAAAAATCAAATCGGAAAAGTCTGTTGGCAAATTTCTGTCGGTTTATTTCATATTTATAACGTATTTCTCCAATCTTTGCATGTCTTTCATTTAATCTGTACCTTTGCCAGATAAAGTGAAGTTCTCCAAATATTACCGATGATGCGACTTACCTATATATTCCACAGCGGCTTTGCGCTTGAGACTGACAGCTGCATGCTTGTATTTGACTATTGGATGGACCCGGCAGATGTCATGTCGCGTCTGCTGCTGTCACCCAAGCCGATGTATGTCTTCTCCAGTCATTTTCATGAGGATCATTTCAACCGGGAGATTTTTGGATGGAAGGGGAAAAAGGATCATATTCGCTATATCCTTTCGAAAGACATCCTGAAACACCGCCGGGCGCAGAAGGATGAAGCTGATGCTTGGTTAGGTAAAGGTGCTACGTGGGAAGATGAACTTATTCGTGTGGCTGCCAAAGGAAGCACCGACAGCGGTGTGTCGTGGGTGATTGAGACCGGCGGTAAACGTATCTTCCATGCCGGCGACCTGAACAACTGGTACGCCCGCTTTTTGACTGACGACTACCATGGAGGCTTGGTTTACAATCCTGATTCCGGCATGGATATCGATCCTCTGAAGGAAGAGAAACGTTACTTGGGCGAGCTGAAAGACATCCGCAAGCTCACCGACCGCTTCGACGTGGTGATGTTTCCCATAGACGGACGCATCGGCAACGGTTACACTCGCGGAGCCCGTCAGTTTCTCGATGTGTTTCAGGTCGGCCTGTTCGTGCCCATGCATTTCGTGGCGAGCGGCTTCGAATCGGCCTGGCGGATGAAAGAGTTCACCGACGCCAAGTCCGTTCCGTTCTGGAGTATCCGGCAGGAAGGGGAAACTATTTGCCCGGATTGACACAGAACTAATCAATGTCTTGTTTCGATGAATTATCTAAATAAAAATCATATGAATAGAATTTGTTTCAACAAAAAGGAAAATATCCGTTTCGGCTATGTGATAGCTTTTTTGCTCTGTCTTCTGATTTCAGGATGTAGCAAAAGTGAGTTGGAGGAGTATATTCCCCAGGCGCCCGATTATTCTGATTCGACTTTCTGGTATGCAGAAGAGAATGATAAGACGGGAAATAATGCCGACGTGTTTTATATCGTTTCTACGTGGGAAACCGATTGGAAGACTGATAGTGGTGCGACAGTCCATTATGCGGATGTCTACAATAAGAAACATCGGGATGACATGACGAAGGAGATTTCGGGTATAGCGGCTTATATGGGTAAGGATAATAACTTTTACTCTCCCTTTTACCGGCATATTACAATTGAAGGATGGGCAACCCGCGATGAGAATATCATCAACAGCCGTTTCGAAATTGCCTTTGAAGATGTCCGTAACGCTTTCGAAACATTCTTGAAGAATCGCCCGAAGAATCGTCCGTTTGTACTGGCCGGATTCAGTCAGGGTGGCAAGGCTGTTGTGGAGCTGCTGAAGATAATGCCTGAGGATGTTTACCGACAGCTGGTGGCTGCCTATGTGTTGGGCTATAAGGTTACACCTGCCGATACACTGGCTTCAGCCAATATTAAGGCAGCTCAGGGTCCCGATGATATTGGTGTGACGATATGTTATAATTCTGTCAGCGATGTGAAGTACATTCAGCCCGTGGTGGCTGCTCCATGTGCTTTCTGTATCAATCCTGTCAATTGGCGTACAGATGATGTGCCGGCTACCTTGCATGATACGATTACGGTGAGTGTGGCTCAAAAGGAAAAAGTGCTGATAGTGAAAGGTTACAGTGGCAGTGAATATGCTCCCATCATGGGCTTCCTCAATGTGGGCGATTTCCATAGCTGTGAGCCGTGGTTGTATAAGGAGTGTCTGGAAAAGAATATTAAGAATCGTATCGAGATTTTCAGAAAAACCCGGTTGTGAAAAGAGAAGCGGCCTACCTTTTCATCAAAAGACGCCGGCTTTTTACTAAAAGACGCCGGGAAATGATCAAAACACGCCGGATATTTTTCATTTTGCTTTACCCAATAAATAGGAATTCAGCGACTATCCGGCGGAAAAAAGCGAAAATCTCGAATCTTGAATATTTGTTAATTGTAGACATGATACCGAGTTCAACTACCCCAAAAGAGCATTTGAACGACGATTCTGTCGACAAAAATCCAAAAATTGCATGCAATTTTGAACAAAGTAAAGTAGATAAAAGTAAAGTAAAGGAAAGTAGAGAAAAAGAAAGTATAAATGATCACACACACATTGCGCGCGCGAGCGAAAAAATTCGAGTACTAAAAACTGAATGGATCAATGAAAAATGGAATTGCTGAATGATGAAGACTGGTGCGCACGTTGCTTCGTGTTTTGAAATGAAAAAAAGTTGCTCCAATCAGAATGTTATTAGGGAGTGAAAAAAGGAAGCTGTATGCATGCGAATGAAACTAAGAAATAATGGCCCCAGGATAGAGATATTGCCATAAAACATCTATGGCCGGAAGACTTGGTTTCAAATGAATGCTTATCTTTGGGATGTATCAGTTGGTTGCATAAAGATATCTATGGAATCTTCTTGCCTTGCCTTTCTCCTTTGGGCTAAGACAATTTGAGAGAATGTATGGATATTAATACAGAATAAAAACAAATTATGAAAAATGAATTAGTCCAATCAATTCGAGAAATTTTCCTTGAAGATGAAAATACGTTCATCATACCAGCATATCAGCGTGGATATAAATGGACAAAAGAGCATGTTAGCCATTTACTTGAAAGTATTGCAAGCAAAATACCGGTATGTCATGATTCTGACCAATACTTTTGTCTACAGAATATAACACTTTGTAATTCAGATAAGGGATTACGAGTGATCGATGGTCAACAACGTTTGATAACCCTTACTCTGATTTTATCTTTACTGGACGTCAATATCAAGAGCCATATCATATTTCCAACTAGAGACAGAACGGAGAGTTTTATCAAAGCCATCATCATAAATCACACGATCGGCAATGCAGACAGTTTGGATGAAGAATATATTTCAGAGGCAGTTACTGCTATTCGAGAGTGGCTTGAATCCAACAGTTTACCTTTGGATTTGTTTTTGGATAAAGTTAAATTAATTGTAAATGTCATAGAAAGCGATGCTACAACAGAAGAACAGACTTTTGCAAATCTAAATGGTGTAAAATCTGAACTTGATGGTTCGGATCTCCTTCGTGCTATATTTATTACCCGATGCGAAACAGAGATGGAAACTGAGCACGATTTAGGCGAAGAGTTTGATGAAATGAACAAATGGTGTAGAGATGAGGAAAATTATAAATTCCTAAAACGACTGGTTAAAATTAATACGATTACTGAAACAAAAGTAGACAATCTCGGTTCCTATCATGCCAAAATTGTTTTTGATGAAGAGCGTTATCCTATTGATTTAATTTATAAACTGTTCTTTGTTATTAATCATACTGGAGAAGAAGAATACAATTATGTGTTTTTTGAACGACTTCTTTCCACCCACAATATTTGCCGGGAAAAACTTACAGATTTGCGGCATTTGTATTCAGCATTGAAAGAATGGAAAGATAATAGGGATATATACCATTTCCTAGGCTTTTTAATATCCAATACTCAAGAATGTGATTTCTCGCAGATATATAATTTGTGGATATCCGAAAATGACAAGTTTTTGGCAAATATAAAGTCTATGATTCGCAAAAGTTTACTGGCTGAATTTAGAGATGGCAGTTACAGCTTTTCCGATTTAGGCAACGAGTGCCATCAATGGTATCTCAGTAACTTTGAAGACGATGGTAGAATGAAACTACTCATTAAAATTCTTATCCTTCAGGACGTACTGCTTTGCACCCGCTATCCTGAAGTTGGATATTTACCAGTAGACTATTTTACAAGGGAAAATGATGATGTAGAACACATCGCATGCCAAACTCCCAATGCGAAAGATACTCACGACGGGGAGCGAAGGCAGTTATACATTGCCGCCATGAAAGACTTGGCTGAGAATATTGATGATACCCAATTGTTCCAAGATATCCGTACCCTAGAAGATGATGCAACGACCGCAGAAGCTGCGATGGCTATTATCAACCGATATGGATTGAATTGTGCTGGTAATCTTGTTTTGTTAGAAAAAGGATTAAACCGCGGCTATGGCAATTCGGCCTATGAAATAAAACGGGAACAAGTTGTTGAGTCTTATTTTCAAAATGGTAAAAACCGTAAAAGATATATTCGTCCATACACCTTGAAGGTATTTCTAAGCTCCACAAATAAAGGAGGATTGGAACGATGGACATTTGAAGATATTCGTAATAATACTCATCGCCTATACAATGAAGCTAAGAAATGGATTGAAGAGCTATGAATAAAGAATACAGCATAAAGAGCCTCCTGGATGAACATATCATCATCGTACCTGAAATGCAGAGAGATTATGTATGGAGCAAAACCTCTGACAACGTGTACAGGCTATTGGAAATTATAAACAGAGCGAATGGTAATAAAGTTAATATCGGATTTATCTATGCCTGTCAGCATGATGGCTTATTTTGTCTTATAGATGGGCAGCAGCGGATGACTACATTAGTGTTATTGGCATTTTATCTTTCTCTAAGGGAAAATCGAAAGAACTGGATGGCATTTCAACAATTGATTGCACCAGATAAAACACTGCGCTTCACATATCGTGTTCGTAAAACTGCGGAAGATTTCATGGAATATCTTTTTTTGTCAGAAAAATGTCTTTCCTTTAACGATATCAGAGTATTATCGGCTCAAAAATGGGACAATGATACAACAGTCGAAAACATGATAGAAGCACTCAACATTATCGACCGTTATGTTCAGATGTGTATTTTCAGCGGGAACATGGATACACTAAATTTTGATAATGTTATTCAAAATGTCATGTTCTACTATACTGACATTGAACAGACAGTTCAAGGCCGCGATATTTATATTACGATGAATAGCTGCGGACAACCATTGGCTAAACATGAACGCCTTAAACCTTATATAATAACAGGCGAAGATAGCATATCGAAAAGTATTATTTGGAACACATGGGAAGATTGGCTTTATCGCTTGGCAAAGAATTTAAAAAGAGATAAGAGTACAGTTGATATTGCAATGAGCAATTTTTTGCGTATTGTATATGAACTAAAAACGGCCAAACCAATCACCGACTATTGGGAAACTGTTGCTGAATCGGTGTTGTCTTTCAAGGAGGTAAAACTATATTTTGAGTCATTGATAAAGCTTTATGAATTCTATCCTGATATTGTGATGGAGATATTCAACCCCTCTAAGACAAAAGACAAAAAACTGTTTTTTCGAGGTCCTAAAGCATTGCTTCAGGTGACTTACCTGAATCCGAGTGATTTATCAAAAGAATTGCAAAGGATGAATCATCTTGTGCAAATGTGTCTCAGAGGGCAAACGATGAAAGATGAAGACTTGCTTCTCTTTTTACGCAGATACAAAGATTCACATCTTGATCTGTACGCTTTTGTAGATACTTCGGCTGAGGATAGCATAGTTACCTCTTGTTTACACCAACATGAGATTCGAAAAATTCAGTTTATAAAACATGGAACAGAAAAGACTGAAGAACTTTTTCTAAAAGCTGAAAGCTTGGATTTATATTCTACCAAAGACTATTACTGCCTTTTGAATGCTTTATGGAATGAGAAATTCTCAGACGACTCATTAGAATGGTCTGAACAGAATGATGTTGAATTTAATAGACGAATAGACACATTTGAGTTCTTATTCAGAAATAAGTGGATGGAATTAAGTCGTAAGCATGAAAATGGCGTAATTGACAATGCTTTCTTAGCCCGTTATCTCCTCTCTTTGGAAAAATATGACTATTATATTCAAGACAGGGAATATCGTTTTATGGGACGTAATGATTCTTGGAGTGAAATGCTGGCAAATAAGACCTCTTGTCAGAGAATCTCTTGCATGATTGGGAAGCTATACCATGTTGCTTTTGATAGTATGTACGCTGTCATGGAAAAACAAATAAATACAACATGGCAAACATATCCAGGCCCACATGACTCCCGATATTACATACTTAAATATCCTGATTCATTGAGAGCAAAATCCAATGGATGGAACAAGCTGTGGATAGAATATATCTGGGACAATCGAACTACATGGAAATCATATAATATTGCCATATATTCTGCGCCCAAAAACTGGAACGAGGATAATGGTACATGGATGTTTGAAAGTCTACTTGCTCATGCCTCTAAACATAGTACCAATGAATGGTCTCCAATACTTGCAAATAGGATATGTCTGAAAAATGGAAGGGATAGACATGGATGGAGAATTTATTATGAAAAGAACTTAACCAGAGAGAGAATCACAGAATATCTGCAAAAACTTGTAGACAGGTATCAGCTAATTTTATCAATTTCGCCTGCAAAAGAAGAAAACAACTTTGTTTTTGTTGATATTGTCGACAATTATGATCTGATAGACGGAGGAGCTCTCCTTCTGGAGTATTTAAATGCCTTACCTTCAGATTAGTTGTTTTGATAATTCTCTTAGTGAGAAAATTCAAATAGGGCGTGTCTAATTATGCGATTCGCCCTATTCTCTTCGTAAGCTAAAAAATAGAAGTTAACCTTTTTCAGGTTAAGACATCGTGTTTTGAAATGAAAAAAAGTTGTTCCAATCAGAATGTTATGAGGGAGTGAAAAAAGAAAACTGTATGCATGCGAATGAAACTAAGAAATAATGGCTCTAGGGTAGAGATATTGCCATAAAACATCTACGGCCGGAAGACTTGGTTTCAAATGAATGCTTATCTTTGGGATGTATCAGTTGGTT
>ERZ779643.2101-NODE-2101-length-12048-cov-15.322521_pt1 | contig 12048 bp, 12 predicted proteins | sample MGYA00511564_ERZ779643 | MGnify/ENA primary metagenome ERZ779643 (study PRJEB29588, sample SAMEA2147114) | human gut metagenome | biome: human gut; feature: human-associated habitat; material: faeces | place: Denmark | collected 2008/2010 ... | reverse complement strand
TTGGCGAGGACTGACGCTGCAAAGATACGAATAATCATTGATAATACAAACTTTTTAGCGAGAAAATCACGCAAAAGTGGAATTCTTTGACATATTTATATTTAATAATCACTAGTGTCCCGTTTCCTTGTCAAGTTGCATCTTTGGGTCGATGGCATAGTCCTTGATGCATCGGCTGTAGCGATGTCATCTGTCAGCATACTTTTTTGCGAGATTTTCAAGTCCTCATCCTCTTGCTCATGGCAGCCTTTAGCGAGACAATCTGTGCGCAGAGCTTACTCTTTACATTCGCATCGGCCTCAGCACGTGCCAACACGTTTGAAATGAACAGAAAATGTGCGCCGTTGTTTAGACGCTCCAAGCTAAGAGTTCCAATTTCGCTCATAGTTTGATAAAAGTTTTACGATGAATACTGTGGAAACTCCGTTTTCTGTTGTGTTAAATAGATTGTTTATGCCATCTCTACGTTGTTTCCGATAATAATTCTCATGGAATCAGCCGTGCACGTTGTTTCCTTACTCGCTCCTTTGGGTTTGGTCGCAAAAACAGCGTTTCTTGCACAATTCCGTATGGAGTAATGCAAGAAACGCTGTTTCTTCCGTCTTCCGATAATGAATTATACAATCTTCATACCACAAACCCTTACCGACACATTTCATGCCATCGTTGACACGGTTTCTTGCATCATGCACTATGGATTTGACATATTGTTTGATGTTTTCGGTCATTATAATGGCATAATTGGACTAAAATTTCAGTTTTTACGAAATAGATAACAAATAATGTCTTTATTCTTATTGATTTTTAGTAACTTTGCAGCGCATTCGCAATAAATGCGTTTGCAAAACATACATAAGGCGTCATCAACGCTTAGTTCATTGATTATTCTGAACGTAGGAAATTCAAAATGCTTGTCAATGGCTTAGCAGAGAAGATGTCACGGGTAGGTTGTATAATCAACCCTCGTAGTGTGCCAAGGAGGACAAACCTCAGCGGCACACTTTTCGGGGTTATGTATAACTTTCTGCGTGAGATTCTATCTGTTCGTCATCAAGCAATGGTTTCCTACGACCAAGAATAAGTGACGGACAAGTGTAGGGTCTCACGTTTTTGCGTTTAACAAAAAGATTATATTACTTTCAAGAACAGTCGTATGAAAAAGATTCTGATGTTAGCAATTATGGCTATTACAATGGGTATGAGTGCAAATGCACAAGTCCAATTCTCGAAATTTAAGTTTTATGTTGCGGATATTATGAATTTCAATCATTTGCAATTGGAAACAAAATTCAAGGTTACAAGTGAAAGAAATTTGAAATACGTACATGTGTACTTCTCTCCTGTAAACAGTGTTGGTGACGCTATTGGCGTGTTTAACGCAAATGCCAAGTACTCTAAATATCATCACATATATGCTACAGGACCGTTTAAACCACAAAAAAGTTATACAAAGCATTTTGACCCTTACTATATTGAAGGGAAAAGACCAACCCCATTCCCATATAAAGTTATAATAGACTATATGGGTGGTGGCAGTGATACTATTCGTATTACAAAAGAAAATATAAAAACTTATTTTCCAAGTTTGAAATGGATAGACGTTGATAACGAATGAGAGAGGCTTTCTACTTGACAATTAAAAACTACCGACAAAGGACTTATGAAAAAGTTGTTGACTACGTTATTACTTCTTGCAAGTATAACGATATCTTGTATGGCTCAAGCAAAATTAGAGAAGGTTGAGTGTGATACTGCAAATTACGATATAACAGTTGTATTGTCATGTCCCCAATCAAAGGATATCTTATATCGTGCAGCTAAAGAGTGGCTTGCTACCCATATACAAAACTTTCAGCAGAGATTACAATATGATGACAAGGAGACAGGAACCATAAAATTTAGAAACTCATCATATCTTCACGCAAAGAAACTATTTCGACAAACTGCTACAATTGATATGGTTGGGACTTGTGATTATATGGTTACAATCACAATCAAAGATTGTAAATACAGAGTAAAAGCCGAAGACGGAATGGCTAATTGGCATGAAGATTTTATTTTCAATGGGACAAAATCAAGTAATGGAACAAAAGTACTTGAATTGAAAAATTTTGTTCGTTGGAGCGAAGATAGAAATGCAATCAAATCATATTCAAGTGATGTTGGCAGAATTGCCGATGGAATATGGTTACATGCAAAGGAATTGGAAAATGATGATTTCTAATTGGTTGTTCAAATTAAACCCAATTTGACTGAAAATTCTGTTCTTACGCTATCGACAACTAATAATGCCTTTATGGTGAGTCCACCATATAATTCACTCCAAAATTAAATTGATGTTTACAACAAAGGAAAGAGAATGAAACGATTTATAATACTTATCATTTCTTTTTTGTGCTTCACACAGGCTTTTTCTGAGGAACATTTGAAGTTCCTTGGATTTCCTATTGATGGAACTGTTAATGAATATGCCTCAAAACTAATGTCTAAAGGTTTTTATATTTCTCCAGATAATGAATATGCAAGTAAGGGACTTCGTGTTATGGAAGGTCCTTTCCTTGGAAACACAGAATCATTTGGTTTGCATTATGATACTGATACAAAAAAAATGTACTCCGTAGTGTTTTGTCATAGTTTCTTCAAAAAAGAAGAAGCAAAAGAATTATATGATAAACTGGAGTCTTTGCTTCACGAAAAACATAATGAGGCAACATATGAATCTCCACTGGTAGGTTCGTTTGTTTCATCGTGCTCTTTTCAAAGCAACAAAGGTATCATTACATTAATAATTATTGAACAAGATTATGATTATCAAGTAAAAATGTCATATACTGATAGAATCAATTACATTCCTGTATATAAGAAAAATCATCAGAAGAATCTTGATGATATGTGAAACGCTTTGTAATGTTATAGTTACATTGCTGGTTATGTATTCTATTTTGTATCAGATGTTTATCCAAAAATAACAAGAAAAGTAGAAGAGATAAATAATGTAATTTTTGATAAAATTTCTATTTTATTTTACATAATTCTAATAATAATTATTATGACAGAAGAAGAGAATAAAGAGTTTGAAGAATTCTTAGAATGGAAGGCCGAAAAGAAACGCAAAGAGGAAGAAAACAAGGCGAAACAAGAAGAGGCTGAAAGACAAGTTAAGGTTAATGCTCAAATGCCTCAAGTAGAGGAAGAGAAAAGCATGGAATTTGATAACAAACAAGTTCCTTATTCTTCAAATAATAAGATTGAAAGCAACAATACCGGGGAAAAACCTACAACCTTCCCATTACCGTTTGTAATATTCATTTTTTTGTTACTTTTCATCATGTGTATTGCTCTATTACAAATTTCAACTGATGGAAATCAAACGACTTCTTATAAAACTGAGTCAACTTCTAATAGCGAGGCTAATAAAGAAAGATTGGATAGTCTTAAGAGAGCTAAGAGAATAGACCTGTTAAAGAATACAATAAAGATAAAGAAGGCTTATCTCTCATCTCCTAATAGTGCAGGCGGTGTAGATGCACATCTTATTTGGAAGAATGTATCTAATAAGACAATAAAATATCTAATTTGGAGTGGCTATCCAATAAATGCCGTGGGTGACCCTGTTTCATGTGAAGTTCGTGGAACATTAGAAAGTGGCGGTAAGTTTACTGGTCCTATAAAGCCTGGCACAACTTATGGTTATGACATATATTGGGATTGTCTTTGGTATAATTATTCTGCAAAAAAGCTTGTGCTAACAGGAATCTATATAGAGTACATGGATGGTAGTTCTATCAATATAAACAAGGACGAATTGAAATATGTTCGTTAATTCTTAATTTAATACATTAAATAGTGGACTTAAACAATTAGGAGCGGATCATATCGTGGATGTTTGAATAACGCCGAAAGATAAGGAGGAAAGCACAAATGAACATTTTGGATCCTTATGCTTTTATGAAATATTTAGAAGAATGTCCTTATTAAACAAAAACTTGAACAATTATCTCGTTGAAAAGATTAAAAAGTAGTTTAACACTATATCTTTATATTATGCCAAGAAGGAAAACGAAGGAGCAATTTGTATCGCAATGTAGAGAGCTATGGGGCGATCGCTTTAATTATGACAAGGTGGAGTATGTGAACCAACGCACAGAAGTTGTTATTTATTGTAATGTTCACAAGCGGTATTTTACTCAACAGCCATTTTGCCACCTAACAATGAAGCATTATGGTTGCCCAGATTGTACATTAGAAGCAATACGAGCAAAACGTAGTATTCCACAAGAAGAATTTATTGACCGATGTAAAACAAAGTTCGGATACAAGTTTAAGTATGACAAGGTCAAATATGTTAATCAGAATACCAACATAACAATCATTTGCCCTAATCATGGTGAAGTAAAAGTAAGCCCTCAGAGTTTCTTAAAATCTGATTTTGGGTGTCCTAAATGTGCAAGGGAACATGCTATTGAATCATACAAGATAACAAAAGAAGAATTTATTCAACGAGCAGAAGAAAAGTTCGGTGAGCGATTTGACTACTCGAACTTGGAGTATAAGGGATATGAGGAGAAAACAACTTTTGTCTGTCGCTTACATACAAAATTTGTTACCTCTCCATTTCTTCATCTATTAGCGTTGGATGGTGGTTGCCCAAAGTGTCGCCAATATCGAGCTGAGCACATGAATAGTGCAATGACAACGGAGGAATACATTGAACAAGCCAAAATTGTACATGGGGAAACATACGATTACACGCCGACGGATTATCGCTCTTACAAGAAAATGATTCAAATAAAGTGTAAGAAACATGATTATGTTTTCCAATTGCTGCCAAAGACGCATCTGCATGGTGTTGGCTGTCCGATATGTGAGCAAGAAGACTTGATGGAGTATGAACAAAGAAAACAAGAAATTCTTGAAAAGAGAAAAGTAAAATGGGAACGAATAAAGCAAAAGCGTGAAATTAGCAGCAAGTTACTTGCTGATAAACCTGCGGGCATACCCTATGGTGTTGAGGAATTTCTGCGATTGGCAAGACTCATACATGAAGATGACTTTGATTATCCAAATATCAAACAAGAATACAAGAATCTCAATACGCCTATAACTATTCATTGTAATGAACATGATTCGAATTTCCTACAAAAGCCTATTAAACATTTAAGAGGACAGGGATGTCCTCGTTGTATTGGTAGACATCAAACTACGGAGAGCTTTATACAAGACGCAACTTATCTTCACCAAGAAAGATATACTTACGAGAAGACAAAGTTTAATGGAGCAGAAATGAAAGTCATTATCACTTGTAAAACTCATGGAGATTTTAAAATGCTGCCTGGGGAACATTTGAGAGGTAAAGGATGTCCACACTGCGCGACGTCAATTCTAGAGAAGAAGGTCATCTCATTTTTGAAAAAAGAAACAAACTACATTATTGAGCCTCAAAAACAATTCCCATGGTTAAAAACGTCTCGTACAATGCCATTAGATGTATATTTGCCAGAATTGAATTTGGCAATAGAATGTCAAGGTATGCAACACTTCTATTCAAATGAAATGTTTGGAGGAAAGAAAGCCTTTATAATTCAAAAACATAAGGATGAGTTGAAACACAGACTATGCAAGGAACACAGCATTACTATTCTATATTTTGCAGCAACTACATATAAAGTACCGGAGAAGTATTTAGGATCTGTATTTATTCGTTTAGAGGAATTGCTGAATGAGATAAAGAGTATTGCGATGTCACATAATGATTGATATTGATTTTTAAAGTCGGTAGTGTAAACAGATAGTGTAAACTGAACAGTGTCACGGCTCTCAGTGGATGCCAAGCGGATAACCTCGTCTTGTGAAAGATGCTCCTAGTCAGTCGGGATTGTCTCGATACGCTCCAAAAAACCGTTCGGGTTCTCCTTTATCTTGCGGTCACGATAGGCTGTATGGATTGAAGCACGGAAAGTTACCTTTCGGTTTCCTCCTTCGCACCTCGGCAATTCAAACAAGTTTGACGTGCATAGGGTGTCGCATTCCCCATGAATGAGGCAATGCGACACCCTATGTGTTGATGTAAACTGAATTTCAGAAAATGATGAACGGCTTACTTGTTGAAAGCATAGTAGAAGCCATCGTTCATCGCCATGCGGAGCTGGTACAAACCATTCTCGTCGGCAGTGACATTCATCTTTGCGCCACTTGGCAGACAGGCCTGGATGCTGCCGTCTTCATTGAAGCTGAAGAGCTCGCGAATGTCGCCGTCCTTGCTGTACGACCAGCTCTTGTTCTTCTTGTTGAATACGAAGTAAGACTTCTCGCCGTCGGGGTCGGTTATCTCGTAACCATTCTTCAAAGTCTTGACAGCATACATGCGACCGTCCTTGCCCATCACGTCCTTGGTGGTTCCCACCTGTCCGATCACCTTCTCGCCTGTCCAGAACTCGATGGAGTTGAGCACGAAGAGGTCGGCTACAGAACATACAGCATAGGCTGGAGAGATGAGGATAAAGATAAGCTCGTTGACAAACTTGTTGTCTGTAGCTCGCTTGTTCCAGCTGAGAACTGAGTTGGTAAGGCCGAAAGAGCCGATGCATGAACTGAGAGTCAAGGCACCCACTGTGACTGCGATGACTGATTTGGTGAATGTTTTCTTCATCTTGTTAAAAAATTAATGTATGTTGATAATTGATTATAGTGTTTCCGGTTCTTGAAAAACCCTAAAACTTGAAATGCCGTTTCAGCCAGCGGCTCATCATCTCGTAGGCACTCTCTTCCTCCTGATGCTGAGGCTCGGCAAAGGTGAGATGCTCGCCAGAGGCATCGCCATGCTGGTCGGGGAAGATGATCATCAGATTGGTGCCGGAGAAGAAACGGGTCAACTCTTCGGGCAGACGCTCAAGGGCAGTCTTGTGAGAGACGGTTCCCTTGCGGGCTGTTACCACCACAAGCATGTGGTCGGGAGCTATCTGCGAGGCTATCTGGGGCATCTCGTTCCAATGGGTCATGAGCGTATAGTCGGAACGGACCTCGGGATAGCGGTTCTTGATAAACTCGTTGATGAGCGAAAGTGCCTCCATACGGCCATGGAACTGTATGCGGCAGTCGAGGTTGCGTGCCATGCGCGACAGACATTCTACCCAGCGGTAGAAGCCTGGCTCAAACTCTGCTCTCGAAGGAACAGCCACCTGTATGCGGCGTATGGTGTTGAGCGGCTGGCGGATACGTGCCATGATGATCTGGCGGCTGAGTCCATTGAACAGACTCTGATGGAACTCGCCCCAGAACTTAGGTGAGCGCTCCGGATGCATGTGCATGCCGATGATGATCTCGGAACACTGAAACTCGTTGAAGGCATGCTTGATGCCATTGGCGATGTTGGCAGCTATTCTGACCTGGGTCTGCGTGAGCACATCGGTGGCTGCTGCTATCTGACTGCAATGTTCGAGCAGTCGCTTGCCTTGCTCCTGGTTGTAGCGCATGTCTTTGTCCTCATACACCACATTGAGACAAACCAAACCGCGGTTTAGCTTCTGGTTTCTCACCAAGAAGGCGAGGCTCATCAGGTTGTCGGCATATTCGGGATAGCGCACGGGGATGAGTATCTTCTCATCGTTGGCGCTCTTCTCGTCCTCAGCCTCCGGCAGCTCCTTGTCTCTGAGTACTATCATGCGTGAAGACCAGTCGGTAAGCAGCGAGGAGATGATACAGGTGCACAGTATCATGATCACCACACCGTTGAGCATGTCGTCGTCGACAAGATAGGTGTTTTTGCCTACAAGAATGTTCATTCCCACCATCACCATGGCGATACTGCCGGCAGCATGGGCTGAGGTAAGACCGAACATCATGTGACCCGAAGACAGGGGCAGGCGGAAGCCAAAGCAGGCAGCATAGGCGGCAATGGCCTTGCCCAGGGTGCCAAAGAACACGATGCACAGCACCACCCAGAGAATATGACCGCCCTGGAAGAGCAGTCCCACATTGATCAGCATGCCCACTCCTATCAGGAAGTAGGGAATGAAGAGGGCGTTGCCGATAAACTCGAGCCGGTTCATCAGTGGCGACACATGAGGTATATACCTATTTAATATAAGGCCCGCAAAGAAGGCACCAAAGACTCCCTCGATGCCTACCGTCTGCGAGAGGGCGGCACTCATGAAGAGCATGGCCATGACAAAGATAAACTGCATCACGGCATCGCTGTATCGGCGAAGAAACCATCGGGTGAGACGGGGTATGAGGAATATCATCACGCCACAATAGGCTGCAAACTTGGCTGCAAAGAGTACCCAGAAGAGTACGCCGTCGTGCTCGGTGAACGAAGCCACCAGACCCGCCAGCATCACTAAGGCGATGAGCAGGGAGATCATGCTCGACCCCACACTCAGCGTGACGCTCGGCTTCTGTTGCAGTCCGTAACGCGACACGATGGGGTAGGCGATGAGCGTATTCGAGGCCATGATACAGCTCAGCAGGAATGAGGCTTTGGTGGAATAGTCCAAGAGTGTGACGCTCATCCAATAGGTGAGTCCGAAAGGAATAAAGCACGTCAGCAGACCATAAGTGAGCAGTCTCGACTTCGTCTTCTTCATACCCTCCATGTCCATCTCGAGGGCAGCCAGAAACATGATGTAGTACAGACCAACCTTGCCAAACAACTCAAAGGAAGAGTCGCGCTCCAGGATGTTGAGCCCGTATTTGCCTATGAGCACTCCTGCCAATACCATGCCGATGATGTGTGGAATGCGGAGCTTGCCCATGATGATAGGCGCAAAGAGGATGATGATCATCACGACGAAGAAGATCAGCGTAGGGTCGGTTATCGGGAAATATTGTGCAATGTTCAGCATAGGCATTCTGTTTTTCGGGAGAGTTCTCGAGCATCAGCTGCATCACTCTTCCTATAATATGGGTGCAAAAATAATAATAAATATTGAAAAAGCAAAGTCTTTTGCCTCCTTATCAATTATATGTGCAAAGATTTTTGTAAATTTGCACCCGGAAAGTAAACTTAAGATAGAAAGATAAGCCCTCTGTCTGCTGATGTTTCATCGTAAATATGAGTAGCGGCGATGGATGAATGTTATTTTATGCAAAATAATGCAGAAATGTTAGCAAAAGTAATAAAAATGCAACAAAAAGCAATAATTTATGGGATTTTTTGCTTGATATTGTAGAAAAAGTCTTACCTTTGCAGCGGATTTGAGAGGATAAGCGTTAGAAGACAACCAAAGATGAGAAATCATCATGCTGGAAAGGAGCATTCTTTTCTTTTCCAAAAGATTCACTTTAAACAACTTTTAAAAAGATTCGATTATGAAAGTAGCAATTGTTGGTGCAAGCGGTGCAGTAGGTCAGGAATTCCTGCGTATCCTTGCTGAGAGAAATTTCCCAATGGATGAGTTGGTGTTGTTTGGTTCTGAGCGTTCGGCTGGACGAAAATACAACTATAAGGGAAAGGACTATGAGGTGAAACTCTTGCAGCATAACGATGATTTTAAAGATGTCGATATCGCATTCACATCTGCTGGCGGTGGAACTTCAGAGGAGTTTGCCGATACTATCACCAAGTATGGTGCTGTGATGATTGACAACTCAAGCGCTTTCCGTATGTGCGACGATGTGCCATTGGTAGTACCAGAGGTAAACGCCGAGGATGCGCTCAACCGTCCACGCAACATCATCGCCAATCCTAACTGCACCACCATCATGATGGTAGTGGTATTGAAGCCTATCGACGACCTGAGCCATATCAAGAAGATTCATATTTCTTCTTACCAGAGTGCTTCGGGTGCTGGTGCTGCAGCCATGGCTGAGCTTGAGCAGCAATATAAGGACATCATCGAGACTGGCAAGACAGACCATATCAACAAGTTCCCACATCAGTTGGCATACAATGTCATTCCTCAGATAGACAAGATGACTCCTAACGACTATACCAAGGAGGAGATGAAGATGTACAACGAGACTCGTAAAATCATGCACTCTGATGTTCGCACCAGTGCCACTTGTGTACGTGTTTCCTCACTTCGTTCTCATTCAGAGAGCGTATGGTTCGAGACCGAGAAGCCATTGGCAGTAGAGGACATCCGCAAGGCTTTGGAGGCTGCTCCTGGCGTAACCGTAAAGGACGACGCACAGAACTACGTATATCCAATGCCTTTGGAGAGTGCGGGTAAGGACGATGTCTATGTAGGCCGTATCCGTAAGGATCTCGCCGATGACAACAGCAATACATTGTGGCTCACAGGCGACCAGATTCGCAAGGGCGCAGCGCTCAATGCCGTTCAGATAGCCGAGTATTTGATCAAAGTAGGAAATGTGAAATAAGATACATGCTTGAAAGATTCAAACTCTTGCTTCGGGATATGAACCGGGGCATTTATGAGAAAGAAACAGAAATATCGCTCTCGCTCCTTGCCGCTCTGGCAGGCGAGAGCGTTATTCTTTTAGGTCCACCGGGTGTGGCCAAGAGTATGGTGGCACGACAGCTGAAGTGTGCCTTCCGTGGAGCACGCAATTTCGAGTATCTCATGTCGCGCTTCTCTACGCCCGATGAGATCTTCGGTCCTGTGAGCATACAGAAACTGAAGACCTCCGATACCTATGAGCGTGTTGTGGAAGGCTATCTTCCTACAGCCGATGTCGTGTTCCTCGACGAGATATGGAAGGCGGGTCCTGCCATACAGAACACCCTGCTCACGGTCATCAACGAGAAACTGTTCCGCAACGGCATACGCGAAATAAAGTTGCCGCTGAAACTCCTCGTGGCTGCCAGCAACGAGTTGCCTGCCAAGGGCGAGGGACTGGAGGCGCTGTGGGACCGATTCGTCATCCGCATAGAAAGCCGTCCCATCCGGCAGGAGAAGAACTTCCGAGAGATGCTCTTGGAGGTGAAGAGTGAAGCGGGAGGACAGTGTGCGGAGACCGAAGGCAGTGCCCGGTCGAATGCGATTACTGTCGAGGAGTATGCGGAATGGTCGAAGGCCATCGATCGTATAGGAGTGAAGGAGGAGGTACTCGATGCCATTTCTGCTATCCGCAAATCCCTGAGAGCCGTGAATGTGGATGAGGCTGCCGAGCGCCGTCATGTGTATGTGAGCGACCGTCGCTGGAAGAACATCATGCGCCTGCTTCGTACCTCAGCCTTTATGCAGGATCGGGCGGAAGTGGCAGTATGCGATCTTCTTCCCATCTACCATTGCCTGTGGCAGGAGCCGGAGGAGAGGGATGCCATCCGTGCGCTCGTCATCAAAGCACTCTTTGCTCCTCATGCCGACAAGTTGGTAGAGATGAAGAATGCCCTTGCCGAGGACATCAAATATCATCGCATCCGTCGCAGTCCTGATGAGGGCAGGGATTACGAGGGCGAGATAGAGAGTCTCTCTGATGCCCTGACATCCCTGGAACGCCAGTTAGGTGACAATCTCTTCGTTTCTTCCGACGACAAGACCGAACTCTCGTCTTATCTTCGCGATTTCTACAGAGAGCTGGCCTTTACCCGTCAGGACACGATGAAACTGTATGCGGAGTAGCGCATCCACGTGATACTTATTTCTCCACCAGTACGTCCTTTTCTTCATAACTGTCGAAGCCGATGCTCATGTCAGCACCGTGCTCCCGGAAGACGGAGAGAAGGTGTTGCTGCATGTCGGGGTCAATGGCTATCTCGCCATTCTTCGCCTTATAAAACCTGCGCCGGGCATAAGGCGTACGGGAATAGAAATAATGGGTTCTTCCCGCCGGGATGGTACTGTAGATGCGCTGGAATCCCCTTGCCCATACTTGCTTTTCTGACACAAGATGATAGGGGCACTTCTCGCCCTCACACTGCAGGTGCTTCACATTGAGCACCTCAAAGGTATCGGCACAGGTAAGTGCCTTGACATACTGCGCATAACGGGCGCAAGTGTTGCTGCGTGTGCAGGATGCCATGGGGCAAACTACACTCAATGAAATTTTCTTCATACTTTCTTTTATTTTTAAGTTACTGAAGTTTCAGTTTTGCCCCACACGCCCTGAAGGGGCAGAAGCTCTTAGCCCAGGGCAGCGCCC
>ERZ779643.2098-NODE-2098-length-12062-cov-40.460315_pt1 | contig 12062 bp, 7 predicted proteins | sample MGYA00511564_ERZ779643 | MGnify/ENA primary metagenome ERZ779643 (study PRJEB29588, sample SAMEA2147114) | human gut metagenome | biome: human gut; feature: human-associated habitat; material: faeces | place: Denmark | collected 2008/2010 ... | reverse complement strand
CGCCAACCATCGTCATCGTCCTGGCTCCAGAAAGTAATGTGAACGGAGTAAAAGACGGCAGCCTCATCTTGGGCAATATGATGCTTGCAGCCCACTCTATCGGTCTTTCTTCCTGCTGGATCAACCGTGAAGACGGTATGTTCGCTTCAGAAGAAGGCAAGAAGTTGATGAAGGACTGGAATCTGCCAGAGGGATTGATGGGCGTCGGAGCCCTGGCATTGGGTTATGCTTCAGCACATCCTCACACCGTAAAGCCTCGCAAGGAGGATTACTATCGCATCATCAAATAAAGGTACACCGCCTGGTTTATGAAACATATATATATAAAAAGGTCTCATGAAGGAAAGTATTCATGAGACCTTTTCTTGTATATGTATATAATGAAGCTATTACAACTTTACACTTGCCAATACCTTATCAGTAGCGCCAGCCAAATGAGCCACGAAGGCGCCAGCCTTATCGCCTGCCTGCTTCAGGAAAGCCTCATCATTCATCAGAGAACTCATCAAACCTGAGAAATCCTCATAGGTATTGATTTCAAAACCGCCACCCGATTTCAGCAAGCCCTGAGCCTCCTGGAACTTTTTGTTGTTTGGGCCGAAGATTACCGGCATATTCCATACGGCAGCCTCCAGGGTATTATGAATACCCACACCAAAACCACCGCCGATATAAGCCACATCGCCATAGTTATACATGCTGCTCAGCAATCCGAAGCAATCGATAATCAGCACATCAGCCTTGGCTGCCTCCTCAGGAGTAGTCTGCGTATAGCGCACCACCTTCTTATTCTTCAGCAAGGAGAGAATCAGTTTCAGATGCTCCTCGGCAATCACATGAGGTGCAATCAGCAGTCGCCAGTCCTTATGCTCATTGAAGAAACGGATAAAGATTTCCTCATCTGGAGGCCATGAACTACCTGCCACGAAGACCTTATAGTCTGGATGAGATGCTTTCTCAGAAGACGCAGCAGAATCAACCACTCCACTTCTGAAAGCTTCGCAGATAGGCAAATGCTTTGCCGCCTGCTTAATCTGGAGCACACGGTCGAAACGGGTATCTCCTACCACATCCACATCAGTGATTCCGATGCTTTCAAGCAATCGCTTGCTTTCCTCATTCTGAACAAAGAAACGGGTAAAGCACTTCAACACACCAGCATAACTTCTGCCATACCACTTGAAGAAGACCTGATCCTCACGGAAAATACTGCTCACACTATAGGTAGGAATATTGCGATGCTTCAGGATATGAAGGAAATTAGACCAGAACTCATACTTGATGAAGAAAGCCATCACAGGACGTACAAGGCGGAGGAAACGAATGGCATTCAGACGGGTATCTACTGGCATATAACAGATGATGTCTGCACCCTCATAGTTCTTGCGCACCTCATAACCTGAAGGAGAATAGAAGGTAAGCAAAATCTTATACTGCGGATATTCCTTGCGGATGCGTTCCATCAAAGGACGTCCCTGTTCAAACTCGCCGAGCGAAGCCGCATGAAACCAAATGTACTTAGCTGTAGGATCCACCTTCTGCTTCAATATCTTGAAAGCCTCACGTTCGCCACACCACATCTTGCGCACCTTTTCATTAAACAAGCTGGCTATGGCTATGCCCCAAAGGACGAAATAGATTACGATATTATAGATCATGATATTTCTTTATATTGGTTACTATCTATAAATACGTGAACTCTCTGAGGAAAATGCCGCCACATGTGCAGAACATATTTCCCCAGAGAGATATTTATATCTGTGAATTAACCCAAAACTTCGATAGCCTTGCGAAGACGACGCAATGTCTCCTCCTTACCGAGGAAGGCAGAGATGTCGAACATTCCAGGACCCTTACCCTCACCAACAAGAGTCAGGCGGAAGGCGTTCATCACATCACCGAGCTTATAGCCCTTGTCCTCTACCCATTTCATCACGATAGGCTCCTGACCCTCGATTGAGAAGTCCTCAATACCCTCGAGTACCTCAGCGAGTTCGGTCATCTGCTGTGCAGAATACTCCTTCCAGCGCTTCTTGACTGTCTTTGCATCATACTCTGTAGGAGGAATGAAGAAGAATGAGCACAATGGCCACAACTCATAGACGAAGTTCACACGGTCCTTCATCATGTGTACCACCTGCTTTACGCGGTCCAAAGTCTCCTCTACACCATTGTTTGCCACAATAGGTGCAAAGAGATTGGCAATCTCATCATCACTCTTCATGAGGATATACTCATGGTTGAACCAGATGCCCTTCTTGAAGTCAAACTTGGCACCAGCCTTAGAGCAACGGGAGATATCGAATGCCTTCACCAACTCATCGAGAGAGAAGATTTCCTGCTCTGTACCTGGATTCCAGCCTAGGAGCGCCAGGAAGTTGACTACTGCCTCTGGGAAGTAGCCACTCTCACGATAACCAGAAGAAACCTCACCCGTCTTAGGGTCATGCCACTCCAATGGGAATACAGGGAAACCAAGGCGATCACCATCACGCTTAGAGAGCTTACCCTTACCCTCTGGCTTGAGGAGCAAAGGCAGGTGGGCGAAGCGAGGCATAGTATCCTCCCAACCGAAAGCCTGATAAAGGAGAACGTGCAATGGAGCACTAGGCAACCACTCCTCACCACGAATCACGTGAGAGATTTCCATCAAGTGGTCGTCCACGATATTTGCCAGGTGATAAGTAGGCAATTCATCAGCACTCTTATAAAGCACCTTGTCATCCAGGATATCACTCATCACCTTCACGTCTCCACGAATCATATCGTTCACGTGAATCTCCTGACCCGGCTCAATCTTGAAGCGTACAGTATATTGCTTACCATCTGCGATGAGCTGATCTACCTCCTCCTTGGAAAGGGTAAGAGAGTTGCGCATCTGCATACGGGTATGAGCATCATACTGGAAGTTCTGAATCTCGGCACGCTTTGCCTCCAACTCCTCTGGAGTATCAAAAGCGATGTAAGCCTTGCCGTTGTCCAGGAGCTGCTGCACATACTTCTTATAGATGTCGCGACGCTCACTCTGGCGATAAGGACCATGCTCACCACCGAAGCTCACACCCTCGTCAAACTGGATGCCGAGCCACTTGAAAGATTCCAGGATGTATTCCTCAGCTCCAGGAACGAAACGATGAGAGTCTGTATCCTCAATTCTGAACACGAGCTCGCCACCATGCTGGCGAGCAAACAAATAATTATAGAGGGCGGTACGAACACCACCAATGTGCAATGCACCTGTAGGACTTGGGGCGAAACGCACCCTTACTTTTCTATCTGTCATGTCTTATTTTATAGCTTATTTCAAATTTTTCTGCAAATTTACATCTTTTTTTGCGATTATAATAGTTTTTTTTCGTATTTTCGCACTGTAAATAGAATAATTAGACGAAAATGAGCATATTCAACAACCCAGAACACAATTATTGGCGTAATTTTGCCACAAAAGCAGTTCTTATCTGCGTAACCGTTGCCATCATTGTTTGGTTCTTGCCACACAATGAAGGACGACAGTATCGGTATGATGTAGGAAAGCCTTGGATGTACGGTTCCGTCATCGCAAAATTTGATTTTCCTATTTACAAGACAGATGAATCTATCAAGCATGAGCAAGACTCTTTGCTGAAACAGTTCCTGCCTTATTATACCGTCAATCCTAATACGGAAGGTGTACAGGTGCACCGGTTCCGACACGACTTCAGCCAGGGCATTCCCGGACTGCCCAAAGAGTATGTTGAGCTCATAGCCCAGCAGCTGCACAAAATCTATCAAACCGGAATCATCAATACCCCGGAATACAACCGTATCTATAAAGACTCCACGAGCATGATTCGCATCATCAGCGGAAAGAATGTCCGTAGCGTCCCTATCGGCAGTTTCTATTCTACCATTGCTGCCTACGAGCGAATATTCTTCGACGAAAGGATAGCCGCCCAGCGCCAGATTCTGTCACGCTGCAACCTTAATAATTATATCGAGGCAAACCTCATTTACGACAAAGAACGAAGTGAAACCGAGAAGAATGATATGCTCAGCAGTATTCCGCTCGCCAGTGGCATGGTGATGAGCGGTCAGAAAATCATAGACCGTGGTGAAGTGATTACCGACAACACCTACCGTGTGCTTTGTTCTTTTGACAAAGAGATGAAGCGCCGCAGTTCTACAGCAGACGAAATCACGACAACCATCATCGGTCAGATTCTTTTCGTCTTCATCCTGGTCATCATGTTCACCAGCTACCTCAGCCTGTTCCGAAAAGACTATTTCGACAAGCCCCGCAGTATCACCATGCTCTATGCGATGATAACGCTGTTCCCTATTTTTGTTTCACTCATCATGAGTCATAACTTCTTCAGCGTTTATATCATCCCATTTGCCATGACACCGATATTCGTGCGCGTCTTCATGGATTCACGTACGGCATTCATCACCCATGTCACGATGATACTTATCTGTGCGGCAGCCGTAAAATACCAGTACGAGTTTATCATCGTACAGTTGGCTTCCGGTTTGGTTGCCATCTATACGTTACGCGAACTGTCCAAGCGTTCCCAGATATTCATCACAGCCTTGCTGGTTGCCCTTGCCAGTGGCGTGGTATACTTTGCACTTCAGCTGATGCAGGATAATCAGGTGTTCAATATCGATCGCAATATGTACACCTATTTTACCATCAACGGTATTTTCCTCCTGTTGTCTTACCCGCTGATGTATATCATCGAAAAGATGTTCGGATTCACCTCCAACGTGACGCTCTTCGAGTTGTCAAACACCAACAAGGGACTGCTCCGCAATCTGAGTGAGATAGCACCGGGTACCTTCCAGCATTCCATCACCGTAGGTAACCTGGCTGCAGAAATCGCCAACCGCATCGAGGCAAACAGCCTGCTTGTACGTACAGGAGCCCTCTATCACGATATCGGAAAAATGACCAACCCGGTTTTCTTTACCGAAAATCAGGCTGGCGTAAATCCACACGACCAGCTGAGTGACCTGGAAAGTGCACAAATCATCATCAATCACGTATACGAAGGCTTGAAGATGGCAGAGAAGGTTGGCTTACCGGGCATCATCAAAGACTTCATTACTACGCATCATGGCACGGGAATCACCAAATTCTTCTATGTCAACTATTGCAATGCCCATCCTACAGAGGTGGTTGATAAATCCCTGTTCCAGTATCCGGGTCCTAACCCTTTCACCCGTGAACAGGCGATATTGATGATGGCAGATACTGTAGAAGCTGCCTCCCGTTCAATGAATGAATATACCGAGGAAAGCATCAGCAACCTGGTGAACAAGTTGATTGATGGTCAGGTAGCTGATGGTTTCTTCAAGGAATGTCCGATTACATTCCGTGATATAGCCCTTGCCAAACAGGTTCTTATCGAACGTTTGAAGGCAATTTACCACACTCGCATCTCCTATCCTCATTTAAATGGAGATGCCAAGAGTGCAACAACAGCCAAGGCATAGAAAACGCCATGTAAGGCTATCCCCCAAAAATGGCAACTATGAGCCCATTATTTTGCACACAAATTAACTTCTGTGCAGATTAATGGGCTTTTTGCGTTAATATACTTTAAATAAACACACTAAACGACAGTAAAATAGAACATTCTTGTTACCTTTGCGGACGTTTTTATTTAAAATAATTAAAATGAAGAAACTAAAATTAGTTAGTCTTGCCATTGCGATGGCTTCAGCAACCCCTTCTTTTGCAGGTGGTTTGCTCACTAACACCAATCAACATGTAGCATTCAACAGAATGATGAGCCGTGAGGCTTCTATTGGTATCGACGGTGTTTATTACAATCCAGCAGGAGTTGTATTCATGGGTGAAGGAAAGCATCTTGCCATCAACTGGCAGTTGGCTTACCAGACACGTAGCATTGAGAATGATTATGCATTGTTCACCAATAATGTGAACAATCCTACTACTCCACGAGAATTCAAGGGCAAGGCTTTTGCACCTGTTATCCCTTCTTTCCAGTATGCTTATAATAAAGGTAGATGGTCTCTCCAGGCTGGCTTCGCCCTCACCGGTGGTGGCGGTAAGTGTACTTTTGATAATGGATTGGGCTCTTTCGAGAAGATTGTTGCTGAGACTGCTATTGCAGCTTGCCAGCTGGCTGGTGCCGTAGACCAGGTTGCTTCACAATATGGCGTACCTGCAGTTTTCTCTAGCGATAAGTATTTTGGAAAGGAAGGCAAGTATAGCTACAATAGTTATATGCACGGTCGTCAGTACTACTATGGTCTCTCTTTAGGTGCAGCCTACAAGATAAACGAACACCTCAGTGCATACGCTGGTGTACGTGGCGTCTATGCTTCAACAAACTACTATGGATATGTAGAAGATATCAAGGTAGGCAATATGCCTCTCTATATGGTACTCGACCCTACCAAGGAAAAGGCTGCCAACATTGAGTTGAGCTGTGACCAGAGCGGTTTGGGATTCACTCCTATGCTCGGCATCGACTTCAAGACTGGCAGATGGAACTTTGCTGCCAAATATGAATTCAAGACCCGCATTCGTTTGAAGAATAAGTCAGTAAACCAGACACCAAGTATTGGTAACCTTCCGGACAACCTCCGCAATGCCTATATCGCTGGTGGTGTGCCAGAACAGGCTGCAGATGCCATTCTGTCTAATCCTGTTATTAAGGGAGCAATGGGACAGCTGAAGACTCAGTTTGATTCAAAGCTTGAGGGAGCTATCGGCGAATACGAAGATGGCAAGAAGATTGCTGGTGATATTCCTGCTTATCTGGCTCTCGGTGTAGGCTACAGTCCAGTAAATACAGTAAGAGTAAACGTAGGTTTCCACTGGTTCGATGACAAGCACGCTACATCTTACAACAACCGACAGGAGAAGTTAAAGCGTGGTACATTGGAGTACAACGCAGGTGTCGAGGTAGACGTAAACAAGAAGATTACCTTGAGTACTGGCTGGCAGAATACCAACTATGGTTTGCCTGATGAGAACCTTGACACACCAACTTCAAAAAGATACATGGACGACAAATCGTTCGTTGTCAGCTCCAACTCTGCTGCCATCGGTGGTGTCTACCACATCAATAAGAAGATGGATTTGAACGTGGCTTATTTCCATACCTTCTATCAGCACAAGAAGACTTCAGAGAATGTTCAGCTCACTGCCCAGAAGAGCTTCAGCTACAACTCTGACTATACACGTAACAACAATGTGTTTGCAGTTGGTCTCGACATCAACTTCTAAATGAAGTGAAGAATGAAGAGTGAAGAGTGAAGAATTCTATAGCTTTAGCGCTTACGATATAAAACATAACTACATACGAAGAAAGAGGGTGTGCCATAAGTCCATGACACATCCTCTTTCATTGTATATTATGGCATTTGAATTCTTCACTCTTCGTTCTTCACTCTTCACTTACAAAGGATCTACATCATAGTAGATTTGCAAAGCTCCATATCTCGGATCTTTCAGCATCATGTTCTGGGCATACTTCAAGTATTCCCTTACCTTCATCTGGTCGATTCCATTCTCCAACTTGATGACTAACTTGCGGATATTCATGGTCTTTACCCTTGATACGGCTGGCTTATCCGGACCTAGCACACGCTCACCAAACCATCCTCTTAATGTTTTGCCCAGTTCAAAACTAGCCTGCTGACATATCTTTTCATGCTTATGTTTCAGGAACACGTTGATAAGATGGAAGAAAGGCGGATAATGAAACATCTTTCTCTCTTCCAGGATTCCCTTGAACAATCCCTCGTAATCATTATGCACCACCTGTCCGATAACCGGCAAGGTAGGATTCTTGGTTTGCAGGATTACCAGTCCCCGCTTTCCCTTTCTTCCTGCTCTTCCACTCACCTGTGCCATCATCATAAAAGCATGCTCATAAGCACGGAAATCAGGATAGCTGAGCATCGAATCAGCATTCAGGATACCCACCACACTCACTTTATCAAAATCCAACCCCTTTGAAATCATCTGAGTACCAATCAGAAGATTGGTCTTGCCTGATGAAAACTCAGCAATAAGTCGCTCATAGGCATTTCGGGTACGGGTTGTATCTAAGTCCATTCGGGCGATACGGGCTTCGGGAAAGATCTCGGAAATCTGGTCTTCGATGCGTTCCGTTCCTATTCCCCTGCCCATCAACTCGGTACTTCCACAGTTCGGACATTCCGTTGGTACAGGATAGGTATAGCCGCAATAATGACAGGTCAGGAGATTGATACTCTTATGAAACGTAAGCGATACATCACAGTTCTTGCATTTTGGTACCCATCCGCACACCTTGCATTCTATCATCGGAGCAAATCCTCTTCGGTTTTGGAAGAGGATGGCTTGCTCTCCATTCTTCAATGCCTGTCTTACTGCCGCCAGAAGTTGAGGAGAATAAGCTCCTGTCATCATCTTGCGATGGCGCAGATCTTTCACATCCACCACCTGTATCTCTGGCAGTTGGATGTCCTTATATCTTGTTTTCAGTTCTACCAGTCCGTATTTCCCCTGCTGCGCATTATAATAGCTCTCCATGGAAGGGGTAGCTGTTCCCAGCAGAACCTTGGCGTCAGCATACATATTAGCCAGCATGATGGCTGCACTGCGGGCATGATAGCGTGGAGCCGGATCCTGCTGCTTGAAGGATGTCTCGTGCTCTTCATCTATGATGACAAGTCCCAGCCTTTGGAAAGGCAGGAAGACGGCACTTCTCGCTCCCAATATCACGTCATAAGGCTTGTCAGACAACTGCTTTTGCCAGATTTCCACACGTTCAGCATCACTGTATTTCGAGTGATAGATACCCAGACGGTCACCGAAGACCTTGTGCAGCCGCTCCATAATCTGTACGGTTAGGGCGATTTCCGGCAACAGATAAAGCACCTGTTTGTGCTCTTCGATGGCTTTTCTGATGAGATGGATGTAGATTTCCGTCTTTCCACTGGAAGTAACACCATGCAGAAGTACCACGTTTTTCTTCATCATCTGCATCAGTATCTGATTATAGGCATCCTGCTGCGCCATGGATAAGGGTTTGATCAAATCCAGATGCGCCTCACCCGAAGTATTCAATCTGCCCACTTCCAACTCGTAAGTAAAGAGAATGCCACGGTCGATAAGCGCCTTCACGACAGCCGCCGTACAGTGGGCTTCGTTCATCAGCTCTTCCTTCGTTACCTTCCTGATCCCTTCCCGTGGAGTATCTCCCTCCAGACTATCCCAATGAGAAAGGGTGAGGAAGGTGGTAAGAGCCTTCGACTGCTTCAACGCACGCTGCACCATACTGAGAGCCACATGGAGCGCCTGCTCATTCCTGAATCCACTTGCCAGCTCCACATAGAGTTCCATCTTGGGCTTGAATTTCTCGGTAGATTTCATTCCCGAAGGCATGGCAGCATTATATACATCTCCCAGTGAAGACATATAGTAACTGCTGATCCATTGCCAGAGCCGGTATTGCTGCGGCAGAAGAGAAGGACATTCATCCAGCACCGCATCTATCGGCTTGCAGTCGAAGTTGGGTTTCTCGGAATGAACATCCGCAACCATGGCAATATACTTCTTGCTTTTGCCTAATGGCACCAGCACTCGCATACCGGGCACGACCTTTTCTTCCATCCCTGCAGGGATAGAATAAGTAAAGGTTCCGTCGAGCGGAAGGGGTAATATCACATCTACGTATCTCATATCTTATCTTCTGAAACGATGGGATGCTCCACTTAGGAACATTCGTTTTGCAAAGTTAGCAAAAAAAAAGCAGATATCCATCATTGGATACCTGCTTTTATATATTTTAAGCACAAGAACTATTAGAACCAATAGCCCAAGGCAATTTGCCAACAATTGCTACGACTTCTCGCCTTGGCTATAGACTCCAAAACCTTACCATAAGAGATGTCGGCTGTCTTTCCACAAGCGATATTGTAATTGGCTGACACCTGAAGATGCTTCAACAATGTGGCACCCAAACCTACGTTAATGCTGAAGTTGGAGTTCTTGAAACTGAAAAAGTTATGGTCTTCCTGACCATTAGAAAAACTTGTGTCATAATTCTTATGACCGATATTGAAGCCCCACTGTGGACCTGCAAAAAAGAACATGTTAGCCATACTTCCCAAGCCTACCGCATAACGCAAGTTTACAGGAACATTAATAGACTGCTGCTTTACTTTTGCAACACCTGATGACTTTTGATATACCACGTCTACAGAAGGTGATAGTAAAAAACTTCCATCAGTTGTTTTGTCCACGTACATAACTTCCGTGTACTCATACTTTACATCAGCACTCTTTTGGTCATAAAGAGCTGCTGCATCCACACTAAATCCCAAAGGCAAAGAAACCTTCACCATAGGACCAATAAAGAAACCTGTCTTGTTGGAGGCATCAAAAATGTCTTTAGTGAATGTCATGTTGGTAACATTCAAGCCACCCTTCAAACCGAACTTGATCTGGGCATTGGCATTTGCGGCAAACAGCATGGCTGCCACCAGGAATACAATTGATAAAACTTTTTTCATATTCTCTTTTTTATTTATTCTGTTAATAAAAAAACATTCTTATCCTCATTTTTAATGGCGTTCACGACGAACTGTTACACGTGCAGAACCATTAGAAGAGGAACTACTCTTCGGACGGCGAGTCTTGACAGAAGCAGACTTGGAAGCTCTCACAGAAGAACTGCCACCAGCTCTACGGTTCTTCACCTTAGCCTTTCCCTTCACAGCATTGGCTGCATTGGCAATGCTGTCGAGTGAATCCTTCTTAGCCTGATTGCCCCATACATTCTTTTCGAAAGCAGCCAATTCTGCTTCTATGCGCTTCTGTTCCTTTGTCATTGCAGAATCATTAGGACAGTATTGCGCCAAAGTCTTACCCAACATATTATTGGTCTTGTAAATCTTTCCCTTATATTGGGTACGTATAAAATAATCATCCACGCTCATCACCGCAGCATTGTTCAGATTGCTGGTCATCATCTGCTGTTTGGCAAGGAAAGGAGCCAGATCATCATATTTCACCCAGAAGAGAGGATACTTGGTACCACCATCTCCGAAGTCGTCATCACGTGTCATGATAGGACAAAGTGCCAGCACCTTGGTATGGAAAGTAGCCGAGCGCTGGTCGTAATAGGTAGACTCCTTGATATAATAGGCTTTCACCTCACTGGAAGGAATGTCACTGTTATCCAACTTGATTCTACCGTTATTCTGCTTTTCATAATAGATATGGTAGTTGTCCAGGAAAGCCAACGGCTGCACACGGTCGGCAGCAGCAAAACTCTCGTTTCCATCCATACGATACTGATAGACGTTAATCTTGCCCGTCATCATCAGTCTGAATATTGATGTAAAGAGATTCATCTGGTTGCCAATTGGCTCTACCGGATAATACAATCCTGCATTGGCATCCTCATTGAGATCCAACTCACGGTAGATATCTCTTCTCCATACCACATCCTCATCCATTGGGGCTGCAGTAGGAAAGGAAATCTGCGCACGGGTAGTCATGTTGTTGGCATTAGACTGCTGAGCCTTCTGCTGTGCCTGCTGTCTGCGAGCCTGAGGCTGAGCTATAATACCCTGCGTCATTCCCAAGAGCATGATTATGAATAATATCTTTTTCATTACTTTATACTTTGAAAATTGAACTTACTTCACGATTACTTCCATCGCAGCCGGCAGTTTTCGGGTAATTCCGTCAGGACCTACAGCCTTGATATGAGAAATATAGAAGCGTCGGTTTCTTGACAGTTTTCTGAACTCTTCTCTCTGTCGTTCAGAGAAGTTGGAACCGGCTGAAGCCAACGGGATAGCATTTCCCATGTTGTCGAAGAAAACGGTCTCGAAGCCCAACACCTTGAATGGAATATCGAGAAGTCCGTCATCAATGGCAGCATGAATGGTTGTTGCACCCATCAGAGCACCTTTCGATAGGGCACCACCTTTGAATCTATCTGTTCCCATCGCAATATAGGCGGTTGGATCAGGAAGTTTTCTTACATGGAAAACGAATGGAGGCAGACTTCTCACCTGTCCCTTATCGCGGGCTGTCACATGGATGG
>ERZ779643.2088-NODE-2088-length-12126-cov-3.083837_pt1 | contig 12126 bp, 14 predicted proteins | sample MGYA00511564_ERZ779643 | MGnify/ENA primary metagenome ERZ779643 (study PRJEB29588, sample SAMEA2147114) | human gut metagenome | biome: human gut; feature: human-associated habitat; material: faeces | place: Denmark | collected 2008/2010 ... | reverse complement strand
ATGGAGACCGGCATCAAAGACACCAGCAACAACGGGGTCTACCACAACCGGCGCTTTAAGGAGCAGGCCGAGACACACGGCTTGACCGTCGACCACCACGAAAAATATGGCTGGACCATCACGAGCCCGTCCGAAGAGCTGTTGGACTTCATCATCTTCCAAGGCTGGCAGGACATCCAGATGGGCGAGCGGCTGGCATGGTCGGATATGGCAGGCACCGGAGCAGGCAGCAAGGCACCCGGCAGCAGTCAGACCGGAGCGCCCAAGCCTCCCAAAGCAAAGAGCAGCACCCGGCGGTGGGTATGCCCCAAGTGCGGAACCATCATCCGGAGCACCAAGGAAGTGCGGGTCATCTGTGCGGACTGCATGGAGCTGTTCGTGAAGGCCGACTAATCATAGCAGGACAGAGAGTGAGGGCACGAGTGAGAGTAGTGCTATATATAAAATCACAGGAGGCTCCTCATGGATACTTATAAAATCGCTATTGACACCTTTCTTGCCGAGACATCCGAGTGCAAAGCCAGTGGGTGCGCCGTTTTTTCCGGGGCAGACATCGCGTTCCAAGACATCCAGCTGCACACGCACCGGAACAAGTCAGAGCTGCATTTCATGGCCGGACACACCATGCTTTCTGTCCCCCTTGCCAGCATCCTGAGTATTGAAAAGCTGGTATTGCGGGATATCCAGTCCACCGAGTATGAGATCATCACCAAAGAGAGCGGCATCATTACCCTTGACGTTGTTTAAAAATGCATCCGTAAAGACAGAGATCCGCCGGGCTGTGAGAGGACGCCCATTATTTAAAGGAGAGCAGCTATGACCATTATATCAGAACGTTTGCAGCATCTACGCCTGACGCACGGCTATACCCAGACCGACCTTGCCCAAACCATGGGTGTGACCCGCCGGGCAGTCTACGCATGGGAGCACGACAAATGCCCCGAGATCCCCCATCTGATCCAGCTTGCCCAATTCTATCAGGTGTCGACCGATTATCTGTTGGGGCTGACGGAGTGAGGTGTGCCCCGTCACCGGAAGCCTTACCGGATACTTTTTGCCTGCTATAGTGCGGTCATCCATCAGTTCGCGCGACGGCAGCCAGAAAGCACCATATTTTAAAAATGTCCTTGTAAGTCCATCTTATCGGATGCATCGTTTGGTAAACTTCAGGTACAGCAAAAGCAAACACACTTCAAAATACAGGAGGATAATATTATGGCAGGCGCTTTTTCGTTATTTTTAGGCATGTTGGGTCTTGGTGCAGCTGGTGCAGTCAGCGCGGGACAGAACGCAAAAATCAAGAAGGCAGATTATCGGTATGGCGAGGAGCATGGCCTTCATGGCACATCTGAGGTTCTGCAAATGCGGGAGCGAGTGCGTAAAGAATGGTGGAACATCTGCGGCAAAACCTACAACGCATGTGAGCGGCCTGCATCGAGTTACGGCGACCTCAGCAGAACCCCGTGGTGCTATCTGAAAAAGCGCTGGTTCATTGATCATCTGAACAAAAAGGGCATCCCTTATGATGATCTGGTCGTGGATGATGTTACCGGCGTTACCTTCTATGAGAGCCAGAAAAGAACGTTCCAAGCCTATATGAGAAAGCTGCGGTAATAGACATCGCGCCCATCGTCACCACTTCTATCAGCAGCAGGAGGTAAGCTTATGGCTGAAAATAAATTCGTTGTCAAAACGGTATTCCATGATGAAAATGGAGATACTCTGCTTCGTGAAGATTACCGTGAAACACGAGAAAAAGCACAGGAGCTCAAGGATTTGGCTGATTTTGGCTATGCCGGACTTTTTGGCAAGGGTCAAACGAAAGTTACCACTGAGATCATTGAACGCTGACACCAACCATCATTTCCTATAACAGCAACAGGGCTCTGCCGCTCAGACACGAGTAGCAGGGCTCTTTTTTACGCGGTATTCGGTCAAGAAGTGAACTTAAAGAGCGGCGTTTAATATCAGACAGTAGATATCCCGGCGGATTTGCGACTTTTAAGCCGATATGGAACTTGTGCACAGTTTTGTGTGTAGCTGTTTGAGGTCGCACGCCTTGATTCGCTCTCAAGGGGATTTCAAATTGAAACCCCCTCTGGAATTCAGACGATGGTGTCATGGAAATCTGCCGCCGCCCATATCCCAATGCCAATGCCTTTTTAGACTGTATATATCATAGCCAAGCTCCCTGCTGTCGCGCTCCTATCCCCTGCCGATTCACGCCGCCGGGCATCCAAGGTCGCATGGGATTTCTGCCCCGAGCGCGTTCAGGAGCTGGCTGGCTATCCTCTGAATGATCGCCCTTCTGCCGTGACCATGCTCGAGCTTCTCTATAATGGTGTCACCCGCTATGACGATCTCTCTATTCTGAAATAAGTGTCTTTCAATAGCAACACCCCGCTACTCTATGTCGAGCAGTGGGGCGTTTTTGCATCCTGATTCAATTTCAACTAGGGACAAAATGACGGGTGTTGATGGTACAGTTAATCGCAAAAAGCGAAATACCGTAAAATTATCCATCGTAACTTGCGTAGCATCATAGAAAGCCGTCATGTACTATGCGGAATTTTGTGCACCCCTCAAATCGAGGGCTACTGCGACCACCTACCGCCTTTATCTGAACGCTATTGAACTTTTACCGATTTGGATAATGTTCATTGATTGTATCATCGATAGAATATGGATCTCGACAGTCACTTTGACTACTGAGCTTTTCCAACCGTAATCATTTTGATAACAGTTCATCGACCCTCAGCTTGACGGGTGAGCTTCTGAATGCTGAACGATTTGTTCGATGTTGTATAGGCATTGTCTTGAATGGTCCATTTTTGACAGCGCAAAATTCAGTCATCAAACGGTGTCCACAGTGCAGGCATTCTTATATTATACGGTAATACGATATATTCTTCTTAAGATATACTTTTTAATGGCATCATATCAAAACAGAATCACACCGGGCAGATGCTTTTATCAATTATCTGAGATATTTCACTATGATCAAATCAATGGTGGGTTTCCCTCTTCTCCCACCCCCTCATCTTCTTTCTTTTTTCGTAAACACTTTAATATCTCGCACGCTCGATATCAAAGTATTCACGAATCTCAAATTATAAATATATCATAAGTCTGTTATTTTCTCTTGTTCTCTATTCTGTTGTCTGAATTTGGCTCATTTTTTGTACCTATTCTATATAGAGCGAGTACAGTTTTTGCGCCAAAATCATATCAGATCCGAATCAATTTCCATAATGTTTTATTGCGACTCTCATTTCTCTTAAATTCTCGAACTGTAATAATCTTGACACCATAGATTTGAAGTTTACGATTTAATGCGTCTTGCCCCATCGGACGTCCTTTATACTCTTTGAACACCTTCAACGCCATGATACTTTCGTACATTTCTTCCTTCAACATCGGCTGATTCAAGTGTGCGTTTATCCAGTCCACCACCGAATCAAAGCAATACGGCACCGTTCCCTCTGCTAACACCGGCGCATACTTTGCAAAGACCTGCTTATATGACGTTTCGAGCATTTCGTTAAGCAGCTCCAATTCTCGCTTCAATTGCCGGACACCAAGCGGATTCACGCGGTATTCGCCCTTTGCGTCATCGAACTCCATGATCTTGCACTTTCTTATTTTGTTGTTGATACTATCGGGCGTTCCACTGTTTCGGAACACTTCAAATGCCTCCGCCCCCGCAAGATATGCCACTGCAGGCCTCAGCTCTTCTATCACGATGGCCTTAAATTTCTTCAGGTCACCATAATACCAGTCCGCATCATAATCACGAAAATAGACCGTGCAGGTATCGTCGACATCAAGTGGGCGCTTTCGACCTGTTGACTGAATGATGTCCGTCGGCTTCCATTGGTCGATATACAGGTGTTTTACTGTACGGTCTTTGATCTCGGTGCCTATACCAAACGCCTTTGTGGTGAATAAATATCTTTTTTGGAGCTCTCTGTCCTTGACACATTCCGTCAGCTTATTAAACATTTTGCCGTATTTCGGGTTATTCTCGGAGCAGTAATAGGCAGCTGTATTGCCAAATATCTCCTTCATTTTGAGCAGATCTCCGCCGGATGATACAAATATAACGGCCTTTTCGTCTTCCGGGAGACTTTTTAGCATCATGACCAGATTTTCTCTCGAATAGAAATATTTCTGCTTGATATGCTGGTAATCTTGCGGCAGTTTGTAGATGCGGTCTTCGGGAGTCTTTGAGGTCTCCTCCAGCAGCTTATAGGTCTCCTCGCCCGTTGCGCTCATATAGATAACCACATGGTCAGCTTCAGCCTTTTGCAGCACTTCCAGCGACAAATAGGTATTCATTCCATAAGAGGAAAAATCTGTAAAATAGTGGCATTCATCCGCAACGATGTACTTGAACCCCGTCAGATACTTTTTCAGCGACGCCGGATCATTCCTGTATTTCGTCTCAATATTCTGATAGGTCCGGACCTCTAGCATGTTCTCGTAGAACGCATCATTAGTCATTGCTATTTCCATTGGCTCACCATCGACCTCGGCAATAGCGGCTTCCGTTCTGCGTTGGAGCATCTCGGCGTGAAGGGTATTTAGCGGGCAGAGGCATAGAACCCGGCCTATGGTCGTTTTTTTCAGCATCTCATCAACGCGCCAGCTCACCAGCTTCTTAATGATAAATTCGTTCTTGCCACGTCCAGTTCCCATATCCAGAAGGACTCTTCCATTTTCCCAATGCTGGAACGCATCACCGATCAATTCCGAGGCATACGCCCACCGCTCCTTCTCCGCCGGGGCGTTCCCTCCTATCTGTACCAATGGCACGATTACTTCTGCGGGCACCACTTCTACCTCTGGCACTTCCTCTGCCTCCTGTCCAGTACAGCCCTTCTCCTGCAGCTCGATGGGCTGCTTTGGCGTCTGGAGACTGGATATCCCCTCAGCCTCTGCTTCCGGCTCTGCTGCCTGTCTGGTGGGCTCTGCCCCTTGTTGCATAAGCGTCTCCGCTGTAGTTGTCTCCGGTGCTATTACCCCTTGTGCAGTCGCGTTCACAGCCTCCTTCTCCGGTGCTTTCAGGGCTCCTATCGCATCTGGCACATATCCTTCTGTAGCGTCTGGGACGTTGTCTAGCACCGTGTCTGCAGCGCTCTCTGGCGCATCCCCCGATACATCACCCGGCACACTATCCACGCCCGACGGAGCATCCACCGCCTCATCCAATACAGCGCCCTGTGGGGTGTCTGGCGCACTCTCCGGCTCTATGGCGCAGGGCATATCCCCGGCGGCTTGCTCTGTGTCGCACGTGGCTGCCTTCTGTGCCTCCGGCGTCATCTTGTTCCAGCGCAGGAACTTACCTATCTCTTCTTGCGACTCCTGCATTGTCATTTTTTTAGGGTCCTTGGAGCAATGGAATTCCAGCTCCTCATCGGGTAGCTGCTCTTCTCCCTCACGTTCCTTCAGGTAGTCCTCATATTCATGTGTCCCGTTCTTTTCACCGGACAGCTTCAGAAAAAAGCCACCAAATGGCCAATGTGTCTTTTTATCACTCATATATGATATTTCTCCTATAATAATATAAGGCGCACAGCCCAGCCATCTTGCCAGACCATGCGCCGGTTTGTCAGCGCCTGCCAGAAAAAAGCTCTGGTCAAACGCTTTGTTCTGTGCTATTATAGGGGCGGGAACGCACACACAGATATTCCCGTCTCTATCACCGCTTTGCCTGCGCCAACAGGTAAGGCGGTTTTTGTTTTACTGTTGCCCATGGGACCCTGCCTCGAGTGCTACCGCCGCTTCTGCAAACGTCTGCATGGCGCTGCTGTAGCCAATTTCAAAGGAACTCTCGGCAATAGGCGCAACCAGCCCTTCCAGAATTTCAGATAAGATCGCGTTCTGTGCTTCACCCAAATACGGTCGAACAAGCACATCCAGCTGATGAAAGCTTGCCCCCACAGCACTTTTGAACTTCTCTTCATTCTGCTTGATCTCGTCAGCGGTCTGAAATACATCTTCTAAAAAGCTCATTTTAATCTCCTTTTTTAGCATGACACTGCCTCTGGACGTTCTGCCCATTTCTCAGCCTGCTCATTTGCTTAGGCGCGCTGTTCACTGCCGGTACCCACCTTTACCGCAGCTTTTTTATTGTCAAGCGCCTTGCATGTGCCAGGCGTTTTTTGTTTGTCGTGGATCATGTCTCTGGCACCTCATTATTCTTGTGCCCTTCAAGCTCAACGCTCATCTCTGGGGTCAGCGTTCTGGTAAACTCCAAGTATGCCTGAATCCCCAGCTCTACCGCATATTGCTCTGCTTGGGCCATCAGTTCTGCCGACAACCGCGCGATCCTATTCTTGTCCGCCTTATCAACCGGAAGGTCCTCCAGCGCCCTCTCCAGCGCGTCTGCAGCCTTAACCAGCGGCTCACACAGCTCACGCGTCTGCCGTGGGATGATCAAATATCCTTCTTCGCCCAGCGATACACTCAAAATGTCCACGCTGCAGGTCTTGTTATCCGTCATAATCTTCCTCCTTGTCCTTTACATTCCACACCATCGTGCCGCCCGGGGATTCACAAACTCCGGCTTGAACGTCACATTGGGGAAATTCACATCCATATAGTTTCCGAACTCTTCCGTCGCCGCCTCTTCGCTGTAATCGGCCAGTGCATCCACCGTTTCCAACGCCTGCAACAGACGAATGCGTCCCGTATTCCGGTCGTGCCCCATCTGCACAAGCTCACTATCGGTCAGTTCATTGCAGAGCTCATAGGCGGCAGCGATATAGCTTCGCAGTACAGGCTTTGGTTCAAGCCGCACCTCATAATAGTAGGTCGGCTCCTCTGCCGCCTCCTGAACGACAGCCTCCATGCTGCAGCAGATCTCCAGTTCAGGGTTGCCTTCTGCATCTGAGGTAGGCGTAATGGTCATATCCGTACCATCGCAAAAACGCATCGTAATGCCTTTACCGACCGTGGAATCCCTTTGATCCGGGCAGATGCATCCGCCCGCCGGGGTCGTTTTCCCGGACAGCGCTGCGTTCAGAATAAGCGATGTTTCCCGCTCTTCTTCAGGTGTTTCGGCATGGACCTCTGCACCGTTCATATAAATATCGATCATAGTCGTATCCCTCCTGTTTGGTTGATTAAAAAAGTGTATCAATGCCCGGATCATTCCTCCAGTCATATGCCGTGGGGACAATTTTTTCGTCCGCATCATTCCGATAGGGCACAGAATGGCAGTCGATTTTCAGTAACGCCCGCCCATCATCGCTGAGGTACGGCAAGAAGGTGATTACCATGTCACACTCCCAATCCGGCGCATCGGCCAGCTTCAACGTAATTCCTTCGCAGGGATTCAGATTGTCGTGGGGTGTGTCTGTGCAGGTACCATAAATCAAAGCCTTCCCTTCCAGCACATCCCTCAACGCACATAGCGCCGATGCGTCATTCTTACGGCCATTCGTCCGGATTGTTACTGCATCTTCGTGATTGTAATTCATCATTATACCTCCTGCGCGATGCGCGCACATGTAATTTTTTTGCAGGCTTCTTTTGCATTTGTGGTTAGCATAGTCAAACCTTTTGCTCGTACTGCAGTGTCAGGATACCGCTGCTTGTCTTCTGTTCACGGCTTCACCCCCTCCATTATCTCCTCAACGGTCTCCTCCGTAACGCATCTGATGAGCAGCTCCGGTTCTCCCGCCTCATTCAGGATAGGTCTGATCCGCAGCGTTGTGCCGTCGTTCAGATGGTACAGCAGCCCCTTGTGCAGCGGAGCATCGTAAAAGCAGGGCAGGATGCACATCTCCGTGTCAGCCGTTTTTCCAGCCAAAATGTTGTTGAGTGTCGCCTCGGCATACTGCTCCTCTTCACGGTTCTCGGGCAGAAGATTTGCATCATTGAAGTAAAGTTCGATCATATCAGTTTTCCTTTTTCATGCACATTTGTTGTTCTTCAGAGTTGAGGTCAAAGCCTTGTCCGCCGGACAGATGGACTGCAGCAGCCCCCGCGCCTCGCTCTCCAACCGCTGGAGCTCGGCACGCACCTGCTCCCATTCCTTCAGCTCCCCGCTGGCGACTCCCTCACGAATTGTGCGTCTTACAGCTTCTGCCAGTGCCTCCTCCAGCCTTGCATGATAGGTGCAAATATCGTACTCCACCCCGCCATCGGCCTTCGTATGCGCCTTTTTCAACGCATAATACACGCTGCTCGCGTCCAGATAATAATTCTTCCAAATTTTTAGCAATTTCAACACTCCTGAATCATATTTTTTGTTTATTTCGCTAGAGTCCATGTACAGTATCCCTTGTTGGCAGGGTGCAGCCCGGGCTCTATGTTTCATACGACATATGGTCCCCCCTTTGAATTGAATCGTGTTTTTTAGAACGGTCTTGCTGTCTGCTCCCAACAGTGCTAAAGTGGGTCAGATCTTTCACCCTACCAGCGCTATGGGATTTTCAGCGGTCTACTGCACTGCATGCCACTTTCTCCTTTTTGCCCCTGTTATGGCGACCTCAGCCTTGCAAAGCAGGGCTCAACATTGCAAAAGCAGAAATTGTGCTTTTTCGCCTTTCATCGACATTTTTCGCCAACATTGCAAAATTGCAATTATACACCCTCTGCAGCCGTTACGCCACTGCCGCGCTCCATGTCAGGGCTGTAACGCCGCAGACTCCGACCTCTGGTACACTTTGCCGGACGTTTTTGATGAGATCTTCGTTACTCAATGCGCTGCGCGCATGGTTATAGGTGCTTTCACTGCATCCAGTTTTTTCTAGAACCAGCCGCTGAAGCTCCTTGCTGACCATACGGTTCCCCGGGGCGGCATTCAACGTACGCAGGATCTCTCTCTGAACTTCTGCATACTTCCGCCCTTTATTGTCTGGCTTCTCCCGACAAAAATCCTCGTCCTTCCAATCCGAAGTCGAGTCAAACTTCAGCCTTACCGTCTTGATCCCCCTGACCTCTACCGTCTCAGTGGTAAAAAGGATCGTATCCGCCGGCACACCATAGCTGCTTTTTTCGTGGGAGACGTAGCTTTTGCTGCCATCCCTCGTATGCCCCATAATCAGCACGCTGCGGGCGGTGTCCCATAGTTCACCCGATCCATTCAGGCGCTTGCGCCCAAACGCGGATGGATTTTTGTTGGTATGCGTCACCAGCAGGATGGCAAACCCCTGTTGCTGTGCCAGCATGCGCAGGTCCTGAAGCACCTTCCGCATCTGTTGGCGGTTGTTCATATTGGCAGAATTTGGCAAAAATGCCTGAAGCGGGTCAATAACCAGCACCAGCGGATTCGCCGCAATGATCCAGTTCACCAGATCCGGGTCGCCGAGATAGGGCATTTTCCCCTTCTTTTTGTAGTATACATCAGAATCGATCACCACAACCTTGCCCAGATCAGCACCAGCAGCAGCCATACGCGGGCACAGCACAGCATCGATGGGGTCCTCGCCTGCAAGGATCACAACGTTGCCCGTGCGGTTGGGTGCCTGTGGAAAAACCCCCGTGGCCTCGCCCATGGTCAGGGATCTCGCGATCTGCGCCACGAACTGCCCCTTGCCTACACCGCCGTCACCGCAAAGCAGCGTAATTTCGCCGCACTGCAGACGTCCGGATGCCAACATTTCATGATTTTTGGGCGTCACATCGCTCAACCGCTGAAGAACAACGCCTCTCTGGTTCAAAGCATCCAGCTCAAGCTCCTCTACTCCCCCGGCGAGGTCTGCGGGCGCTGCAACGGGCGCGATATCCTGTACCACCCCCTCGTCAGCCACCTGTGCCTTCATGGGCAACTGCAGCAGATTCGTATTGAAAATGTCATTTTTTTCCATGTTCACATTCCTCCTTTTCCAAATAAATTTTTGACGATGTTCAGTTTTCAAGGTGCTCCACCCCGCTTTCACAGGGTAGTCGCCTGCTCCGCCGTTCAAGGGCAGCTCCCGAGTCGCCTCGGTCACCGCCCCCGCACGTGGGGCGCGCTCGTCGGGATGTCGAGCACGTCCGGGGCATTCCCGGCCGCTCTCTCCTCCTCGGGTGCATAAGCATAACACACTTCCGATCGCTTGTCCAGTGGTTTTCCAAAAAAAGTTTCACCACACGCGCTGCAAGGCATCTCTAACGCGTTTTTCGGATTTTGCAGTAAAATCATTACTACTGTATTAAAGAGCTGTTGCTGAGGCTCTAAGACCAGTTTGCAGCAATACAAGTGCCATACCACAGGTTTTAAGAAATGTCAAGCATTCTCCACCCCTTCTGTTGCACGTACAACCAACACATCAAGATACCAGTTATGTCACTTCGCCGACCAGTATCACCTCTGCCGCCCGCGCCATAAGCATATCAGAATACTAGTCATATCTCTTTATCATTCCGTTCTGCTTTCGTATCCTGCACAGCAGCATATCAACATACTTGTTATGTAGACTTATCGGAATCAACTCCACCCTTGCACCCAACCCGGTTTCCGTGTGCCACTGTTGTCAGCATTCTCGATTTCCATTCCTGTACTTTTCTCAATCATTTGAATCCATTCTGTTGATTCCATAATGTTGCTTTTTGTATTAGAATTCATGAATTTCAAATCAGCAAAAAATCACTAAATTTTAATGGCCATTTTTTATTCGTTGTATCGTTTTATTTTCTTTCGTTAATTCTCAAAGTCATTCAACTCACCTTATTATAAATATATAAATACCTTATTATAATATATAGGCATTCCTTAACTTTTCTTTAACGCAAGAGATTTCATCGAATTATCGTCTATTTTTCACATTATTTTTCCAGCCACGTTTTTCCTATTTATAATTAGATATAGACTCAGTTCAGCTCTTCTTTTCGCACCCGATTTTTCATCGTGTATACGTCGTTTTTCAAATCAGTTGCATCTCGTACTTTTCATTGTTCTTCTTTTACAATTGAATCAACAGAATTAAAACAAAAGAGCAGCCCCACCACCAGGCGGGGCCACTCTTGAAGTGTACGATTCAGTTTTTACAGGTTCATCAGGGGGCTGGTCTGGGTGCCTCGATCCACGATGTCCTTATCCTTGATGCCCAACAGGTAACGCTGAGTGATCATGATATTGACATGCCCCATCAGGCGGGAGACACTGTACAGGTCCAGACCGTTCTTCAGCTGCATCTGTGCGAAGGTGTGGCGGCAGGTATGAGGGCTGACCCGCACCGAGGGCGAGACCCCCACCTCTTTTGCGGCGTGTTTCAATATCCGTGCCACGGCTTCATCGGTCATGGGCTTGCCGTTTTTGCTGGGAAAGAGATTCTTATAGCGGGTAGGGTGCTCCTTCAGGTAGCCATCCCGGAGCGTGCAGTACTTGACGAGCTGCTTGGAGAGTGCGGGCGATTTGGGCACGACCCGTTCCTTGCTGCCCTTGCCGTGCTTGACCAGAATATAGTCCTGCTTGATGTCCTCCGGCTCCATCAGGATCATTTCGTTGCAGCGCATCCCGGTATCGAACAGCAGCATGATGATGGTCTTGTTCCGTACCTCCAGAAAATCCTTGCCGTCGTAGAACTGGATCATCCGCTTCATCTCAGCCACTGTAAAGGTATCGATGATCGTCCGGGGCTGGCGGAGGCACTTTACCTTTTTGGTCGGATTATCCCGCTCCTCCAGATAGCCCTCATTGACCAGATAGTTGAACCATGTGCGCCACACCTTGAGCAGGTCGTTGATATAGCGGGACGTGCTGCCCGCGTCCTGCTTCTCCTTCATCAGATCCCGGATGTGGCGGGGACGGACGTCTTCCAGCTCAGTGATCTGCTTCAGCTCCAGATATTCCAGCAAAAACCGGGTCGCAGCCTTATAATTGCGCAGGGAGCCTTTAGCCAGATGGCGGCATTCACAGTCGTAGATAAATTCATCACGGAGATCTTTCAAACACATAAAAAAACACCCTTTCCTTCATGGCAGACCACAAAAGAAAGGGTGAAAAATTGCTAGATAAGCTTATCGTACCAAATCAAGCTTGTTCGTAGTTGAGCAAGACAAACTCCGGCCGACAAATCATTCAATTTTTAACGCAGCTGCGTGATTAGCAGTTCTCAGCGAAGTACTTAATGGTACGAACCATCTGAGAGGTGTAGGAGTTCTCGTTGTCGTACCAAGACACGACCTGAACCT
>ERZ779643.2073-NODE-2073-length-12173-cov-16.077075_pt1 | contig 12173 bp, 8 predicted proteins | sample MGYA00511564_ERZ779643 | MGnify/ENA primary metagenome ERZ779643 (study PRJEB29588, sample SAMEA2147114) | human gut metagenome | biome: human gut; feature: human-associated habitat; material: faeces | place: Denmark | collected 2008/2010 ... | reverse complement strand
ATACAGAAACGAGCAGAAGTCCGCTCGTTTCCATATTGTTACCTATATAATATAGACAAACGCCCAACTTCTTGATTTTCAATCAAAGTCCAATTTAGAGCGAGTTATCCGTTTTAACAAATTAATGCAAAAAGTCATTTAATATACAAAAGAAAAATTGATTTTTTCTTGGTTGATTCAAGAAAAAAGCGTAACTTTGCAACAAATAAGAATAAAGGAGATTGAATTATGAAGAAATCTTTTATAGAAAGAATATTAAAGTTAGCTAATAACCCATACGTAAAAGGTATGGGAAGCATTACGAATATATTTGGCTCTAGTATTTCTTATAAACCAAAGTCTTTAGAGGATGATTTAAAAGTCTTAAGAAATGATTGGGAAGTTATAGGTACGGATATGCAAATTGCATTCGATTTATTTAGAAAGGAGGTTCCAAATGGACGATAATTCTATCAATGAAAAAGAGAAAACTTTAGAAAAAATCATTAGTGAACTTCCTAAAGAAGATAAAGATAAAGTTGTTGCAGCTATCTATGCATACGAACGTAAATCCTGGAGCGGTCCATTACCTTCTCCAGAAGATTTCGAAAAATACGAGAACATTATGCCAGGTTCTATGAATAGAGTTTTAACTCTTATGGAAAAACAAGCAGATCATCGTATGGATAAAGAGAATAAAGAATTAGAAGCTCAGATTCAACAGTCTAAAACTGGACAAATTATAGGAGCCGTATTGGTTTCTCTATTTGGCTGCTTTGCTTTTATTCTAGGTCTTTTAGGTCATGATAGTGTTGCTACAGGATTAGGTGTTGCTACAGCAATTAGCCTTGCAGCAATTTTTGTTTTAAAGCAGATTCCTTCTTGGTTGAAACAAAAATAAAAAACATATAAAAGTAAAACTAAAGGTGATAGGTGTACTAAATCTTATTGATTCAAGAGTTAGTGCACCTATCGCCTTTTTTATTCTTCTTTGATAATCCAATCGCTAATAGTGCGCTGGGTGCTGTCGTAATTTACACCAATCTTAAACAAACGCTTGCCATCGGCAGTATAAGGAATCAGATAGCCCTTTTCTAATATCTTCATTAGGTACACCTATAGTATATACCCCAATAATAGGATTATATTTTTTTATTGAGAGAATTCCATATTGAAAAAGAAAAGGAATTATGTCAGCCTCCCCGAAAGGAATTTCAGGCAAATCGTGAATTTTATAATTCTTTGTTACATCAAAATTATAAAGATATTCATTGGCAGTTTTATGGATATATGAATTGCCGAACCAGTAAGGAGCAATATCCCGTGAATTTAATGCCTTAACCAGGCTGAACGGATTGAAAACATCTTCGGATTTCTCACTGAAATGATAACCGTCGTAGAATCTTGTCAGCTCTGCCAGGCATTCTTCATACGTCATTCCAAGGTCTTCGCCCAGCGCTGCCACATCCGGTTTCATCTGCGTGGTAAGTTCCTTCTTGCTGATACCGCAGATGGCTGAATACTGGTCGAACATGCTGATGTTGTCGAGGTTGTTGAGTTCGCTGAAGATGCTGAGCTGCGAAAACTTGGTGATACCTGTAATGAAGGTGAACTCCAGGTATGGGTCGAGCATCTTCAGAGGACTATAGAAGTTCTGCATGATGAGACGAAGCGGCTGCAGGTTCTCCTTTTCATGCACCACATCCAGCAGAGGAGCATCATATTCGTCGATGATTACTACCACCTTCTTGCCCGTCTGCTCGTAAGCCCGCTTCACCAGATCTTTCAGGCGAAGGTTGGCATCCACCTGATGAGTCTTGTATCCCCAGATGGTTTCCTGCTCTTCAAGCATATCTGCCAAATATCTTTCCAGCTGTTCCACGCTCATGTGCTTGGCACCACTCAGGTCGAAGTGGAGCACAGGATGCTTTACCCATACCTTCTCGTAATCAGCAATGGCTAATCCCTCGAAGAGTTCCTTTCTTCCCTCAAAATAAGCCTGGAGGGTAGAGGCAAAGAGCGACTTGCCGAATCGCCTTGGACGACTCAGAAAGACATACGACATCTGCTTTTCTCTAAAATCCACGATGTATTGGGTCTTATCTACATAGAGATAACCTTTCTCTCGGATTTTTTCAAATGTCTGAATTCCTACAGGATATTTATTTACTAATTTTGCCATATTCCTACATGCTTTACGTTTTGCGCTGCTAAGTTACAAAGAAAATCCGAATAAACCAAGCATAATGGTTAAAAAATGAGCCATAGCTGAAAGTTCGCCGAATATGCCGAACTTTCAGCTATGAGACTTACTTGACCTTCACTTCTATCTTAGTCTTGGCTGCATCAGCGCTGGAGCCGCCAACAAATACCTGGTAAGTGCCAGGAACCACGCGGATGGTGTTGGTCTGGGCATCCCAACCCTCGAAACTCTTGCGAGGAAGATCGATGCTTACCATCTGGCGCTCGCCAGCCTTCAAAGACACACGCTTGAATGCCTTGAGACTCTTGATAGGACCATCCACATCATCCATGCGCTTGATATAAACCTGCGCTACTTCGGTACCCTCACGCTTGCCCGTATTCTGCAAGGAGAACATCAGCTTGTAATCAGCAGTCTTGCCGTCACGCTTCCTGCTCTTCACCTGCATCAGGGTAGGCTTGCCGTACTCGAAAGTGGTATAACTCAAACCGTAACCGAATGGGAACAAAGGCTCACCCTTGAAATAACGATAGGTACGATTCTTCATCGTATAATCGAGGAAATCAGGAAGATCGTTCACACTCTTATAGAAGGTAACCGGAAGCTTGCCCGATGGATTCACCTCGCCAAAGAGAACCTTGGCTACAGCCTCACCACCCCGTTCACCAGGATACCATGCCTGAAGGATTGCCTCGGCATTTTCCGTCTCAGGAACCATGGCGATGGCACATCCAGAACAGTTGACAAAGACGACACGCTTGCCTGCCTGATGCAGCATGGCAATGACCTGACGCTGAGCCTTCGGCAACTCCAGGTCGGTTCTGTCGCCGCCCTTGAATCCCGGTTCCTCAATCTCAAGCTGCTCGCCCTCCAGGTTTGGAGAGATACCGCCTACGAATACCACGGCATCCGCATCGCCCACCTCTGCCAGGATCTGCTCGCTGGTAGACTTCGAAGTCTTCAGGATATCAAACTGCATCACAGCCACATCTTCCTTCTGGGTATAATCTATCTGAATCTTGACCGGCTTGCCTGCTTTCAGAGAGAGCGGTTTGATGATAGGTGCCACACGACCCCAACACTCCCTCATGTTCACGATGGTATCGCCATCCACTATCAGGCGGCAACCGTCATCAATACCCATATTGATGGTAAGATCCTCATCCCTATCAGGAGTCAATACTCCCTCATAGCGGGCAGAGAAATGAGTAAGATTCACACCCGGCGCAAACACGGTGTTACCACCATTGCTCAGATTGATGGCAGTCTTCATCACATCCGTAGCCACCGGCTCACCCTTCTGATTCTGATTGTTCCAATAGGTAGCCTTCATTCCCTCACGGAAGAGGTTGAAACGGCTCTCCTGCACCTCGTTTCTTGTCAAGGTACAAGCCGGAACATACTTCACCTCAGCCCCCTTCATATAGTTGCGGATGCCCTGGAGGATAGTGGTAGAACTGGTAGGATAACCCGAATAGTTGCCTCGCAGCATGATGGAATCATTAGCATTAGGTCCCATCACCACAATCTTCTGATTGCGGTTCAAAGGCAGCAGCTGGTTTCTGTTCTGAAGAAGTACGATACCTTCTTCTGCTATTTTCTCAGCCAGATCCTTATGAGCCTTGCAGGCGATGACGTTCTCAGGAATCTGAGTCCATGCCACCGTTTCGTCCTTATCGAAATCGCCCAGTTGGAAACGAGCCACCAGCAGACGCTTCAGGCTCTGGTTTACCTTATCTTCATTGATCATTCCCGCCTTCACAGCTTTCGGAATAGTACGATAGGCACTGCCGCACTCCAGATCGGTACCGGCATTCACAGCCTGGGCAGTTGCCTCGGTAGCAGTCTTTGCCGTACCATGATAGCCCGGCATATAGAAATCGTTGACAGCTCCACAATCGGAAGTAATCAATCCCTTGAATCCCCATTCGTCTCTGAGGATCTGGCGCTCAAACTTGGCATTGGAGCAGCAAGGAGCACCATCTATACGCTGATAGGCACACATCACCTCAGCCACATGTCCATCCTGTACCAGCGACTTGAAGGCAGGGAGATAAGTCTCCCACAAATCACGGGCTGGCAGATTCTCCAGATTGAAGACGTGGCGATTCCACTCCGGACCGCTATGCACGGCGAAATGCTTGGCACAAGCCAGCGTCTTGACATACTGGGGAGCCTTAGACTGATCAGAAGCCGGAACGCCAGGAGCCGCCAGCGGTTTGCCGTCAAACGACTGTCCCTGCAGACCATTCACCACGGCAAGTCCCATACGTGTGGTGAGATAAGGATCTTCGCCATAAGTCTCCTGTCCGCGTCCCCATCTAGGATCACGGAAGATATTGACATTTGGAGTCCAGAAGCTCAGACTCTGATATCTCTTTACATTACCCGACTTCTTCGCCACCTGCGCCTTGGCTCTCGCCTCATCGCTTACGGCAGTAAACACCTGATAGAGCAAGGCATCATCCCAGGAAGAAGCCATGTGCATGGTAATAGGGAAAATCGTGGCATATCCGTTGCGTGCCACGCCATGCAGCGCCTCGTTCCACCATTGAAACTGAGGGATACCCAGTCGGGAGATGGCAGGCGAAGCATCCATCATCAGCTTCGTCTTTTCCTCCAGGGTCAGGCGTGAAAGTAAGTCATTGGCTCTTGCCTCGGCAGAAAGGTTAGGGTTCTGATAAGGCAACAGCTGACTGGCTGGCTGTTGGGCATGAGCTGAGAGCGCCAGAGCGGACAGCATAGCCAATGTAAGTATTTGTTTCTTCATAACTGCTATTGTTATTACGTTAATATTGTATAGATTCGTTTTTTAAATGCAAAAATACATATTTTTCCTGAATACTGAGACTGATGAAGTGTTAAAAAACTCAGATTGTTTTCATTTTTATGTGATTACTTCCTAATTTTTTCGAATCATTCAAACAATAAAGCACTTTTTCCTTGCTGATTCCAAATATTAGTGCTAACTTTGCACTCAGAAACGACTCTATCTTTTTAGAAGACAAAGATACAATAAGAAAGATACAACAAGACAGTAAGATCGCAATAATATGGAAAAGATTCTAATAGTTGAAGACGATATCGCATTTGGAACCATGATTCAGACATGGCTCAGGAAGAAGGGATTTGAAGTGGAGAAAAACACTTCGGTCAAGGCTGCCATACAGGTTTGCGAGGAAGCAGAAAGAGGATTCGATCTGGTATTATCAGACCTCCGCCTTCCCGATCACGACGGCATCTTCCTGCTGCAATGGATGAGAAAGCATGGTGTGCAGGTGCCTTTCATCGTGATGACCAGCTATGCAGAAATTCAGAATGTGGTGCTCGCCATGAAATCGGGCGCTACCGATTATGTGGCAAAGCCTTTCCATCCGGAAATCCTTCTGGATAAGATCAAGGAAGCTATCAAGACTCCGAAAAAACAGGATCCGTATGCTGCCTCAGCAGATAGTCTGCGTTCCACAGACTCAAATTCTACTCCTACAGACGCAGCACCTGGCAAACAGGCAGGAAATCAGGCTTCCTCTGCCAATGGGGATGTACCCAAATACCTGGAAGGTGAAAGCGAGGCTTCACGCAAGCTCTACAGTTTCGTTTCGCTGGTGGCCCCTACCCCTATGTCGGTACTCATCCTGGGTGCCAGCGGTACAGGTAAGGAATATGTGGCTAGAAGAATCCATGAACTCAGCACAAGAGCCAACAAACCTTTCTTCGCACTCGACTGCGGTGCCATTCCTAAAGAAGTGGCGGCATCAGAATTCTTCGGTCATGTGAAGGGATCGTTTACGGGAGCTGACCAGGACAAGAAGGGCGCTTTCGAGATTGCCAACGGAGGAACTCTCTTCCTCGATGAGATGGGAAACCTAAACTATGAAGTACAGGTGCAGCTGCTCCGTGCCCTCCAGGAAAGAAAAATCCGTCCGGTAGGAAGCAACAAGGAAATAGATATCGATATCCGACTGGTATGCGCCACCAATGAGAATCTGGCTCAACGCGTGGCAGAAGGCAACTTCCGTGAAGACCTCTACCACCGCATCAATGAGTTTACCATCTATATGCCGGAGCTGAAAGACCGTGGTGCCGACCTCTTCCTCTTTGCCGACCTCTTTATCAAGCATGCCAACAAGGAGCTGAACAGAAATGTGGAAGGACTCGACGGCAAAGCCAAGGAGCGAATTGCCGCCTACAACTGGCCGGGCAACCTGCGAGAATTGAACAATGTGATGAAACGAGCTACCCTGCTCGCCACCGGAAGATACATCGGAGTAACCGAACTGGAACAGAGTATGGCGCATATCCAGCCGCAAGCCCCTACCGCCCTGCACGATGAGGAAACGGAACTGCAGAGAATAGAAGCTGCGCTGAAAGCAGCAGGTGGCAACAAGAGCAAGGCTGCACAATTGCTCGCCGTAGATAGAAAGACGCTCTACAACAAGATGAAGAAATATGGTATCTGATGGAAAGAAGTACGGCTTTTGATGATATGGGAAAATGGGGAAAATGGGGAATCTGATGACCATTCCCCAACTTTTTGGGGAATAATTCCACACTAGTTCCACACTTTCCACAATGTAGAATTCTGGCACAAAGAGCAATTACAATTGATAATCAAGCAATTAGATAATTCTTTCGTTTTTTGGCACGCAGATTGTGATATTAGAAAGTGAACACGCCAATGAGCGGTAACGCAAGCAAGGCTGTTCACAAAGAAAGTAATAAATATAATATTCACAATAAAAAAACAAAAGATTATGAAGAAGTTAGTTTTCGCAGCTATCGCTGCTATGGTTATGGTTTCAGTGAGCAATGTATTCGCCAGCAACAAGATGGCAAGTGTATCATCAGTAGCTCCAGTTGACACAGTAGCTCCAGCAGAACCAGCTGCTCCCGCAGACACAACTGTAGAGAAAGAGACTCCTGCAGAGACACCAGCAGAAACTCCAGCAGAGACTCCAGCAGACTCTACCACAACAGATTCTACTGTAGCAGAGTAATATCACCTTTAAAAAATAGTAATTAACTGAGGAAAAGATAGAATAACACTAGTAATTACGCGTCGCTTTCAATCAGGCAGGAGACTAATGATAGAATTCATTGGTCTCCTGACTTGTTTTTAGCCCTTTTGTTTTCTAATATCATTTTTTTGCATTAACTTTGCAAACAAATATCTATTGAGCAAGATATCAGTCTGCTCATCAATTTTAAACGATTTCTCATGCACAAGAACAATATTCCTCTCAAGGTAGCCCTCGGATATAGCGCCATTGCCATTATCATGATTCTGGCAATCAGTCTGGTGTATAGCAACACCAAGAGCATCAATGCCATCAATGAAGCTTCGCGCGAGTATATCCAGAAAAGGGGTGCCGCCGATAGTACCATCTCTTCCCTGCTCAAAGAGGAGCAGAGAAACCTGAAGCAACTGTCTGATGCCATGGCAGGAAGACCTACCCAAAACTATCTGCAGAATAAGGTGAAGAATCTGAATACGGGAAAGGATTCCATACTGGTTCACTCCAAGGCACCTCAAACCCACGAGGCGAAGAAGACTACGGTAGAGGTATTGAAGACCCGAAGGGGATTCTTCCGCCGACTCGCCGATGCCTTCAAGAAGGAGCACGCCGAAACCTTGAGCGTAAAACAGGACAGCAACCGGGCTGTCATCGATTCTGTTACCACCCCAGTAAACGTGGCGGAAAACGTGGCGTCCATCCTTGACCAGATAGACAAGAAGGAGAAAGTGGCTACACAAGACCACAAGCAGAGCATCAACAAGGAGATGGAAGACCTGAAGATGGTGAGTGCCAAACTCGCCCTGCGCTCCGCCAAACATCTGAGCGATGTACACCAGCGTGAGAAAGACAACATGCAGGAAGCCATCAAGAAGGCGATGGAAGCAAGAAAGCATCTGTTGTGGCAGATGGAACTGCTCGCCATCGTTGCCTTCTTTGCCATCGTCATCATGATCTGGTTTATCTGGCGCGATGCCAGAAAGGAGCGTATCTACAGGGAAAACCTGGAGGCTGCCAATGAGGAAATCCAGCGTATCATGAACCAGCGCGAGCGCCTGCTCCTCACCATCACCCACGATATCAAGGCGCCAGCTGCCTCTATCTCGGGCTTCATCGATCTGATGAAAGATTACGTCAGCAATCCTCAGGGCCTCGAATGCCTCCAGAACATCAAGAACTCTGCCGCTCATCTTTCACATCTCGTTGCCTCGCTGCTCGATTATCATCAGTTGGAGAACGGACTGATGAAGGTTCAGCCTACCTCTTTCTCACCGGAACAACTGGTAGCAGAATCGGTAGAGGGAATGAAATTGCGGGCAGAAGAGAAAGGATTGGAGATTTCATTCGAATGCAAGATGAAGGGGATGGGAACTTCGGATTCTTCGGGAACTTCGGATTCTCCAATGAAGAAGAAATTCTTCCGTGCTGATGCCTTCCGCATTCGTCAGATATTGGATAATCTGGTAAGCAACGCCATCAAATATACCGACCGGGGCAGCGTTACCATCCAGGCACAGGTTTCAGAAATCCTGGGCAAGCCTACGCTTACCCTGAGCGTAAAGGATACGGGAAAAGGTATGACTGATGAGGAGAAACAGAAAGTGTTCCAGGCGTTTACGAGATTGAAGAGCGCCCAGGGCATCGAGGGTACCGGTTTGGGATTGTCCATCACCCAGGAACTGGTTTCGCTGCTTGGTGGAGAAATCATCCTCCACTCTACCCTGGGCAAAGGTTCTACCTTCATCGTCATCATCCCTATCGAGCCAGCACCAATGGAGGAGTCTCAGGAAATGGCTCCATCAGAAGTTAAGCATGATTCTTCTCTCGATTCTGCTCAAGATAAGGAAGGACAGGATTCTGGCAGCCATCAGGTTACTGATATAAAGAAGAAGCCGGAATTTGCCAATCACAAGATTCTGATTCTGGATGATGACAAGCTGCAGCTCCAGCTTCTCCAGGAAATGCTGCGCCGCATCGTAGGCAACACCTGGCAGGTATTCGCCTGCAACCATGTGATGGATGCCCTCACCACGCTGCATAACGAGCAGCCAGCCCTGATGCTGATGGATATCGAAATGCCCGAGATGAACGGCATGGATATGATTGCCCACATCAACCATACCAATATGATGGTGGTGGCTATGACGGCTCACGATACAAGCATCCTGGAACAGCTCCTGAAAGCAGGCTTTGATGATTGCCTGTTCAAGCCATTCAGTATGGAGAAACTGTCTGATATCCTGGGAATAGAGTCCCAGCCTCTACCGGATGCCCAGCCTGAAACTCCATTCCAGCCAGATTTATCATCCCAGCAGAAATCCAACCCTCAGCTTGATTCTCTCCTCGCTTTTGCCGGAGGCGACGAAGAAGCGGCAAAGGAGATTCTCGATACCGTGAAGCAGGAACTTGCCGCACACCTTGAGAACCTGAAAGAAGCCATAGAAGAGGAATCCTTATCTACCGACCGCATAGGAAAGGCGGCACATAAGCTCCTCCCTATCGCCACCATGATGCAGATGGGATGCCTCGAAGAACTCAAGGCGCTGTCACCTGAATACATCGGCGAGATAGAAGAAGCCGAGATCAGAGAAAAGCTGAAGGCTGTGATTACGACCTTATCTGCTGCGGTGTCAGACCTGTATGCTTCTTGAAATATCGGCAGAAGAAACTGACGTCGGCGAAATGAAACTCCCAAGCCATCTCCTTGATGCTTTGCGTAGTTCGCTTAAGATGCATCTTAAGCTGCAGAATCACGTATTGGTCGATGATGGTCTTGGGAGTATGCCCCGTCACCTGACTCACAATGTTGGTGAGATATTTCGAGGAGATATTCATCTGGGCAGCATAATAGTTCACATCCCTTGAAATCTTGTAATCCTTCTCCAGAAGCATCATAAACCGATTGAACAGTTCTCTTACGCGATACGATTTTACTTCATCTGGTCGGTATTGCGGATTGCGCTGAAGATACTCATGAAAACCGATGAAGAACGCCTTCAACTGGCACAATACCAGCTGCGAGATGCAGGTACACTCCGACTGATCGAAATATACCTTCAATAAGGAGAACATCCCATTGATGATGTTTGTTACTACGGGGGTATCCTGCCGGCAGCGGTCTTCCCGCAAGGAAGAATACACCGTCTGCTCCAGCTGCAAGCTTGCTTCGCGAAGCAAGGAAGGATTATATTTCAGGATTTCGGCTTGGAAGCAGTTCGCTGTTTGAAGAGATTTGCAATCCTCATTTTCAGTTTCAGGGGATTTGAAATCCCCGTCAACCTTCAATTCCACTACATCATTCGGGAAGAGCGTAATCACCGCCCCCTCATAAAGTTCCCAATCCTTATAATTCACATTCAGCCTCGCCTTTCCTTTTCGGCAAATCAATATTGCTCCGTAAGTCAAAACTTGCGGACCCTCCTGCCATTCCTCCAAACCAGAGAGGAAAAGACTTGCTTCCTGCTGACTGCTTAATTCTGATAATTCCATCTACACCTTATTATATATAGAGTTATTATATCTCTTTATTCCTATTTCGGTTGCAAAATTACACAAAATATGTGATATAAAAGAACTATTATTCCCAAATCGTCCATTCGCTGCGAAATATTTAAAGCGAATGTTCGCCCAAAACTCTGTACCTTTGCACCCGAAATTCAAAAAGTTATGATCAATGATTAAGAAAATCTTATTTGTAAGCCTTCTGCTTGCAGGAGGAACTCTTTGGGCTTCGGCTCAATCACAAACCACCGTAGGAGCGGCTGCTTCCTTGCCTGCCAGCAAGAAAGAAAACATGACCATCAGCCAGCTCTTCCAGAAGGTGGAGGATAACAGCAAGAGTCTTCGCACTTCATTATCAGGAGTAGAAGCAGCCCATCTCGGCATCGAAGCGGCCAAAAGCAAGAAACTGCCCGACCTCGATGCTTCCCTCTCATTCAGCTACATCGGCAATGCGCTGATTACCGACCGTAACTTCAGCAACGTTCATGGTCTGAAATCCCCACATTTCGGCAACAACTTCGCCTTCCAGGCACAGCAGGTGGTTTACGCCGGTGGAGCCATCAACGCAGGTATCAAACTCGCCGAACTCGGAAAGCAGCAGGCAGAGGTTGGCGTGAAACTCACCCGACAGCAGATCCGCTTCATCGCCCTGGGACAATATCTCGACCTTTATAAGATAGACAACCGCATCAAGGTGTATGAAAAGAATATCGAGTTGACCCGCCAGCTCATCGACGACATCAAGGAGAAACAGACACAAGGCATGGCGCTGAAGAACGACATCACCCGATACGAACTCCAGATGGAAAGCCTCAAACTCGGTCTTACGGCACTCAGGAACAATCGAAGCATCCTGAACCATCAGCTTTGCAATACCCTAGGAATGAACCAGGATGCACAGATTATCCCCGATGCCACCATTGCCGACAAAACCTACGGCAAGGAAGGCGAGACTTACTGGCAGACAGCAGGCACCCTGAACTCCCCACTCCTGGAGCAGAGCAGCAACGCCATCCGCATCGCCGAACAGAAAGAGAAGATTGCCAAGAGCGATCTTCTGCCAAAGGTAGCTTTCGTTGCCGCAGATAACTTTGAAGGACCTATCCTCTTCGAATTGCCACCTGTTGACAAGAACCTCAACGTCTGGTATGTGGGCGTAGGCGTGAAATACAGTCTCAGCTCTCTCTTCAAGAGCAACAAGCGCATCAAGCAGGCAGCCGTAGAGACCCGTCAGGCTAAAGAGGCACATGCCGTACAGGCAGAGCAGCTCAACAATAATGTGCAGGCTGCCTACGTGCAGTATCAGCAAACCTATGTGGAACTGGAAACGCAGCGAAAGAGCGTGGAGCTGGCACAGCAGAACTACGACGTGATGAATGCCCGCTATCTCAGCCAGCTCGCTCTGGTTACAGACATGGTGGATGCCTCCAACCTCAAGCTCAATGCCGAGCTCAGCGAGGTGGATGCCCGCATCA
>ERZ779643.2070-NODE-2070-length-12175-cov-1.972030_pt1 | contig 12175 bp, 8 predicted proteins | sample MGYA00511564_ERZ779643 | MGnify/ENA primary metagenome ERZ779643 (study PRJEB29588, sample SAMEA2147114) | human gut metagenome | biome: human gut; feature: human-associated habitat; material: faeces | place: Denmark | collected 2008/2010 ... | reverse complement strand
TATCTGATTGGCGGCAAGCCCGGGAGATCCCTGATCCATGCGGATAAAAGGAATCCCCGTTTCCTTTTCCAAATACTGGGCTACCAGCAGCACATCACCGATAGTAGCCTGTGCAAGATTGGCGATGTGCAGTTCCTTCACCGCCTTCTCCACTAATTCTTCACTAAATATCTTCATGGCATTACCAGTTCTTTACCGCATTCAATCCTATATCAAAAGCCTTCTGATTCATTTCAACAATCTTCTCACCTTTTGCGGCAAACACACGCCCTATGCTTTCACGCAACTGTTCCGGTGATACGATCTCAATATACTTCGCAGCCATGCCCAGCAGAATCACATTCGCACATTTAGGCATACTGTTTTCTTTTGCCATATCCTCTATTTCCAACTTCACCACATGCGGAAGGCTCTCCAAAGCCCTCATCAGATCCACTTCTTCAGGATAGTCGGGAATGTTCTTGAAAGGATTAGCGGAAGTAATCACCCAACCTTCTTCCTGCAAATAAGGCAGATAACGCAACGCCTCCATCGGTTCCATGGAAATAATCAGATCCGCCTCACCCTGAGCGATCAGATCCGAATAAATCGTTTCGTCGGACAAACGCAGATTGGACTGTACATCTCCTCCGCGCTGGCTCATGCCGTGTACCTCGGCCTGCTTCAAATTGATGCCTTCTGCCGTAGCAGCTTCTCCTATAATAGTAGCGATAGTCAGGATACCCTGTCCTCCTACGCCCGAAAGTATGATATCTTTTCTCATGCCTTATCTGCTTTTTTCTGTCTTAGTTTACGATTCAATGTCTGGATACATTCTCTGCGCGGAATAATGACAGACACCCCTTTATATTCTATTTCCTCACGAATGGTACGGGTGATTTCTTCCATATTCTTTGGTAATGGAACCACCACACGCACATGTTCGGGTTCTACCCCTAATCCCAGGCAGATCGCCTCGAATTTGTTCGTACCGGCAGAATCCTGTCCACCGGTCATGGCGGTAGTCAGGTTATCCGAAATCACCACCGTGATATTGGCACGGTCATTCACCGCATCCAGCAGACCGGTCATACCGGAATGAGTGAAGGTAGAGTCACCGATAACAGCAATGGCCGGAAATACCCCTGCATCGGAAGCACCTTTGGCCATGGTTATGGAAGCACCCATATCCACACAACTGTCGATAGCACGGAACGGGGGCAACGCACCTAATGTATAGCAACCGATATCACCGAAAATGCGTGCATCCGGATATTCCGCAGCCACCTTGTTCAATGCATCATACACATCCCGATGACCACATCCCTGACACAATGCAGGCGGACGCGGCATCACCACCTGAGGTTTACCAAACGGACGTTTGATTCCCCATCCGATCGCCTCGCCCACATTATCCGGAGTCAATTCACCGGTACGCGGCAAAGTTTCCGTCAAGCGTCCCTTTACCTCATAGTCCGAGGAAAGTATCGCTTTTACCTGCTCTTCCACAAACGGCTGACCATCTTCCACTACCAGAACATATCCGCAGCGGTCTGCCATCGTCCTGATTTCGTCAGCCGGCAACGGATACTGCGAAACTTTCAATACCGGAATATGGCAACTGTCCGTATCCGCCTCCTTCACATAATTATAACCGATACCACAGGCTATCACTCCGAATTCATAATCATATTCGGGATTCAACCCTTCCAGATAATTATAAGGAGATTTAGAGGAAGCTTCTTCCAGTTTCTCCTGCTTTTTCACTAAATCCAGATATTGTTTACGCGCATTACCCGGCAGCAATACCCAGTGGGCACGTTCATGATCAGGATTCAACTGATTTTCCTCACGGATATCGGCTACTTCCACACCGGCACGCGAATGTGCCAGACGGGTAACCACACGCATCAGCACCGGCAACTTCAGTTTTTCCGAGAGTGTATATGCGTAATCCATCATATCGTATGCTTCTTGTTGGGAAGACGGTTCCAGCATGGGAATCATAGCAAATTTTCCATAAAAGCGTGAATCCTGTTCGTTCTGTGACGAATGCATGGAAGGATCATCGGCAGCCAGCACCACGCCGGTTATGGCAGAATTGACAAACGCATCGGCAGCCACGTTCATGCCTACATGTTTCATACATACCAAAGCACGTTTTCCTGCGTATGACATACCCAATGCAGCCTCCATGGCCGTTTTTTCATTGGTACACCAAGTGCTGTGCAATTTTCTTTCCTTTGCCAAAGGATTATTCTGGATAAACTCTGTGATTTCAGTGGACGGTGTACCCGGATAGGCATATACACCCGATATGCCGGCATGTATCGCTCCGAGGGCAATTGCCTCATCGCCCAACAATAATTTCTTTTCAGCCATCATCTATTATTTTATTAATTGTTTTATATCAATGTAAAGGGGTCGGCATCATCCAGTACCGGAAATTTCTTCCGGAAAGCCTGCAATGCCTCCATATCTATATCAGCCGACACCGCGCTTTCCCTGCTCCACGGACATTCGGCTATCGTCTTTCCGTAGGGATCGATGATGGCGCTGCCACCCGAATATTCACAGGCAGGATCAACTCCCATGCGGTTCACTCCGGCTACATAACACTGATTTTCAATAGCCCGCGCACGAAGCAGCGCGCTCCAGGCATCCACACGGGGAGTGGGCCAGCTTGCCACATAAAGTATCATGTCATAATCACCCAGGTTACGTGCCCAAACAGGGAAGCGAAGGTCATAACATATTTCCAACAGGATACGTACCCCACGGAAGTTCACCACCACACGCTCTGTGCCGGCAGTGAAACGCTTGTGTTCGCCCCCAAAGGTGAACAAATGTTTCTTATCATAATGCTGCACGGCTCCGTCCGGATGGACAAAGTAAAAACGATTATAATAATTTCCATTCTCACATACCGCCACACTGCCTGCAATAGCACAATTCCGCTCGGCTGCCTTACGCTTCATCCAGTGCAGGGTTTCACTGTCGGCGCTCTCCGCAATTCCTTCGGGTTGCGTACAAAAACCGGTGGAAAACATTTCGGGTAAAACAAACAAATCAGAATCCGGCAGACAACTTATTGCCTCGTCGGCCCTTGCTACATTGGCCTGAGGATTGGCCCATTCTATATTTCTTTGTAGAATTGTTATTTTCATTGTTTTTCATATTATAAGACCCACAAAGGTAACAAATATAATAAGATAGCAAACATTTTATTACTAACTATTTCCTTTTACTCCCCTTTTACTTACATGTTTTTATAAATATTCCCTATTTATTCCTCATAAAAAAGAGGAAGCGTCCTCTCCCGAGATTACGCTTCCTCCATCCATACTAATTAAATCTTAACTTTGCAGTCTGAAGACTACAGGAACAGTGTATTTCACCCTCACTGCTTTTCCTCTTTGCTTGCCGGGCTTCCATTTTGGCATGGAACTGATCACGCGGATTGCTTCCTTGTCCAGATACGGATCCACGCTCTTCACCACTACCGGATTCAGAATCTCGCCATGAACACCCACAATAAACTGTACCACAACCTTACCTTGAACTCCCTGCTCGGCACTGACGGTAGGATATTTGATGTTTTCGCTCAGATACCTCATCAAATCAGCATTACCGTTACGAAATACCGGCATTTCTTCCACCACCACAAATTCCACATTTTCTTCCACTACTTCTTCGGGTACTTCAACGGGAATCGGTATGATAACAGGAGCATCCGTAGGGTCCGAAGTGGCAATATCGGTTTCTGTTTCCGTTGATTGATTATCCACTATATTGAGCTCTTCCGGATTGACGGCAGCCGGCGGAGGCGGTGGTGGCAGAGGTTTATCCTGATTGTAGGTTACAGGAACTAATTCTTCAAAGAAATCCGGGTCACTGACTAGATCACTGATCGTGTAAGTTACATTACGTTCAGTCCATTCGAACGAAACAAACATAAACGACAGCGTCACAATGAGACCCATGAACAGCCAACGGGACTTGCCCTTTTCAAGGTCGGCTCTTCGTGTTTTTTTCACTTCCATAACAAGTGTTTTTTAAATTAGACAATATGTGAGTAAAAATCTCAGTGTCCGCTTTTAAACTGGAAGTAAGATAGTTAAAATATAGATAAGTTAAAAGAAAAAGGAACGTCTTATATTATTTTTTAATATAAAACACCCCAAATTCAATTCCGTTAAACAATTAATTAAAAATCAGCTGTTTATTTAGTTAATATTCAATTTTACGTTAACATATCCTGCTTACTCTACAGCAATGCAGGTTTCTGCCGAACCATCGGTTGGTTCATCTCTTCTACGAAAGAAATCCGCCAATACAGACATCTTTTATCACAGACTCACCATCTCCTGCAGAATACCTACCGCCGTCTCTACCGTTTCCACATTCTTGACTACCATACTACGCTTGCCGTTCTGCTCACGCAAATTGCAGTAACGCGGATTCTTGCTCATGTAATCAATCACCTTGCCAAAAGCCGCACTTTGATAATAAGGACTTTCCTGATTACTGATAAAGAACAAAGTCATTCGTCCGGCTTTCAAGAATACTTTTTCCACCCCCAACCGTTTAGCCAATCTGCGCAAAGGTACGATACGCAGAAGTTCCAGCCCTTCGGGAGGAACCTTTCCGAAACGGTCCTCCAACCGTGCCTTGAAAGCGAGCAGGTCCTTATCCAATTCCAATCCGTCCAGTTCACGATAAAGCAACATACGTTCGCTGCTGCTGGGGATATACTCATTAGGGAAAAGCAATTCCAAATCACTTTCCACCTGACATTCATCCACAAAGTTCTCGCCACTGATTTTCTCTTCTCCCGCTGCCTGCAACTCCTCTGCGTAAAGATCGGCAAACTCATCCTCTTTCAATTCCTTCACCGCTTCAGCCAATATCTTCTGATAAGTTTCATAGCCCAAATCGGCAATGAAACCACTCTGCTCCGCCCCCAGCATATTTCCTGCTCCACGGATATCCAAATCCTGCATGGCTATATGAATACCGCTGCCCAGATCACTGAAATTTTCAATGGCTTGAAGACGACGCTTTGCCTCAGGAGTCAGTGAAGTCAACGGAGGCGCCAACAAATAACAGAATGCTTTTTTATTGCTTCTTCCCACACGTCCACGCATCTGGTGCAAATCACTCAATCCAAAATTCTGCGCCTGGTTGATGATAATCGTATTGGCATTCGGTATGTCAATGCCACTCTCGATAATGGTGGTTGCCAGCAGCACATCATAATCATAGTTCACAAAGTCGAAAATAATCTTTTCCAGCTTTTCGGGCTCCATCTGTCCATGACCTATGCAGACACGGCAATCGGGTATATTCCGCTTGATCATGGATTCCAATTCTACCAGATTCTGTATGCGGTTATTGACAAAGAATACCTGTCCGTTACGGCTCATTTCAAAATTGATCGCTTCCGTTATGATATCTTCATTAAAGGTATGCACCTCTGTCTGAATGGGATAACGGTTGGGAGGCGGAGTCTGAATAACAGAAAGATCACGGGCGCCCATTAACGAGAACTGCAAAGTACGGGGGATGGGGGTAGCGGTCATAGTAAGTGTATCCACATTCACTTTCATCTGACGCAACTTCTCTTTCACACTAACTCCGAACTTCTGTTCCTCATCAATGATCAGCAATCCTAAATCTTTGAACTTAACGCTTTTACCGATGATTTTATGTGTACCGATCAAAATATTTATTTTTCCATTTGCCAGTTCTTTCACTATTCTGGAAACATCTTTCGTACTGCGGGCACGGCTCAAATAATCCACCTTACATGGAAAATCTTTCAACCGTTCGCTGAAAGTCTGAAAGTGCTGATAGGCCAGCACCGTAGTGGGAACCAGCACAGCCACCTGTTTGTTATCTGTCACAGCTTTGAAAGCGGCACGAATCGCTACTTCGGTCTTTCCGAATCCCACATCACCACACACTAAACGGTCCATAGGGCGATCGCTCTCCATATCGGCTTTGGCATCTTGGGTCGCCTTCAACTGATCGGGGGTATCCTCATAGATAAAGCTTGCCTCTAATTCATGTTGCATAAAACTGTCGGGACTATACGAAAATCCTTTTTCCTGTTTACGTTGCGAATACAGTTTGATCAGATCACGAGCTATATCTTTGATTTTACTCTTGGTACGCTCTTTCATTTTTTCCCACGCACCGGTTCCCAATTTGTTCAGGCGGGGAGTTTCTCCCTCCTTCCCTTTATACTTGGATATTTTATGCAGGGAATGAATGGAAACAAATACCACATCCTCATTCTGATAAGTAAGTTTAATCACTTCCTGAGTGGTATTTCCATTCGGAATGCGTACCAAACCGCCAAAACGACCTACCCCATGATCTATATGTACCACAAAGTCACCCGGCTCAAACTGGCTCAACTCTTTTAAGGTCAATGCCACCTTACCGCTACGCGCCTTGTCACTACGAAGATTGTATTTATGGAAACGGTCAAAAATCTGATGGTCTGTAAAAAAGCAGCTTTTCAATACATTATCTGTAAAGCCCTCATGTAAAGTCTTGTTGACCGGAATGAACGTGATATGATCACCACGCTCCTCAAAGATATCTTTCAGACGCTTTGCCTGCTTCTCACTATCGGTACATATATATAAGGTGTAACCTCGTTTCTGATAATCAGTGAATGAAGTGCTTACCAAATCAAAATTCTTATGAAAAATAGGCTGGACTGTCGTATCGAAAGCCAACGTAGCCTGTGGAGTTCCTGTAGGTTTGTTACCAAATTCAATCCGTTTGAATTCCAAAGCCCGTACTGTAAATTCCGCCCCGTCTATCAGCTTCAGTTCCAAATTCATCAGTTCCGTCTTCTCTCCCTCGTATGCGGCAAGCGCCTGAGGAGAGAGTGCCTCTTCCCGTACTACCTGTATTCTTTCACGTACCCAAAGAAAGTCTTTCATTGCCAGAACTGTTTCCCGAGGAATGAATTCAAAGAAAGACACCCCGCTCTTGTCGGCGGCATTCGTCAGCTCGGGCACGATGGCAATGCTCTGTTTCTTCTCTTTCGAAAGCTGGTTTTCCACTTCAAAAGTACGGATGCTGTCTACCTCGTCACCAAAAAAGTCAATACGGTAAGGATACTCGGAAGCAAAAGAGAAGACGTCAATAATACTACCGCGTACAGCATATTGCCCCGGTTCATAAACATAATCTACATGCTCGAATCCGTAACCGGACAGCACTTCCGTGATAAACTCTGTGTCCACATGCTCACCCACACCAAGTTTTAACGTCTTGTCCATCAGTACCTCTTGTGATACCACTTTCTCCGCCAACGCTTCAGGATAAGTCACCACACATAGCGGATCGCCTTTCTGTAAACGGCTCAACACTTCCGTACGCAGGATCTCATTGGCTGCATCTTTCTGCCCATATTTAACAGCCCGACGATACGAGGATGGAAAGAACAAAATATGCTCATCACCGTTCACCTGTGTCAGGTCATGATAAAAGTAACCCGCTTCCTCCAAGTCACCCAGTACAAATACAAATGTCTGTTTATTCTCTCTAAGAAAGGAGGAAACAAATAAAGCTGCCGCAGAAGCATATAATCCTCCCAGGAAAATAGTCCTCACTGAGGAATCTTCCAATAACGCAGCCAGTCCCTTAGTGTTAGGATGACCAGCATAAATACGTTGCAATTCCGAAATATCCATATCTTTTTTTAAGATGGGGACAAAATTAAAGAAATATCTGATTACTTCCTCCTTTTTTTGCCAACTATTCAAGATTTTCCTATTTTTGTACGCTAATATATAACCCCATGGAAACAAAAGCAATAAACACAAAATTGAAAGGACACGCACGTGTAGATGTAGCTGATGTGCTACGCGGACTGGCAGTGATGGGAATCATCATCCTGCACTCTATCGAACATTTTAATTTCTACTCATTTCCCGATACAGCCGGACAAAGTGCGTGGCTGAACTTCTCGGACAAAGCCATTTGGAACGGGTTATTCTTCATGTTCGGCGGAAAAGCATACGCCATATTCGCTTTACTTTTCGGTTTTAGCTTTTTTATTCAAGATGACAACCAACGCCTACGGGGCAATGATTTCCGTCTACGTTTTTGTTGGCGGTTAATTCTTCTTTTCCTGATAGGTAATATCAATGCCAGTTTTTTCACAGCGGAAGTGCTGGTCCTTTATTCTTTAGTAGGTTTCATCCTGCCACTGACTTGCCGGCTGAAAGACAAATGGATATTTGCATTGGCATGTCTGCTATTGATCCAGCCATTGCCACTTTATTATGTAATACGTGCCTGCTTCGATCCGGAATTTGTTACTCCGGCCATCCCCACCCGCAGCTTCTGGAATGCAACTTTTGCAGTGCAAAGCAATGGTAATTTTCTGGAAACCATCCGTGTCAATTTATGGGAAGGACAGTTGGCAAGCCTTGCCTGGGCCTGGGATCACGGACGGGTATTCCAAACAGCCGCCCTCTTCCTGCTCGGTATGCTGATAGGGCGCAAGGGACTTTTTTTGAAAGAGCACTTGAAGGTATGGAACAAGGTACTTGCAAGCTCACTCGTCGCATTTTTCCCTTTATATGGGTTGGGCAATATGCTACCAGACTTTATCACAAATAAATCCATTCTGACCCCTCTTTCACTAATCATCACCTCGCTTTCCAATTTTGCATTTATGCTGATTCTGGTATCCGGTGTCGTCTTCGCTTTTTACAAGACAAACTTACACGACGAATTAATGAAAATAACGCCATACGGAAAGATGAGCCTTACCAATTATATCACTCAAAGTATAGTAGGTTCTATGTTATACTACAACTGGGGATTTGCATTGCACAATCAGTTTGGTATCACAGCCAGCTGCCTGGCAGGAATAGTTTTCTTCATCTTGCAATTCTCTTTCTGCCGCTGGTGGATGAATCACCACTCTCACGATCCGATGGAATATATATGGAAACGGGCAACCTGGCTGAAATAAGCCAAGAACCGAAGTCTGCCCGCATTTGTTTATAAAAGACATACAAATAGAACTTTAAAATATGCGCGAAGAAATCATAAAACTATTAGACCAATATCGGTTAAAAGAAGCATTATTCCAAATGACAGGATATGCCACACATACTTCCGACTGGCAATTAAAGAATGAGCTAGAAGCCCTGCAAACGTCATACGACCTGATGCTGCAATATACTTCAAAAGGGATGAAAGATCCCAATAAGGTAGAAATATACCATAAAATGTTACGCACGGCATACGAACTGGCCGACCGTATCCATATAGCCGTACAGGCAACACAAAATTACGGAGCCTATTATGACACAATGCGCACTTTTGTCCAAAGCCCTCCTCACAGCTATCCCGAATTACAAATGCAATTGGAGGCATATACAGAAGATATGGCTACAGCCCCATTGATATATACCACCGAGGCCAAAAGAAATGAAGAAATGGATGCCATGAGAAAACGTCACGAAACAGCCGTAGACGAATTATTTGAAAAAATATGGGTATCCACCCGGTGGAGTGAATCGGAATATGCTGAAGCGCAAACTTTGTTCAACTCACTATTGATCCAAGTCAACGACCTTTCCATAATGGTCAGCGCCGTCACCATGAGCCTGCTGCAAATATTCGACATCCGCAAGTTCATGTTTCTATTGAACGCCTATACCCATCAGGATACCATGCTGAATCAGCGGGCTATTGCAGGGATCGCACTAACATGCTACTATTATGAAAAGCGTATCCTTCAATACCCTGAAGCCGTGTCGCGCATAAATGAACTGAATGAAAATACCGAGTTCATCAAAAACCTGCATCATATCCAGATTCAATTATTGCAATCTTCCCGTGAAACCCGAAAGATAGACAAGAAGATGCGTGAAGAAATCATTCCCGAAATGATGAAAAATCCCAAACTTAATTTGGAAGGACTGGATGAAGATGCCGAAGATCATAATCCGGAATGGGAAGAATGGATTGACCGTTCAGGCATTACCGATAAATTGCGCGAATTAGGTGAACTGCAAATGTCCGGGGCGGATGTGTATATGAGTACCTTTTCACAGCTGAAACAATTCCCGTTTTTCCGCAAAATTTCTCACTGGTTCTATCCTTTTGACCCCCAATATCAGGATATCGCCAAATTATCTCTCGGAAATGACGAACAAAAAATCTCTCTGCTCAACATTTTGATGAATTCGGATGTATTCTGCAATTCCGACAAATACTCTTTTTGTTTTACCATGTTACAAATGCCGGAAAGCCAAAGGAATCTCATGCAGCAACAATTGAACGGACAACATGAAGCTTCTGAAGAACTGAAAGAACGTTTAAAAGAAATGTCACAATCAAAAGCTCGCGCTGAATTCGTGAGCCGGCAATATATTCATGACCTCTACCGTTTCTTCAAATTATGGTCAAGAAGACATGAAATACATGACATTTTTGAGGACACTCTGGACTTATGGAATAAAGAAGCATTGTCTCAAGCCTTGTTACACAAAGAGTATATCAACAAACTGGCAGATTACCTATTCACACACGACGACCTGACAGAAGCCGGGATTCTCTATGATAAATCAATTGAATTATACAATCGTAAAAATGCTGAATTATGGCAGAAAGCAGGTTTCATTTATCAGAAAATCGGTTCCTATAAAAAAGCGATAGATTATTACCTGCAATCAGATCTGCTGATCCCTGATAACGCATGGAATAACCGCCATTTGGCACAATGTTATAGAAAAGAGGGAAACTACCCAAAAGCTTTGGAATATTATAACAAGGTGGAACAGGCACAGCCCGACAGTCTGAATCTGGCACTACAAATAGGACAATGCCTGATGGCACTGGAACGATACGATGAAGCACTGGCTTATTTCTTCAAAGTGGAGTATCTGGATAAAAAGCCACAGAATGCCCGACGCGCCATCGGATGGTGTTCCTTCATTACCGGCAACCATCAACAAGCCAAGAAATATTACGACTTGCTGATATCCGAGCCCAAACCCATTATGGAAGACTGGATGAATGCAGGACATGTGTATTATATCCTGAATGAAACAGAAAAATCAATAGAATATTATCGCAAAGCCCAGGAACTATGCGACAGTCATGATGAGTTTGTCCGCCTTTACCAAATAGATAAGAAAGATTTGATAAAGCAAGGCGCCAATGAAGTAGACTTGTTTATACTTCCCGATGAATTAATTTAAAGGATTATAAGATAAATCTATTCGGGATAGAAGTTTGGTATAATTATATAAAACTTCTATCCTGACCGGATTCTCATCATCCAGACGATAATTGGCATGCACATTATAAGTGCTTAAACCATGATTCATACAATATCCGATATCATTAGGTAAGGCTGTTCTATTCCTCAACTGCCCAAGATTCAATAAAAAATAGAAGAAACTATCCACCCCATCATAATCAATCACATAAGCCTGTAAATTCAAATTCGCCTGATAGTTAATGTTATTATCATAATTATAATAAGTATGACAACTAGACACACTATCATTTGCTTCAGTAAAAACAGTCATTACTTCCTTCAACCGTCCCAATTGATCAAAAACATATTTTCCTTGCACTTTCTTCAAGAAACGATAATCGGAAGTAGCACGATAATCAGAATTGATAAAAATAGTATCTCCTTTATAATCATAGACAGTCTGTTTATCAACTTCATAAACCTCCTCTTCTACCTTCAATATACAACGGGCCCTACTTTCCCTCGCCTTGCCTTTTCCTATTTGAAACGTAACATTGCAAAGCTTATTGCCGGTATTCAAACAATCCATCTGTCCGATTGTGATTTGGTCGCCCTCATACCTTACCGGGGTATCTCCATACTTTATAATTTTACCATCACGATCATATTCCAATTTCAAAACTTGTTCTTCCTCTCCTGTTAAATCGGTGACCTTAGTCACATACATGTCAGCCATTTTTTCTTTACATCCTCCAACAACAAACAAGAGAATTAATAAAGAAATATATTTTACAAACAACTTCATTTTCATAAGTCAAGCATCATCTCTATGCAAATAAAATAAAAAATATTAGAACTAAGCACAATTTGGAGCTTTTTAACTCAACTTCTTTACCCTCACGCTGTTTTAAACAGCAATTATAATAAGAAGTGAAATATGGAATGGAT
>ERZ779643.2064-NODE-2064-length-12211-cov-2.076752_pt1 | contig 12211 bp, 10 predicted proteins | sample MGYA00511564_ERZ779643 | MGnify/ENA primary metagenome ERZ779643 (study PRJEB29588, sample SAMEA2147114) | human gut metagenome | biome: human gut; feature: human-associated habitat; material: faeces | place: Denmark | collected 2008/2010 ... | reverse complement strand
CGGGTGGCGGGGATGTTCCAAATGAAGAATCCCCCTGTCCGGCTTCTGCCGTTCTTTATCCTCACCGAGAACAACGACCTTGCCGCGGAATATGAATACCGGCATGAGGGCGTGAACGACTATATCACCGCCCCGGTGAATATCCCGGAGCTGATCCGGCGGGTTCTGTTCTTTGTGGAATGAAGCTTTTTTATTCGGCGGCTTTGTTAAGCAAGGCCGCCATTTTTAATTCATTTATCTTCAATGTTTGTTTTGAATATCGTATAATGTAGGGGAACGGCTGTGGTTTCATAGAGTGGTGAGGTGTTTATATTATGAATGAACGAGAAAAAACGATCCGACTATGGTTTGATATGTGGCTCAATCAGCAGGATATGGGCATTGATGATATTTTTACAGAAGATGTGATCTATACAGAAAGCTGGAGTCCCCAGTATAACAACCGAAAAACAGTAAAGCATTGGTTTCAGGAATGGAATACCCGTGGCAAGGTGGTTATTTGGGAAATCAAGCAATTTTTTCATAAGGGAGATCAAACGGTTGTAGAGTGGTATTTCAAAAATGAAATGAACAATGGAAGTATAGAGGAATTTGATGGAATCTCGCTGGTTAAATGGACAGAGGATAATAGAATAAAGTCGTTGAAAGAATTTGGGTGTAATCGCAATACCTATAATCCATACCAGGAAGGCGATACCCCTCAATTCAAAGCAGAAAAAGCGAATTGGTTTTGATGGAGTGCTTATAATGTTAGCGGCTGTGGTTTCATAGAAAGTTGAGGGATTTTTGAGATTTACCATATATCATATAAAGAATGGAGGTGCATGATTTTGAATCCTAAATTACTGGTCGTTGATGATGAACGCGGTATTGTCGATATGATACAGAGTTATTTTCAAACACAATATGATATTCTGACCGCTTATAGCGGCCAAGAAGCACTCAAAAAAGTAGCCTGCAAACCAGATTTAATTTTATTGGACATCAATATGCCGGGAATGGATGGTCTGACTGTATGCCAGAAGATACGGGAACACATAGCCTGTCCCATTCTTTTTTTGACTGCTCGTATTGAATCCAGCGATAAGATTATTGGATTTCAGGCCGGGGCGGATGATTATATCGTCAAGCCCTTTGATTTGGATGAATTGGGGGCGCGTATTGCTGCACATCTGCGCCGGGAGCAGCGACGCCAAAATAATTCGGCAGTACGCTTCTTTGGTGAATTGATACTGGACTATTCCGCCCGAACAGTTACAATCAATAATCAGAACATCCCGCTATCTAAGAGGGAGTTTGAGATTGTAGAACTTTTATCCCTCAATGCAGGACAGGTTTTTGACCGTGAGCGAATTTATGAGCTTGTGTGGGGCTTGGATGGGGACGGAAACAGCGATACAATTATGGAGCATATCCGGAAAATACGCGCTAAATTTGCAGCACATACATTGCACAATTACATTGAAACGGTTTGGGGGTGTGGTTATCGGTGGAACGCCTAAAAAATATGGGACTAAAGAAATCTTTCCTGTTATTATCCCTCTCCTGTTTAGCAGTGGCATTTCTCCTGCTTGGTGCGGTTATCTTTCTTTGCCGTGGCATTGAAAACTATTATCCTTTAGGCGGTGTAGAAATCCTATCGGATGGTTCAATCGTACCCCTGCCATCTCCTACGGCGTCACAACAGCGCATTTTGGCTATCCTAAATATTGTGCAGACGCTTTCCTGTATTCTTTTCCCGGTAGGTGGATTGATTGTTTCAGTCTTTCTTTTTTATTATCTCAAATTGAAACAGCCTATTTCCTGCCTGCAAAATGGCATTATGCGGATTCAGAATAATGATCTGGATTTTTCGCTGCCGATTTTGTCTAACGATGAAATGGGACAGCTATGTGCTGCCTTTGAAGAAATGCGGAGTGAACTTTTGAAATCGAATCGGCTGTTGTGGCAACAGGCCGAGGAACGCAAACGGCTCAATGCCGCATTTTCCCATGATCTGCGTAACCCGATTACGGTCTTAAAAGGAAGTGTAAAACTTTTGCGGCAAGGTATTCAGGATGAACAGACCATAGACCGGCTGGAAAGTTACACTTTACGGATCGAGCAGTATGTAGAAGCTATGAGCAGTGTTCAAAAATTGGAACAACTCTCTGTTAAGCCAAAAGAAATCAGACTATCAGTTTTGCAGAGTGAATTGCAGGAAACAGCACGGCTGTTAGCACTATCCAAAAAAGTTTCTGTTTTAGTATCATCAGATGGAACAGTTTGTATAGATCACGGGCTATTTCTTACCGTAGCGGAAAATCTGATTGGAAATGCAGCACGATTTGCAGAAAAAGCAATCTCTATTCAAATAACGCTGCAAAATGATTCTTTGGTCTTGAAAGTAGAGGATGACGGTGCGGGGTATCCGCTGTCTCTCTTGCAGAATGGGCCAAATCCCTTTGAAACGACAAGTAGCAATTCCTCACATTTCGGAATGGGACTTTACAGCAGCAGAATTTTATGTGAAAAACATGGTGGACGATTGATTTTGGGAAATCAGGCCGGGGGCGGTGCATCCGCAACTGCCATTTTTCATTTCGTGTAATCCTTGAGCAATTTTTGAGATTTATCATTTACACTCTCCTTATACCACAAATAAGGAGAGTGTTTTTTATGAATATTGAGGCAAAGAATTTATCAAAGATTTATGGTGACGGTGAAAACCGAGTGGTGGCTTTGGATCATGCGAATCTCGAAATTGTATCCAGCGATTTTATTTCTATTATGGGACCATCTGGAAGCGGAAAAAGCACCTTGCTTCATTTGCTTTCCGGCTTGGATAAGCCATCTTCCGGTTCGCTGACCTACGATGGTAAAGATATTTACAGTTACAGCGATAAGGAGTTGTCGGCATTCCGCCGGAAACGGATTGGATTTATTTTTCAGCAATTTAATCTGCTTCCGGTTCTGACGGCGAAAGAAAATATTATCATGCCTCTTTTGCTGGATAAACAAAAACCGGATGAAGCATACCTGAAACAGCTTACAGAACTACTTGGCATTCAGGGACGCTTGGAACATCTGCCCCATGAGTTATCCGGTGGCCAGCAGCAGCGTGTAGCTATCGCCCGCGCTTTGATTGCAAAACCAGATGTGATTTTTGCTGATGAGCCTACGGGAAATCTGGACAGCAAAAGCGGCGGCGAAGTCATGGAACTGCTTCAAAATGTATGGAAAAAGATGGGGAAAGCTCTCGTTGTCATTACCCATGACAGCCGTATTGCACGAATGGCAGACCGGCAGTTTCAGATTGTAGATGGTGTGCTTACGGAGGTGACAGCGAAATGAAATCTTATCGTACATTAGCATTAAAAGAACTGCTATCCCAAAGAGTCACTTCTATTCTTATTTTGATTGCCGTTGTGCTGTCTACTATGATGACAACTATTGTGGGACAATCCATTGGCGTACTTAGTGCAATGCGGGAACAGCAGGCCATCGCTGTCGGAGGAAACCGATATGCCACTTTTTTGCAGATGAATGCAGAGCAGCTTCATGCACTGGAACAGGATGAGCGTCTTTCCTATGTAGGGAAATCTATTTATATGGGAAGTTTAGAACTCTCCCCATCTCTTACCCTTGGTTTGATGGAGTATTTGGATGATACTGCCGCTATCTATCCATCCAGTACCAGTGTAGAAGAAGGTCGTCTGCCGGAAGCCCCGATGGAAATAGCTCTTTCGGAAGATATTCTGAAATATCTTGGCTTTGAGGGCGGTATTGGAGATAAGATTACACTTTCACTGCAAAAAAATCTTCGCCACAACATTGCGGACAGCTATTCCTACACGGCGGAATTTGTCCTTACAGGGATATTGAAAAATAACTACTTAGGATATACAAGCGGCACTGTTACGGGAGTTGTAGGAGAAGGAACTGCCGAACAACTTTTGCCAGAATCTTATATTTATTACAATGTAGATATTCGGACTGCCGATAAAAAGAGTTTTCAAGCAGTTGTCGATGACTTCAATAAGGAATTGAACATCCATGAGCTTGATACCAGCTACAATATTGTATATTTGAACGCTTTGGGAATTTCCTATCACATAGTTGATGACGCTGATTTTCGGGATCTTCAGCGTCGTGCCGATCTTCACGGCGTGGATGTACCCATAGTCGATCAGCTTGTACGCCAGCTTGCGGCTGATGCCCAGCATCTCCCGAAGCTCTTTAACGGTCACAATGTCCGGGTATTCCGGGAACATCATCTGGTAAAGCTCTCTGAGCTCACTTTTCTTCATAGGTTTGAACCTCCTTTGCTGTTCTGAAGCCGCATTTCTGCGACGGTTTTTGCTTGCTGCCGCTCATCCGCATCGTTCCTGCCCCGGAGTCTCACCACGGCATATCGCTTCTTCGGTGCGCTCGTTTCTTTTTCGGGAAGTCGTGGCGTCACTTGCCGGAAGCATATCCTTTGGAGACGGCGATTCAATTTTCAAGGTACACAGGGAGACAGTCCCCTCAATAGGTAGCCAGCGAGAAAGGCATTTTATAGACCCCCTCACTAATCAACTGGGAAAAATTTTTCGATTTGTACGAAGGAATTTTGAAAAAATTCTTTGAAAGTCTCTCTACTAACCAACTGGAAAAATTTTTCTGATTTGAACGAAAAAACTTTTTAGAATTTTTCTGTGAGTCTCCCTACTAATCAACTGGGAACTTTTCGGGCAAATAACAAATGGGTTTTCGAAAAAATTTTTGCAGCTTTGGCAAAATGAATTGAATAACTTTAAAACGCCCTTCACTTACTCTCAAAAAAGGGGGGCTTTTAAAGGGGTGTTTTCGATAATTTTTCTCCGGTTTTGAAGATTTCTCCTTGCACTTTCTCTTTGCCGAATTTTTTTCGAATCTTCCCTCTGATTTTCAGATTTTTTTATTGGCAGGTTAAAAAATGAGCGCCTGCCTCTTTGCAGAAGCAGACGCTCATTTCATATATGTGCTATTCCACGCAATTATGTGTCTTTCGTGTTGGACATTGCATCTATTTTCTTTTCAAGCTCGTCCATTTTCTTTTCGTAAAGGTATAGTTTAATCCCTCCAACAATTAGCTCTAAAATAGATAATATACTTACACTGCCCAATATCCAATTTATCAGTCCCGGTAACTCGTCTTCAATCCCAAGAGAATACACTACACCAGCACATAAAAGCAGTTGTATAACAGGGATAACCATCAAAATGATGATGACTATTTGAACTGTTTTATTTAGCTTTGATGTTGAGTCATAAAATGACAATGTTTTTTTGCTTGCCGCCTGTAGCTCTCGTACTTCCCGCTGTAGATCGTGAAGTTGTCCTATTGTACTGATCAAGGTATCGGCGTTTGATGTGCCCACTGTAGTGCTACTGTAAGAAGCGTTAACTCTGGGGCAACTATCGCAATTAGTAACAAATGGAATAGAACCTTGGGTTGCAGTTTCTGTTTTTGACCTTTGGTATTCTGACATTAAATCATCTCCTTTACAGATTCAGGAGATAGAATGGCAGTTCCTTGAGCAACTACATAAGAAACAGTATCTTCATTGATCTTTTTCCCTTCTTCAGGAACATTATTTATATCGAATTGAAACAGCACTCCCGATATATTTTCTGTTCCTACAGTAATAGTCGCAGATTCGATCGAACGAATATTATTGTATACGACAGATTTCCGCATATTCTGCTTATTGACCCTCATAGATGCTTCGACAAATTTTGATGTAAATTTCTCAGAAAAATACTTTTCAAATATCGGCTTAACATTATTGCTATTTGGCTCAAACATCGTCAGAATAAATCCCGTTCTTTTTGCTATAATCGTATTTAGGACAGCTTTGTAAAACTTCTGAATGACACTTTTTTGAGAGTTCAAAGATTCTATAGGGGATGCGTTGCTTTCAAAAATGAAGTGAACAATCAAATCAATTCGAGATCTTGATACATTAATATTAATCCGACCATCGGAAGACTTTGCCTGCACAACTGGAATGTCTGCAGGAAGATCGGGTGGAAGGTTTAGGATTGTCGGCATATCATCGACTATTCCGCCGAGTTTTTCGTTAACCTCACTGAATAGCAAATCTGGACGACTAATAGAATCTTCGGAAAAGATTCCTAATTGGGCGGATAATAATTTCATAAAAACACCTCGCATTAGTATGTAATTTTATAACACTCTCTTCAGCAATTCCACCGCGCTCTCCTCGCTTGGGTCATTCGTGCCCAGTTCACCGCGAAAAGCACGGGCGAGAATGGATTTTTTCATCAGGTCGATCTGGTCAAGGACTATTTCGGCGGCTTCTTTGGTCTGCTGCTCTTTATCAAAAAGTTCATCAAGGATTCGAGCGATTTCTTCTTGCTCTCTATCATTCGTCGGAAGATGCACAGTTAACGCAGATAACTCTTTTTGGTTAATCTTTGGCAAAACAGAACGAGAACCAGCAGTCGATGCCTGAAGTAAAAACTCATCTGATAGCATATAATACCAAAGGCACCTTGCGTTTTGGTATGCTTCAATAGGATACATATCTGCACTGCATAACCCATCGAAATCAACAACAACCGCTTTTGACAAATAAGGTCGAATTTTTGAATAGAGTATTTGTCCTGAGTAAAAGCGGTGTTTACCGCTGGTCACACCATCTTCGGCAATCGTATGATATTCAAGCAGCACACCAGTTTTTTTCTCAATATTATCTGGAGCGATATGCGGAAAACTCTGATACTCTGCAGGGTCAACTAAGTTGCTTCTAATAGCTGCAACGCTGTCAAATCGAGTAGTTTTCCAATTATCTATTGAGACACCGTGTTCTTCCCGCCATTTCGCAGTCAGTTCACCGGTGAAGGCCTTATGGAGAATAGCGGATTTGCGGGTTTCAAAGCTATCCACCACGGCCTGTGCCTTTTCCTTTGCCTCATCCAGCTTGGCAAACAGGCTTTCAATGCGGTCAACGATGCGCTGCTGCTCGGCGAGAGGGGGAATAGGAGTAGGGAATTCCTGTAGGTTTCCTAAACGAATATATGGTATAGCTGTCCCGAACATCTTGCCTTTGTTAAAATCGAACCATCTATATTTAAACCAATAAAAAATATAATCAAAGCAAAGTGGTTCTGCAATTTTTACTACATATGTCCGTTGATAGGCTTCAAATTTTCCGTTATAACGACTTATGTTATTGATGTCACCATTTCCGGCAAGTAATATAGCTCTACAATCGAATGAATATCCGTGGCATCGAATTGACTCGGCTGCACAAGTAAAAAATGGATATTTGCCCTCATCGCTACCGTAATTAGCATCTTTCTTTCCGGTCTGAATTGTAGAAATTGATTTGAAATATGTCCAACACCAATTCTCTGGCAGCTTGTACGGCCACTCCCAATCCGGCACTAAAGCTGCCTGCAACCGCTCTTCGGGCGTGAGGGCGGCTTCTTTTTTTGCTCTTGCCATCACTTTTCCTCCGTCAGAGCACGAAGCTCACGCACAACACTTTTCAGCAGATCGACCGCTTCCTCCAAATTTGCAATCGCTTCCTCGCCGCTTTCTACAGGGTCAGGGAGATCGTCATAATCCACGATGGAGTCGTCGCGGATCAAGCCAAGGTCAAGACTATCGTCCGGATTCTTGGCGATCTCCTCACGAGTGAATCTGCTCCAGCGCTCGCCCGTGCGCTTGGATGGGTCTTCGTATCCTGCCACGAATTCATCAAAGTCACTCTTACGCAGCTGCCGGGTCTTACCAAAGCTGTCCATATTGGTGCGCATATCGTAGAACGCAACCTCGGTGGTGTTATCCTGCTCGGTTGTCCCGCGGGTAAAGAACAGCACATTGGTCTTGACGCCCTGTGCATAGAAAATGCCGGTAGGCAAGCGCAGAATGGTATGCAGACTGCAGAAATTCATCAGTTCCCGGCGCACGCTGGCACCGTCACCGGCAGCAAACAACACATTATCCGGCAGTACCACGGCACAGCGGGCCTTGCCGTCGGCCTTCAGGCTGCGATAGATCACCTGCAAAAAGTTCAGCTGCTTGTTTGAAGTCTGGAAAGAAATATCATCTCTGGTGGCACGCTCACCGCCCTTTTTCGTGCCAAAGGGCGGATTGGTCAGAATGACATCAAAATCTTTCAATCCCTTGGCACTTTGTGCGAGAGAATCCCCCAATGTGATATTGGCATTCATATTGTGCAGATAGGCGTTCATCAATGCCAAGCGATGGGTTTCGTGCACCAGCTCCACACCGTTGAACGCTTTATTCTGCTGGAAATCTGCCTGACGGTCAGAGAGTGCATACATATCGTTATTCGCATTGACATAGCGGTTGGCTGCAATCATAAAGCCAAAAGTACCGCAGGCCGGGTCAAAGCACTTGTCGCCCAGCTGGGGTTTGATGAGCTCCGTCATCACATCGATCAGCACACGAGGGGTGAAGTACTGACCGGCACCGGACTTCTTCTCATTGGCGTTTTTCTCCAGAAGGCCTTCATACAGGTCGCCCAGACCTTCCTCTTTGGCCTCATACCAGTCCAGCTTATCAATCTCCGTGATGATTTTTTCGAGGTTTTTCGGCTCCTCGATGCTGGAGGATGCGTTGGCGTAAATCTGTGCCACGCGGCCAACGGATTCTTCGCCCAGCTTGCTGAGCAGCGTATAGTAGTGCTTTTTCAGGTCAATGCCGGAACGGCTGGTCAAAGAGCCCCAACGATATGCTTCGGGAATATCCTTATCTGCACCGGTCTCATCGGCCATTTTCAAAAACAGAATGTAGGTCAGCTCTGTCACATACTGGTGATAAGTAATACCGTCATCCCGCAGCACATTGCAGAGGTTCCAAAGTTTCTGTACAATATCTTGCGTGCTCATTTAAGCTGCTCCTTCGTAAATATAAGTGTTGATCTCGCGGATGATCTCCGCAAGCTGCCCGCCAAACTTCTTGTTAAAGCGTGCGAAACCGCCATCCATCTTGAACGCCGGTGCCTCAAAGGTCTCGGTATTGAGGATGCTCTCGTGAAGCATATATACCTTGATCTTTTCCAGCAGATCCAGCTGCATTTTGTTAAAGTGATGCGCCGAAATCAGTTTAGAAAAGGCCATTTTCACGCGGTCATCGTGGTTCACCAGCGGCGTTTTAAGTACAGCCCGACGGACAAAGGCGATAATGTCTGCCACGATCCGTTCATTGCTCACCGCACTGGCCGCTTCATTCAAGCTGCTCTCGGTGAAATTCTCCTTATCCAGTTCCAGCTTTAACTCCCGAAGCTGCGCCCGGGTCATATCGCTGGGGCGGGTGCAGGCTATACGGATCGCTTCAATACGGTCTTTGTTCTCATTAACATAGGCCACAAAAGAGTCCAGATAATCCTGTGGTTTTTCCGTGTCACCATAGCCGCGGGTCGTTTCCAAAAGAGTATCTTCCTTTTCGGAATAGTAATGTCCGCGCTTTTTGCCCTTCAGGTTGTCAAACCAAAGCAGGAAATCCTTATCCTCCCGGCAGCGTTGCACAAAAGCTTCCTCTGTACAGCTTTTCAATTCCTTCGCATATTCCCGAATTGTTTTTCCGCCTAAACGCTCGGATACATCATACTTTTGCTCATCGGTCAGATTGTTGCTCTTACGCTGCAATCTTGCCAAAATGCGATCTTTGACAGGCTGCTTGCTGGCCTCACCCGGACGGAACAAATCCTCCAACAATTCAGCCATTGATTTGCTGACGGAGACTGACTTCATATTGGAAGTGTCGTCCAAGTCCTCGTACACGCGAACTGCATCGAAGATATTGAAGTGCGTCTTTCCGATTTCCGGGCAAAGGCGCGTAGCGCGTCCCAGCATCTGCTCAAAGAGGATCCGGCTGTTGATCTTGCGCATAAACACCAAATTGCAAATTGCCGGCACATCGATTCCGGTAGTCAGCAGGTCGACTGTTACGGCAATGTTGGGGTACTGGTTGTTCTTGAACTGCTTGATCACCTGCAAAATCTTCTTTTTGTTGCCGCCGGCAGTTTTGCCCGTGATTTTCATAATGGCATCATTAGAAATGCCATAGGGCTTGTAAATTTCTCGAAGCGTATCAACGATACGGTCAGCGTGCGCATCATTCACCGCAAAAATCAGCGTCTTTTCTCCACTTTCCGGATTCAGGTAGGTCGACACCTCTTCCAGCACCTTGTGGGTATGATCCGGCAGAACAATTTTGCGGTTGAACTCCGACACATCGAAATCCATTTCATCGTCCAAAACTGCACCGTTCAAAAGTTCATTGGTGTTGGGGTCATATTGCGCCAAGGTTTCACCCTTCTTGAACTGTGCGTCATTTTCAATGAAATCCGTACTAATCAGATATGGAGGGTCGTAATCCACCAGCCAGCCATCGATAACCGCCTCACGGTAGCTGTAGGTATAGACCGGCTCCCCGAAAATCTCGGTCGTGTGCAGGGCGGGCGTAGCAGTCAAGGCAACTTTCACCGCATCGAAATACTCGATAACCTGCTTGTACTTGCTCATATAATCATCCTGATTATCGTAGAGGATTTCTTCTTCCGTCATTTCACGGTCAAGAATATATCCTCGGTGGGCTTCGTCCACAATAATCAAATCAAATGCACCGGGCATCAAATCCGGTTCTTCTGCCAGAATCGTGCGTTTCAAAAGCCCCTGCACCGTTGAAATGCTGACCTTGGTTTCCAGATTGATGATGTTGTCATCGATCGCTTTGATCTCATATATTTTGTCCAGCGTCAGCAGTTCCTTCAGCTTGACATCTTTGAAGGTGTCCATTGCCTGCTCACCGAGGGACACTCGATCCACAAGGAAAAGAATACGGCGGAAACGCTTGGATTCCAGCATCTTGTAGATAAGCCCCAGAACAGTACGGGTTTTGCCTGTTCCGGTGGCCATTGCAAGTAAGGCCGTTCTCTTGCCGTCAACGATTGCCTCTGTTGCCTTATCAATGGCCTTGATCTGGTAGTCGCGCAGATTCAACCCATTAGGATCTGTCATAAACGAATTATCTGCTGCAGCCAACGCCTGATTGGCCGCCGCTGTATTCTGACCAAGTTTTTCCATCAGGTCACTTGGGCTAAACCAGTTCCGAATAGGATACGGTTGATTTTCCTGTTCCCGGACATCCAAAAACCAAATACCAGACTTCGTCCGCAGCTGCTCTAAATATGCCCTGCCATTTGAAGCAAGGAGGAAGGGGACCTGATAACCATTCCAGTTTCCAACCGTATGTGGAATATCCTCCGGCTTAATATGTGCAGCATAGTCCTTTACCTGCACATCGATGGTAGATGCCACATCTTCCGACATCTTTTTTGCATCCATCAATGCTACGAGCTTCTCGCCAACGAAGAATGCATAATCCGCATACCCGTTTTTGTAAAAGGCCGAATTGGTAGGCCATTCGCTGATGGCAATATTTCTTCCCTTTACAGGACGCGTTCCTTTGCTGTAGCGCAGGTTCTGCGTATCAGCTTCCCAACCAGAAAGACGAAGCTGCTCGTCAATCAAGCATCTGGTCTGCGCCTCATTCCAATTCATCATAGCGGAGACAGATTCCGACCGCCTTGCGCGCTCCTTCTGCGTTTTGCCCGAAGCGGCGGTCTTGACCACGGCCAGTTGCTTCGTCAATTCCTCGATTTTCCTTTCCTGCTCGGCAATAACGGATTCCAAATCTTCGTGCGTGGTCTCGCTCGGCATAACGAACTCAGGCGCAATATATCCCCAGTCTCCATAGGTTTCCATAAACCAAACAGCAAGATTGTATGTCAAGGACAGCAATGTCTTTGCTTCGTCCACGGAGTCCGTACCTGTATGTACTGCCGAGTTTCTTGTCTTGCGAAGAACATATAGCGTGTTGTCAATTTCGTGCGGCAATAAACCGGCTCGCTTCAAAATGCGAATTCGATTTGCGTGGGTGTTGTCAACAGCCGGCTCCGCAATGTGCTCAAAGACAAGGATCTCCTGCACTAAGCGCTCGGCAAACATTCCGAGTTTATAGATACAGGCATTGGGATCAGAATAGACATAGGTTTCTGCGGTTGCGCCGATCTGTGCCAATGCAGGCCAGTATCGATTCAGAAAATCAAAATTTGATTTCATAAGCAGTCTCCCTCGATTTTTGTTAATTCATTTAACATTTGATATAAGCACATCTCCAAAGTGCCAATTTGGCACTTTGGAACCACCG
>ERZ779643.2054-NODE-2054-length-12247-cov-2.627871_pt1 | contig 12247 bp, 10 predicted proteins | sample MGYA00511564_ERZ779643 | MGnify/ENA primary metagenome ERZ779643 (study PRJEB29588, sample SAMEA2147114) | human gut metagenome | biome: human gut; feature: human-associated habitat; material: faeces | place: Denmark | collected 2008/2010 ... | reverse complement strand
GCCACTTCATATGTTTCTTTAAATATATATTGTAATGAGCCTACTCTTCATTAATTCGGATAAGTTTCAAATTAATGAATTAATAAAAGAAAGCATTTGGCTACCTCCATTGCCAACTTGCTTTCTCTTTTTACATTATTAAATCTTCATATTTTCCATTAATTAAATTTAATATATCATCTGGATTTGCTTCAATTTGCATTCCTATCTTTCCACCACTGAAAATAATTTTTTCTAATCCTTTAGCAGACTCATGTATAAATGTTTTATATAACTTTTTCATTCCTATAGGTGAACATCCACCTCTTATATATCCTGTATACTTATTTATATCTTTTACGTGTATACCGCCCATCTCCATTCCGGCATAGAATAAGAAGATACTGGCGGCTAAAACGAGATTGTCGAAATTGGTGAAATCGGGGAGGAAGTTACCTGAAAAATCCATTTGGGATTTACCTCCCATTAGTAGATATACAATTGCCAAAATGACTAAAAGTCCGGCGGGAATGATTGTACCGACCAAACCGCCTATTTTGGCGACTTTCCCTCCCCAGCCTAAACCTTTCAATGAGATGAATGTTGCTAGCCAATAAATGAATAATACGACTGCTAATGTGTAGAAACGGTTGGAGGCCAATAACATGTCCCCTGTATGATCCATGCCTATAAATGCAATGGCGACAGCTCCAAAGGTTAGTACGGTAGGATACCAAATGGTACTTTCTATCCATTGTAACCAAATGGCAAGGAATCCGGCTTTTTTACCGAATGCTTCTCCTACCCAACGAAAGACTCCGCCTTGCTTGTCTTGAAACATGGCAGCCAGTTCGGCTGCGACTAGCGCCGTAGGAATGAGGAATACTAAGGCTGCGAATAGATAATAGAACGCTGAACTGACTCCATATTCAGCTTCGGCAGGCAGTCCCCGGAGGGATACGACAGCCGTTACATTCATAATTGCAAGCGTAAATACGCCTAATTTTACTGATTTTCCGATGTTTGTCATATTTGTTGATATTAAGTTTACTAATAGGAGCATCTACATTCGTGTAGATAAACAAACGTCGGTCGCTTGTTGTTTTATCGTCGCATAATTTATGAGGAAAGAAAAATGGGAAAAAAGATAATCGGGGGGTGGAGAAATTATGAGTCGAGAATTTATGGCATATTGCACATATTGATTTTATTGTTATCGGTTTTTCTGATTATAACCATATCGATAGATACATTTCATAACATATCTTTCTTGAATCAAGGGAATTATATGGAAATACAATTATGGATATGCAGTTTCTTTATGTTCGATTTTTTGTTGGAATTTGTTTTATCCGATCATAAATGGAAATATCTTAGAAACCGATTTATCTTTTTTCTCGTATCGATACCTTATTTGAATATATTTTCCTATTTGAATTTAAATTTTTCTTCCGAGACTTATTATTTTCTTCGGTTTATTCCGTTAGTGAGAAGCGGATATGCTTTGGCTATCGTGGTAGGGTGGTTATCCTATAATAAAATATCGAGCTTGTTTATTTCGTATGTTACCATGCTTATGGCGACAGTTTACTTTTCGAGTCTTATATTTTTTGTTTTAGAACATGCGGTTAATCCAATGGTTACTCGGTATACCGATGCTTTGTGGTGGGCTTTTATGGACGTGACGACAGTAGGTTCGAACATCTATGCCGTTACCGCTACCGGAAAGATTCTTTCGGTCGTTTTGGCTGCATTGGGTATGATGATGTTCCCTATTTTTACGGTCTATGTGACGAGCCTATTGCAAAAATTCAATGCACAAGATAAGGAGACACAAAAACCGTAGGCCGGTAGGTATCGGTTTTTGTACCGTCCTTTTCGTTGATTTTGTGCTATTTTAGTACGAGCTCTACGATGTAGTCGATTTCGTCCGGTATTTGGGGAAATTTCAATAATGTACCGTCTTTATCTTGTTTGAATTCGATGGGAGCTTGATTTGAAAATTTCATTGCCTTTTTTATTGGGGCTTTCAGTGGTATATAGAGTCCATTTTCTTTCAAGTCCAAAATATGGATAAAGAGGCGATTCCCTTTTCGGGTGGATACTCCCCAGCTATGTGGGGGAATATCGCCACCTCTGGTGTCGTAAATGGTTTCGCCGTATTCCGATAGCCACTTACCCATACCATTTAAACGGTCTATTGCCAAAGCCGGGAGCTCTCCATTGGGCTGTGGACCTATATTTAATAACAAGTTAGCATTTCGTCCGGCCGTGCGAACGAGATAATGAATCAGAGCCTTAGTAGATTTGTAATTTTGGTCAGTGATTTTATACCCCCACATACCGTTCATGGTTTGACAGGTCTCTAATGGGAGGGCGCTTATTGCCTGAGTAGAATAGCCTGCTGTGTTTTCACCGGGGACGTCTCTTTCGAAGATTTGTATATCTTCCCCTGCATATACGTCTTGGTGGTGATTATTCCCAATGAGGCATGCCGGTTGTAGCTTGTGTATCAAATCATATTGCTCTTTTAGTTGCCAATCGAAATTGGAGGGACGGTCCCATACTCCGTCGAACCATATAGCTCCGATCGGCCCATAATTGGTTAGTAGTTCTGTAAGCTGGTTATTCATGAACCGATAATAACTGGGCCAATCTCCGTGTCCATTGGGACGACCGGTTCCTTTTCCGGTATTGCCTCCGGCCGGGTAATCTTCTCTACGCCAGTCTATATGAGAATAATACAAATGGAGCTTAATGTCTTGTTTGTGGCATTCGTCGGCCAATTCTTTTAAAATATCGCGTTTAAAAGGTGTCGCATCTACGATATTAAAGTCGGACTGTTGGGTGTGAAACATAGAAAATCCATCATGGTGTCGGCTGGTAATACAAATGTATTTTGCCCCTGAGGCCTTGATTGCCGATACCCACTCGGCTGCGTTGAACCGCGACGGATAAAATCCTGATGCCAATTTTTCATATTCTCGCCAGTCGATGTTGTGATTGGTCATGTACCATTCTCCTTGTGCCAACATGCTGTAAATGCCCCAATGTATGAAGATTCCGAATTTGTTGTCTTGAAATTCTTTTCGAGCTTCGATATTCTTTTGCGATGGTATATAACTGTCGATTGTCTGTGCGAATGAAATATTCCAAGATAAAAGAGAGGTAGTAATGGCTAAACCTATTTTTTGGATCGTTTTGTTTTTCATGTTATGTGAATTTTCAGTAAAGATATGGATAATATGGAAAAATATTGAACAAAGATAGCAAAAAGAAACCCAAATAGTTTACTCTATCTGGGTTTCTTTTTGCTATGAGAGATGTTTTTACTGGACATTAACCTGATCGCCACTGAATACCGACAGGTCGAGTTTATTCATAATATGTTTGATTGCCAGTTGAGCCTTAACCGAGTTGCCTGCTGCATCGATAGGGGGTGCAAAGGCTGCAATACCCATGATTCCGGGAAGAACTCCCATGACACCTCCGCCTACTCCGGTTTTTGCAGGAATTCCCGAAGTGAAGAGCCAGTCTCCGGTGTGTTCGTAAAATCCTACTGTCGCTATCAGCGATGTAATTTGAGGAGACAGCGAGGCATCGAATACTCTTGCTCCGGTTTTTGGGTTGACTCCTTTATTGGCTATGGTCGCACCGCATACAGAAAGCTGTTCTGCCGTGATTCCCAAAGAGCATTGACGAGTATAAAGGTCGAGCGACAGATCGGGATCGTCATAAATACGGTTGTAGTTTTTCAATAACCATGTAATTGAGCGGTTGTTGAAATTTGTAGCCGATTCGGAGCGATACAATTCATCTATCAATTCAGGAGCACTTCCCGAAAGTTCAGTGATATTTTTCACTATCGCAGCCCATTTTTCTTTTGGATTACCAACTGGTTGAACCATACTGCATGCGGTGATAGCTCCGGCATTAACCAATGGGGTCGAGGGGTGATCGTTTTCCAACAAAATAGCGATTATCGAATTGAACGGTAATCCTGTCGCATCGGCTCCAATCATGGAAAGGAGCTGTTCTGCGCCATATTGGCGTAATACCAATATGGCGGTGTGCACCTTAGAAACCGATTCTATACCGAATTTATATTGAGTATCTCCGACTTCGATAATTCGCCCGTCCAGTAGACATACGCTGATACCGAACAAGTTTTTGTCGATGTTGGCAAGATAGGGAATATAGTCGGCATTCTTACCGTCTTGGTTATTTTTATAGAGATCGTACGCTTCGTTGACCGCTTGTTTGATTTGGGAAACCGAAATAGTTTTTTTCATATTCCTATTTTTTTGTTTTATGGCGGTTCCCCGTATGGGTAAATACCGAACCTTTCACTTCAATATTTTTGTCTTGTGCGATACGAGTATTGGTCGGGTATTCCAATTTTTCGAGAGACGCGACGGCATCGCGAATATCGTTTAGCAACATGTCGGCCATATCCCTGCTGAACCCTTGACGTACGACGATACGCATGACTACATAGTTTTGAATATTTTCGGGTAGAGTATATGCCGGAACCATCCAGCCGCCTTGTTTCAATTTGTCTTGCAAGTCATATAGAGTCCATTTTGCCGTTTTTGCGTAATCGGGCTTCATATACCAGATGAACAATGGGTTTTCAACATGATCGCTGTAATTGACAAATGGAGCCATTTTACCGATTTCGTCGTGGAGGTATTGGGTTATTTGCATACTATTGTATTGGACGGCTTTGTATCCTTGAAATCCCAATCGGATAAATTGGTAATATTGTCCCAATATTTGAGCTGCCGGGCGTGAGAAATTGAGCCCTACTTGTGTGATATTCGCTCCTAAATAGTTTACACTGAATGACATTTCGTCGGGGAGGTATTTTTTGTCTTTCCAAACGACCCAGCCTAGACCGGGGTATACCAATCCGAATTTGTGCCCCGATGTACTGATTGATAGAACCCATTTTAATCTGAAATCCCATTTTTTGTGTGGATCGAGGAAAGGTAATATAAATCCACCGGAAGCTGCATCTACGTGGATAGGAATGTCATATCCTGTTTTTTTGTTGAATTCGTCGAGGGCTTTGTCGAGAGCTTCGACGTCATCGTTCAATCCGGTCCAAGTTACGCCCTCGATAGGAACGATGCAAATTGTATTTTCATCGCACATCTTTAAAGCTTCTACCGGGTCGAGGGTTGTTTTTTCGAGAGTCAGGGGAACTTCTCGCATCTCGATTTGCCAAAGTTGTGCAAATTTTTCCCAAACGACTTGAAATCCCGAAGAGATAACAAAATTGGGTTTATCGGTAGGCTTCCCTTCTGCCTGACGTTTTTTACGCCAACGTAGCCATGCTGCGACACCGCCGAGCATACAGGCTTCGGAAGAACCTATGGCCAAAGCTCCGCTTTTCCATTTTTCCTCTTCGGGAGAGTTCCAAAGGTTAGCCATGATATTTATACATTTGGCATTCATGACAGCGATACGCGGATATTCTGTTTCATCGATATAGTTGATGTTGATCGCTTCATTCATCAATTTGGTTGCGTAGTCGTCCATGTAGGTGGTTACGAATGTAGCCAGATTTAATCGAGGTTGTGTTTGAGCGAATGTTTCGTCTTTAACCATTTGGTATGCGATCTCTGGTGTTGTAGGTGCATCGGGAATACGATCTACCGGTGATGGTTTCAACATTTCGTTGGACCCGAAGATACTTGTCTTGGCATCTCCTTCTCTGAAATTCAAATCTTTCATTGTATAAAATTTTATGAGTTAGAACTATAAAGCCGGATTATTTTGTACGGCTCTTCGATAAAACAACAGCCTTGTAAGGTGAAAGTTTGACCGATTTGTCTATTCATACACAATTTGGCACTTATTAAAATATTAGAATAGTACCGGTAAACATTCGAAGGTGATTATTGTTTTTGAAAATGCAAGCATAAAAAAGATGTGATTATGAAAATAGAAACTGGACAAGGGACTATACCTTTGATTACGCTTTTGGGAATATGGTCTATTTCAGCTTTAAATGCATTACCGGGTCTAGCTGTTTCCCCTATTTTGGGACAGATGTCTACAATATTTCCGCATTCTTCGGAGTTCGACATACAACTGTTATCTTCACTACCTTCGCTATTGACTATACCTTTCATCTTGTTATCCGGGAAGTTGACCGAACGTATTAATAACATCGTCTTGTTACAAGTTGGATTAATTATTTTTGCATTAAGTGGTTTGCTATATATGCTTTCTTCCCGAATGTGGCAGTTAATAGCGGTGAGTGCGTTGTTGGGTATTGGCTCGGGTATGATAGTTCCGTTGTCGACGGGTTTGATTTCTCGCCATTTTATAGGTCGATATCGTACTCGACAGTTTGGTTTGAGTTCTGCGATTACAAATATAACGTTAGTGACGGCGACTGTATTGACTGGATATTTGGCAGAGATTAATTGGCACTTGCCTTTTATTGTTTATTTTTTCCCTGTGGTATCGTTCTTTTTGTCTTTTTATTTGAAACGAGATACTATATCGGTAGCCCCAGTAAAGGTGACTGTATCGGGTAAAATAGAAGTGAAGAGGTTGGTTTCTCTCATGTTGTTTTATGGCCTGGTAACTTATTTAGCTGTTATCGTTAGCTTCAATTTACCATTTTTGATGAAGGAATATCATTTCGACACGGGAGCCTCGGGAATTATTATTTCTTTGTTTTATTTAGCTATTATGGCTCCCGGTTTCATATTGAATCGAGTGTTATCGATTTTTGGGTCGTTTACAAAATGTGTGAGTCTATTGTGTATGGCAGGAGGTATGGTTCTGATATTGTTGTCGGGCAATGAATGGATATTGGGACTTGGAGCCATATTTATCGGGTTCGGGTATGGGGTGATGCAACCTGTTATTTATGATCAGACAACGAGAGTAGCTACACCCGATAAAGTGACTTTGGCTCTCGCATTTGTCATGTCTATGAATTATTTGGCTATCTTACTTTGTCCTACGATTATCGATACATTACAATCTCTATTCCATATTCATACTCAGCAGTTTGCATTTATATTTAATTTGGTTATAACACTACTTGTCGTTTTAGGGGCATATTATCTTCGCCATACGTTTTTGTTTAATGATAGTTGTGATAGTGATAAATCTCTGGAAAAGTTATGACAAATAAAATTCAGGAAGCCAATTTGGCTATGGTCGTTTCAAAAACGTTTAGCGGATTAAACGTAAATGCGTTACGATATTTGTTGCCTTTGTGGATCGCCCCGCTAACCGGTGTGACTTTTCGTTGTGTTTTTGCAGCCGTGGCTTTTTGGATCATAGGGTATTGGGCAAAACCGGAGACGGCTTCGGTAAAAGATAAAATTTATCTGTTTTTGTTGGGGGCTGTCGGCATTTATGGTTATATGTTTTCCTATTTAATGGGACTTAGTAAAACGACTCCGGTATCGGCGGCTATTTTTACTTCTATGCAGCCCATTTGGGTTTTTATTTTGTCGGTTTTCTTTTTTAATGAGAAAGCGACTGTGATGAAAATTGTCGGTATTTTAGTAGGATTAGGTGGGGCTCTACTCTGTATTTCAACACAAAAGAGCGATGATTTGGCTTCGGATGCTTTTTCCGGTAATCTTTTTTGTTTGGTGAGTTCTGTGATTTATGCCGTATATCTGATATTGAGTAATCGGTTTTTGAAACGAACAGGCCCTTATACACTTATGCGTTATACGTTTTCAGGAGCGGCTGTATCGAGTCTTATCGTTATGGCTTTTGTTGGATATGAAGCGTCTTTAACTACACCTCCGCTACATTTTTGGCCTATTGCCTTATTGCTGTTTGTGTTGATATTTCCAACTGTTATCAGTTATTTACTAATACCGACAGGTCTCAAATATCTGAGTACGACAGTCGTGGCTATATATGGGTATTTAATTTTGGTCGTCGCTTCGATTGTTTCATTTCTGGTAGGACAGGATAGATTCTCTTGGGAACAGTTGGGTGCTATGCTTCTTATTTGTGTGGGTGTTTATTGGGTAGAGATAGCTGAAAACAACGGTCGTGAGAGAAAACGGCCCCATTCGCCATCTATCACTTGACTCTTGATTTATGCAGTAGTTTGGGGATAAGTTGCAGACCCTTTTTTATTTCGTGGGGATTACGAGCTATGATAACAGTGGTTACAGCGATGAGTATGATACAAATACCGATACTTTGTATGAAGTTACAACTTTCACCCAGAAATAATACACCCATAATGACTGCTGTTAAAGGTTCCATGCAACCCAATACTGCCGTTGTCGTCGAACCGACATGCTGGACGGCAAGAATAAGGGTTAGATCAGATATAAGTGTAGGCACTAAGGCTAGAAGAATAAGATCAACGCCGATTTCCCAAGAGGGTATGGGAGTAAGCATTTCCCGATTTACGATTAAGTTCAACAAGAAAATGAATGCACCCGATAGTAAAACGTAGAACGTGAGTTTTAAACCGTCCATATCGCTTACGCTCGATTTGTTTATTCCGACGATATAAGAGGCATAGGTCAATACGGTTGTGAGAGCTAATGCCAATCCTGTGGAATTAAGTGTACCGCCTTCGCTTCCGCTTAATAAGTAGACACCGCCGATAGCCATTATTGTTGCAATGATGATGGAGACGGAAACTTTGTCTTTGAAAAAAGTAACCATCAGTAAGGTTACGAGTACAGGATAAAGGAAGTGTAGGGTAGTAGCCAATCCGCTAGGAATGTACAGATATGATTTTGTCAGAAGAAGGGAAGTGGCCGCATATAAAAACGCCAACCCGAAAATGATGAGGGCTTGTTTCCCTGAGATTTTGAAGTTCGTTTTTCGTATACAGAGTATAATGCCGAGCAAGATTGAGGAAAATAGGAATCGATAAAATACTACTGAGTTGAGGGGGATACCGGCTTGTAAAGCAGGTATGGCAAATAGGGGTACAAGCCCGAATGTCGATGAAGAAATGATAGCGTAGAAGAGTCCTTTGGGGGAGTTCATGATTCTTGGTTTCGAATTTGAGTGTGCAAAGGTAACTAAAACCAAGAGGAGAAAGAGTGGGTTTTGAATTTTTTTAAGGAGTTTTCAATGAAAGAAAAAGAGCTCCCGAATAATTCGGGAGCTCTTTTTCTTTCATTGGGCAGTATGGATTTATTTACCCAAACATTCTTTGATGTAAGCCTTCATTTTGGGGATAGCGGCTTCGGCACTTTGTAGAAGTTTGAATTGAGCCTTTGTACGAACTAAATTGTGTTCGGGGTATTTTATCTTGTAATAGGTGTCGCCGTTGATATAGTCTGTCAGGAAACGTACGGTTTGCATATAAGGAAACAAGGTAACAGCATAGGGCAGATTGTCGATTTCGATGTCGGTGAGAAACGATTTAGCAGTTTCTAAGTATCCTTTGGTAAATGCTTTAAATATTTCCATATTGAAATTGACGTTGTCCAAATTCTTGTCGTCCTCTTCTCCGGTATTGGCTGCCGTTCGCATGAAATCACCGAAGTCGGAAAATATGTAGCTGGGCATGACTGTATCGAGATCGATCACGCATAATACATGACCGTTTTCATCGAACATCATGTTATTCACTTTGGTGTCGCAGTGGCAAATGCGTTTGGGCAATTTCCCTTCTCGATGCAATCTTTCGGCCAAACACATGGCGTCGGCTCGTTTGTCTAGCTCGTCGATGATGGGTTTGACGGAGGCCACACGACCGACAGGATCGGCTGTTATGGCTTCTTGCAGTTGTTTTAATCGGAATTCCATATTGTGAAAATCTGGAATCGTTTCACCCAGTTCCACCGGAATATCCGATAGCATAGCTTGGAAATTACCGAATGCTTGTCCGGCATAATATGAGAATTCCGGGGTTACTGCTTCGTAGCTTTTTGCGTTTGGAATGAAGATGAGTACCCTCCAATAACTTTCTCCATCGAAATAGTATAATTTACCATCGGTTGTCGGTATTAAGGTTAAAACCTTGCGGTCTATGTCGGTTTCTCCTTTGGTTTCTAATTTGTGGCGGATATGAGTCGTGACTTGGTAAAAATTATTTTGCAGCATATCCACATCTTTGAAGATCGAGTGATTGATTCTCTGTAAAACATAGTCGGGGGTATCGGGGGCGGCGGTGGTTACTTTATAAGAATCGTTGATGAGTCCTGCCCCTAATGGCTTAATTTCGAGAATTTTTCCGGCAAGAGAAAAATGCGATAATATGTCTTTCAAATCTTTCATAATAAATAGTATATGTGTTTTTATTTGTTTGAGTCGATAAAATTTTGATAGAGGTTTTGATAACAGTTATAGAGGTCTTTGAACTCTTTGTATTCCGATGTTTTTACTTCATACATAAAAGGTCCTGTATATCCGGCTTTGTAGAGCTCTTTCAGTATTTTTATCCAATCGTTGTCTCCTTTCCCGCTACAAGGGTTAGGCATGTAATGACACTCGTGTCGTCCGTCACCGTCGGCGATGTGAACAGATTTTAATCGTTTGCCCATAGCCTGTATGAGCAGTTCTGGGTTATCGATGTGATTCATGTCGATGGCAGAATACACATTTTTAGGAAGTTGTTTCATGATGAGTTTGACTTCTTCTACTGTACGACCTAAGGGACGTTCATGTTGTTCGTTTCTCACGAGTTCGTATCCTAACATATTTTCTATAACCATTTTGGCTCCCAGTTCTTTAACTTTGGGATTGAGCTCATTTACCGAGCGTACTAACTGAGCGATACGTTCATTCCGCTCGTTGTGGCCCAGATACCAACTTGGGTGGAAGAGAATGATTTTAGGTTGTATGATTTTACAAAATTCGAGCACTTTCATGTGTAGAGCGACACTGTTTTTCCGTATTGTTTCGTCGGTTTGCGAAATATCGATGTCTTTTCCGAAAGGCATGTGTATAGACCAAATTTCAATACCGGCAGAGTCGGCTGCTAATTTGGTACGAGTCAACAACTCCGTAATTTCGGCATCTGTTTTGGGTTTCTTCGTGGATATGAATCCACCTGTTGTAATTTCTATGCAGTCGATACCGGCATCTTTCATCGCTTTGAGACGTTCGTAGTTCATGTCTTTGATACCGATGGAGTTCCCAATTCGGAGTGGAGGATACTTTGTTTTACATGCCGAAGGGAACGCAATGGTAATAACCATTAGAAGCACTAAAAAATTTTTGATTTGTGTGAACATGATGAATTTGTTTTGATGTAATTATTATATTGTTTTTGTGTATCCTAACGGACGAATTTGCTGAAAAATAGCCAAATATGCTCGCTTGTATTCAAGTCTTTTTCTCCCCATGAATGTTTACCCCCTTTTATTTCGTATAACCAAACTTCGTTTCTGTTTATACCGTTGACGTATTTATGGCTGATAATAGTATGATTGGATAAAGAATCAATAGAGGCAATCGTATCGGTAATTTCATGAGTGCATCTGTTTTGAATAGCCCAATAGTTTACAGCGATAGGTACTGCTATATATTTCCCCCAGCCTCCTTCATTATTCGGGTCTCCGTTCCACATAGAGGTTTTGTCTTCGGTTCCGTGTATTTCGAATAGAGGGATAGGGCGGTTTGTTTCTAATTCCCGATACATCCATTCGAGCGTAAGCCCGGCAACAGGAGCTACTGCTGTAAATATATCGGGACGTTTGTACGCTAAAAGATAGCACATTTCTCCTCCATTGGAGTAACCCGTGCAAAATGTATTGTGCGGGCTTAGTCGGTAATTCTTTTGAAGGTGTAAGGCGAGATCGCATAAAAAGTTTATATCGTCGATAGTCATATCGGCCTGAAATGGATAGCCGACATTCCAGCAGTTTTTCCCTTTTTTATCTTGTTCGCCTTGCGGATAACACACGGCGAATCCGTATTTATCGGCGATAGGATTCATACCGAATCTTTTTGGATCGGCTGTGCCACCATAGCCATGAAGTACAAAGACAAGAGGAGCCCCAGATGAGAGATTGGCCGGCTGATAGTATTTATAACTACGCTCGATTCCTCCTGATTGAAATTTATGAGAGGTTAGTGTCCCGGTGGTTTGTCCCACAGCCAATATGCTGCCATATAGAGAGATAGTTAGACAAAATAAAAACTGTTTCATTTTTCAGGTATTATTATTCAAAGGTAGAGAAAAAGTAGATATTGGAAAGAATTATTTACTGAAAATTTAAGAAAAATGTTTCTTGCTATGGCAAAAGATATAAGAGTAATTCTTATAAAATTAGCTGATAGACTTCATAACATGAGAACA
>ERZ779643.2048-NODE-2048-length-12262-cov-3.446137_pt1 | contig 12262 bp, 8 predicted proteins | sample MGYA00511564_ERZ779643 | MGnify/ENA primary metagenome ERZ779643 (study PRJEB29588, sample SAMEA2147114) | human gut metagenome | biome: human gut; feature: human-associated habitat; material: faeces | place: Denmark | collected 2008/2010 ... | reverse complement strand
ATTACATGGTGTGATTGCAAAAAAAGACGGAACAATCGTAGATGTGTGCATTGGTGAAGATGAAAATGATCCGGTATTCTGTGTGACGGATTTGCTGATTCATCTGGCTGGTGAAAACATGGAGAAAAAAGCCAACAAAGTCATTGAGGGAGAAGCCCTTGATATTTTAGTGGGAAGCCGCCCATTAAAAGGTGCAGAAAAAGAGGCGGTCAGCAAACAGATTCTTTCTATTTTAAAAGAAAAATATGATATGGAAAATATATGCAATGGACATGATTTGTTAGCACTTCTTAGCCAATTAACAAAAAAAATAATTTCAAATGATACACCAATTCGTTATACAGAAGAAATAATAGAACAGATGTTAATATTAGCATATAGGAAAAAAGATAATGTGGCGGATATTGTTGAATGTATAAATGAGATAAGATGTTAATATCAAAGATATTTTTAGCTAGAATAAAAATATTAAAAGAGGTTAAAAATTTTTATTAAATTTTGAAATTTAATATAGAGAGGGGTTTAACATGAATTTTGAATGGATTGATTTTTATACAGAATTTGCAACTAAATTATTGGAATTTAAAGATAATAGAGAAAAATTAATAAATAAAATATATAGTATTTATGACAATATAGGTATAAGTGTTCCCAAGTTGGAGAAAGATAATGAAATTACAGACATTGATCCGTTCACTGTATTTGGTTTGTTTAATAAAGGTATAACTAATAATAATCGTATATTAATTCTTAATGGTATTGCTTCAGAATTTCAAATATCTGCGAATATACCGGTTAATTTTGATGGGGTTCCAGTATTAAATAATTTAAAAGCTACATTCTATAGTTTCATAGATGAAAGAAATGACAGTGATATAGATAATATATGGGAATTATTTGAGGCTGCAATAAATTTTTCGGAATCAGATAGTAAAGAGAATCGTCAAAGGTTTATAGAGTATTACAATATAGTGCATGAGCAGAGATGTATTAAATGGAATATAACAATTGGATTATATTGGATACGACCATATACATTTATTAACCTTGATTCTAGAAATCGCTGGTATATGATAGATACCAATAATATGCCAGATGAATTTGTAACTGCCATAAATAAAAAATTAAATAAAGTTCCATATGCAGAAGAATATCTTGAGATAAGAGATATATGTCAAAAAACATTTGAATCAGCAGAATGTAAATATAAATCTTTCCCAGAATTATCGTATTATGCATGGATAGAATCTGAAAGAGTGAATAAAGAATTAAAATCAGAAGATAAAAAAGCATCTAAGGCTTACTTTTTAAGATGGTTCAAACCATTGATACAGGCATTACGGGATTTAGGTGGTTCAGGTACACCTGCACAGGCAAGACAAAAAATTGTAGAAAATGAAAAGCTTACAGATGAAGAGATAAGCATTAAAAGAGGTAAAAATAATGCCAATAAATTTGAAAATGAAGTGGCATTTGCAAGAAGCTATCTGGTAAAAACAGGATATATTGATAAAAGTGTCTATGGTATATGGACACTTACTGATGCAGGAAAAAATGTAGAAATGACAGACGAATTAGCGTCGGAAATATTTAAAAATGTTGTTGCAGATACACAGAAGAGAAGAAAAGATGATGAAAATACATTTTCTGATAGTGATGTAGATACAGTGCACTATTGGCTTTATACCCCTGGGCAGGGAGCTGAGAAATGGAAAGAGTGCTGTGATAGAGAAGTTATGCTTCTGGGTTGGGGTAAAATAGGAGATTTAGAAATATTTAATACTAAAGATGAAATAAAGCAGCAACTTAAGCAGGTATATGGCAATGAAAGTTCTTACATAAATTTATCTAATACATTATGGCAGTTTGCTCATGATATTAAAATTGGAGATATAATTTTTGTTAAAAAAGGAAATAGCAGTGTTATTGGAAAGGGTATAGTAGAATCTGATTATAGTTATGATTCAGATTGTGATAGTGAATATAGAAATGTTAGAAAAATCAATTGGATAAATGAAGGGTTATGGTCAGTTCAGCAGAAATTGCCACAAAAAATGCTGGCAGATATTACTCCATATACTGATTTAGTGCAGGAATTAGATTCTTTATTTGAAAATATTGATGATGAAGATGAAAAGGAAATTGTATATCCTGAATATACAAGAAAAGATTTCTTAAAAGATGTTTATATGTCAGAGGAAGACTATAATAGATTAACAGGGGTTCTTTGTAATAAAAAGAATATAATTTTACAGGGAGCACCTGGTGTAGGTAAAACATATGTAGCAAAAAGACTGGCATATTCCATAATGGGAGTTAAAGATGTTGAGCGTGTAAAGATGGTTCAGTTTCACCAGAGTTATTCATATGAAGATTTTATTATGGGATTTAGACCAACACTTTCTGGGTTTGAATTAAAAAAAGGTGCGTTTTATAACTTCTGTAAAAAAGCAGAAATAGATAGTGACAATGATTATTTTTTCATTATAGATGAAATAAATAGAGGAAATCTCAGTAAAATATTTGGTGAGTTATTCATGCTGATTGAAAAAGACAAACGTGGAAGTGAGTTGCAGCTTTTATATTCAGATGAAAAATTTGCAGTACCTAAAAATGTTTATATTATTGGAATGATGAATACAGCTGACAGAAGTCTTGCAATGCTTGATTATGCACTTCGAAGAAGATTTGCATTCTTTGATATCAAGCCGGGATTTGATACAGAAGGGTTTATTGAATACAAAAAATCAATTAATAACGAAAAATTTGATAAACTTATAAATTGTGTACAGAATTTAAATAATTCTATTTTAGCAGATGAATCTTTAGGAGAAGGATTCTGCATTGGACATAGCTATTTTTGTAATTTAAAACAAGAAGATGTTAATGAACAATGGTTATATGGAATAGTTGAATACGAGCTTATTCCATTGCTAAAAGAATATTGGTTTGATGAATCGGGCAAAGTACATGATTGGAGCGAGAGATTAAGGAGCGCAATTAGGTGATACCAATACAGAATATATATTATATGCTTTCATATTCGTTTAGTGTATTGAATGAACAGGGGTATAAAAGCATTGCTACAGAAAAATTTGATAATATTGCAGAACTTATGGCAGCAATATTGGTAAAGGGTATTGCAACGCAATTAAAACGCGGATTACAAAAAGAATACATTGGAAGAACAGAAGAGCTTTCATTGTTAAGAGGGAAGATAGATGTTTCTGAGTCTGTAAAAACTCAGACAATGTTAAAGATTCAGATGGTGTGTTCATATGATGAGTTTTCAGTGAATGGATTGATGAACAGAATTTTAAAATCAACAGTGCATTTGCTTTTAAAGTCAGACATTTCGGCAAAACGAAAAAAAGGACTAAAAAAACTTATGGTATTTTTTGCAGATGTTGAGTTGATTGATTTAAATATTGTTAATTGGAATATTCAATACAATAGAACGAATCAGACATATCAAATGATGATTTCTATATGTTATTTAGTTGTAAAAGGACTACTTCAAACCAATTCATATGGTAATACAAAACTAATGGATTTTATAGATGAGCAGAGAATGTGTTATTTATATGAGAAATTTATTCTTCAATATTATAAGAAAGAATTTCCACAGCTTTCAGTAAATGCGTCCCGAATATCATGGCAGTTGGATAATGGAGAGGATACATTGCTTCCAATTATGCAGAGTGATATTTCATTGCAAAAAGATAATACAGTACTCATCATAGATGCAAAATATTATTCACATACAACTCAGGTGAAATATGACAAACATACACTTTATTCTAATAATTTGTATCAGATTTTTACATATGTAAAAAACAAAGATTATGAACTTAGACAGCAAGAACATGAAGTTTCAGGAATGTTGCTATATGCAAAGACAGATGAGGATATTCAACCAGATAATGTATATCAGATGAGTGGTAATCAAATATCAGTTAAAACATTGGATTTAAATTTACCATTTTCAGATATATCCAGACAATTAAATGATATAGTTAAAATACATTTTGAATTGTAATCAGAAGATATATAAAAAGCACTTTCAACAGAGAGTGATCAGCCCCCTGTCAAGTAGACAAGTAAAAAATCTAAAATAAGTTTATAAATATCCGCCACATTTGACTCAGTGTGGCGGATATTTATGTTATTAGACGTTTATGCACACCACTTTGCTTTGTATGCTTCTATTCTTTTGTTCTCTGCAATCGGATATTGTGTCGGGGTTTCCGCCGATAATGCTTCGCTTCGTACTTCCAGTGGCGTTTTGCAATGGAATCTTTCCTGCAGTCTTTCTTCGGCATAAAACTTTATATATTTGTCGATTGCCGAACGTAAAGATACCTCATCGGTTATCTTATACATACAATACATCTCTGATTTGATAATCCCCCACAATCCTTCAGTAGGACCATTATCAATGCAGTGTCCAACACGGGACATAGACTGTTCCATGCCTTGTTCACGAAGCCTTTTCTGAAATATTTTACTCGTGTACTGAAAACCTCTGTCAGAATGAAAAATCGGCCTGGCATCCGGATTATCTTTGAGAGCCTTATCGTATGTGTCAAACACAAGCTTATTGTCATTTCTTCCGCTTATGACATACGCAACTGGAAATCGATCATATAGATCAATGATGACACTGAGATATAGTTTCCTGCCAGTCTCAGGAACCTTGAATTCCGTAACATCCGTAGCCCATTTCTCATTAGGTTTCGTTGCATTGAATTCCCTCTTCAGCTTATTTTCCGCTGTTGTCTCCGGTCTGGACGACTGGTATTTCTTCTTCTTTTTACGGATAATAGAATGAATTCCCAGCTTCTTCATAATTCTGTGAACTCTGTTTTTGCTGTAGCTGGTGTGATTGAAATGGTTGATCCAGCTTGTCATCCGCCTGTATCCCAAGATATGTCCGAACCGCTCGTCATACTCCTTTATCAGTTCTGCCAGTTTTGTGTTCTCGGATTCCTGCTCTGGAATTGTCCGGTGCAGCCATTTATAGTAAGCAGCGTGTGATATGCCCAATTGTTTGCACATCCAGTTGATACTCCATTGTTTTTTTCGTAAAAATATTTTATTGCCTGATATTTTGATTCAAACCGTAGTTTTCCAAGCCTCACATCCCTTCGAATTCCTTCACTTTTTTTAACAGTTCCACCACCATATCTTTTTCTTCAAGTTGGCGCTTTAGTCGAAGGTTCTCCCGGCGCAGCCGCTCCAGTTCATCAACTTCATCATCCGTTTTGTTGTGTCCACGTTTATCGGATAGACCATCTTCTCCAGCAATATCATATTTTCTGACCCATGAATACACTTGGCTATAAGAAACATCATATAGAGAAGCTGTTCCTTTATAATCCCGGTTGTGGGTAATACAGTATTCGACGATTTTTTTACGTTCAGCTAGCGTTGTCTTTCTTCTTGCTTCTGCCATATAGACCTCCCTCTTGGGATCATAATCCCTAAGTTCTCTATTGGCATTATACAACGAAATCCATTTTTGTAGTGTTGCATGTGAAGGAATTCCATATCTGGCGCATAAATCGGTAACCGATCCTTCCCCGTTGATATACTTCCGAACCATTTCAATTTTAAATTCACTGGAATAGGAATGGTTAGCTGTAACAGAGCAGAGGGCTTCTATTCCCCCATTTTGATATGCCAGTATCCAGTTTCTTATAGTTCGTGTACTTTTTATAGATAAATCTACCATAATTTCAGAGACAGAACGTATTCCATTCAGATAATCCTCGACAGCAGAAATTTTTTCTTCAATCGTACACTTGGGTTTTCTTCCCATAAAAATACCTCCAAAGTAGATTTTGGTTATTTACCTTGTCTACTTCAGAGGTATCGTATCAGAGTGGTTGGTGCTTTTTTCATGCCTGAAGAAATCTGTTTTTTATGCCCATTTTTACGGAAGGAGGTATCGACCGTGGCTAACAGAATTATGGGTATTACTGTCAAGATTGGCAAAGATACCACCAAATTACAGACTGGCTTCCTGTATAATTCAAAGTGTAGAAAAAATAGAAAATTATATTTCATCAACGTTTCATAAAAGGTGTGTAGAATGATATTAAAAGTAGCTATAAAATGCTATTGTGTAAAAAATAAAGGAGGAATAATTTATGAAAAAATGCTTGTCCAGTAGATGCAATTAGTTATGGAGTAAGAAAATAGAAAGGAGTAGTTAGGAAAGTGATAAAAAATGCTATAGCATATATTACAAGAAAGAGAAATAGAACTTTAATAATTTTTATCATATTAACTATAGTTCTTTCTTGCTTGTATTCTTGTTTAACAATAATGAAATCAAGCGATGAAATAGAAAAGGCTTTATATGAAAGTTCTAATTCTTCAATATCAATAACAAGAAAAGATGGTAACTATTTTAATGTTAATGAATTTAAAGATATTGAAAAATTAAAAGAAATTGAAGAAAAAATAATTCAATATGATGGATTAGCAAAGCTAAAAGATGCTAAAGTAGTTAGCGGAGAACAAAGAATAAATAGAGAAGATTTATCTGACGAATTTAAGAATGTTGTTTCACTCGAAGCTACAAATAATACTAAAAGAAATATTTTATTTAGTAGTGGAGTATTTACAATTAAAGAAGGTAAAAATATAGGAGAAAATGATAAGGATTCAATTATTGTTCATGAAGAATTTGCTAAACAAAACAATCTAAAATTAGGTGATGAAGTTGATCTTGAATTACTAGATATTGAAAAAAGTGGAAAAATAAAAAGTCATAAATTTAAAATTATAGGGATCTTTTCTGGTAAAAAACATGAAACATATACAGGGCTATCTTCTGATTTTAGCGAAAATATGGTGTTTGTAGATTATTCAACAAGTCAAGAGATATTAAATAAATCAGAAAATAATAAAATTGCAAATAAAATTTTAATGTATTCTGGTAGTGCAGAATCTACGGACTTAGCCTTAAACAAATTAAAAGAGCTTAAAATTGATGAGTCAAAGTATTTTGTTGAAAAAGATTCTAATGCGTTTGAAGAGTCTTTGGAGTCAGTGAGTGGAATAAAACACATAATAAAAATAATGACTTATTCTATTATGTTAGGTGGGATGGTTGTTCTTTCATTAATCTTGATTCTATGGTTAAGAGAAAGAATTTATGAAATAGGTATATTTTTATCTATTGGAACATCTAAGATACATATTATAATGCAATTTATATTCGAGTTATTATTCATATCGATACCAAGTATAATATCTTCCTTATTTCTAGGAAATGTATTACTAAAAGTAATTGCAGGTGGAATCGTTAACTCAGAGGACTCAATGATTTCTGGTGGAAGTTTAATAAATGATAGTTTTATGTTAAATATTACAACACTTGGACAAAGTTATTTAATATTAATAAGTATTATTGTTTTATCAGTTGTATTTGCTTCTTCATTAATATTAATCAAGAAGCCTAAAGAAATATTATCAAAAATAAGTTAGGAGAAAATGATGGAAATATTAGAAATAAAGAATGTATCATATAGTTATGCCAATTCTAAAGAAAAAGTTTTGTCAGGAGTAAATCAAAAATTTGAACTTGGGAAGTTTTATGCGATAGTAGGAAAGTCAGGAGCAGGAAAATCTACACTTCTTTCCTTACTTGCTGGACTCGATAAACCTCAAACAGGACAAATATTGTTTAAGAATGAAGATATACAAAAGAAAGGATATAGTAATCATAGAAAAAATAATATATCTTTAGTATTTCAAAACTATAATTTAATAGATTATTTATCGCCGATTGAAAATATTAGATTAGTGAATAAATCAGCAGATGAAAGTATCTTGTTTGAACTAGGCTTAGATAAAAAACAAATAAAAAGAAATGTTATGAAATTATCTGGTGGACAGCAGCAAAGAGTAGCTATTGCCAGAGCATTGGTATCAGATGCTCCAATAATACTGGCTGATGAGCCTACTGGTAATCTGGATAGTGTTACTGCCGGAGAAATAATTAATATATTAAAGACATTAGCTAAAGAAAGGAATAAATGTGTAATAGTTGTAACACATAGTAAGGAAGCAGCAGATTCTGCGGATATCATTTTAGAGCTAAGTGGTAAGAAGTTAAAAAAAGTAAAATAAAATGAATTTGGAGGTTGAATAATGATAAAAAATGCATTTGCTTATATAACTAGAAAAAGCTTAAAATCAATAATTATTATGTTAGTTATTTTGGCTATGTCAACTTTAAGTCTTATAAGTTTATCTATTAAAGATGCTACGGACAGAGCTTCAAAAGAAACATTTGCTAATATAACAAATAGTTTTTCTATGGAGATAAATAGACAAGTAAATCCAGGAACACCTAGAGGTGGAGGAAATGTAAAAGGTGAAGATATTAAAAAGATAGCTCAAACAGATAGTATAGACTCCTATGTAAAAAGAATAAACAGTGTTGCAGATTTAGTTGATTATGATATTATTGAAACTAAAGAGACTCTTGCGAATCAATCGCCTAAAAGAGCGAAGAATTTTAAAAGAACAGTGATGTTAACCGGAGTTAACGACTCATCAAAAGAAACAAAATTTGTATCAGAAGCATATAAATTAGTAGAAGGAAAGCATTTAGAAAATGAAGATAAAAATAAAATCTTAATGCATAAAGATTTAGCTGAAAAAAATAATCTTAAAGTTGGAGATAAGATAAAAATAAAATCTAATTTATTTGACGCTGATAACGAGAAACAAGCAGATGAAACAGTAGAAGTAGAAATTAAAGGTCTATTCGATGGGCATAATAGTGGTGGAGTAAGTGCAGCACAGGAACTATACGAAAATACATTAATTACTGATGTTCATACAGCTGCTAAAGTTTATGGTAATACAGAAGATACAGCTGTATACCAGGATGCAACATTCTTTGTAAAAGGTGATAAGAATCTTGATAGTGTAATAAAAGAGATTGAGAAATTAGATATAAATTGGAGAGAATATAATTTGATTAAAAGTTCATCAAATTATCCTGCATTACAACAATCTATATCAGGTATCTACTCAATTTCAAATAAATTATTTGCTGGCTCATTAATATTTGCAGGGGTTGTAGTTTCATTATTATTATTATTATGGATGAATGCCAGAAAGAAGGAAATAGCAGTATTACTATCATTAGGTATATCAAAATTAGAAATTTTTGGTCAATTCCTGATTGAGATGGTATTTATATCAATCCCCGCATATGTTGGCTCTTATTTCTTAGCTAGGTATACAGCTGAAAAGCTTGGGAATAATATATTGAATAAGGTTACTGGTGATATAGCTAAACAAATTGCCAGACAATCTGCATCTAGCCAATTAGGTGGTGGGGCAGAAGCTGAAGGATTTAACAAGACATTATCAAGTTTAGATATAAATGTATTACCTAAATTTATGTTTTATGTAGTTATATTTATGAGTTTAGTACTTCTTGTATCTTTGATTATTTCTTCATTCAATATATTAAGAAGGAATCCAAAAGAATTATTAATTGACAATAAATAAAATTTTTGGTGCTGAAAAGCACCAAAAATTTTTTTGCTTTTAAATATCCAATAATATGCTGTACAATATAAGCGAATAGGCTTAAGTGGAGGTATACATGAAAATATTAATTGTTGAAGATGATAATATGATAAGAGAGGGATTAAGTGAATATCTTTCAGAATTTGGATATACTGTTATTCAAGCTAAAGATGGAAGAGAAGCCTTGTCAGAATTTAATAGCGATATAAATCTGGTTATCTTAGACATACAGATACCTTTTATAAATGGTTTAGAAGTATTGAAAGAAATTAGAAAGAAAAGCAATTTACCAATTCTAATCTTGACTGCATTTAGTGATGAAGAATATAAAATTGATGCGTTTACTAATCTGGCAGATGGATATATAGAAAAGCCATTTTCATTGCCTGTCTTAAAGGCTAGAATAGATTCTTTAATTAAGAAGAATTATGGACATTTAGAGAAGTTTGAATATAAGGATCTATCGGTTAATTTTAATAGCTATACAGCTAAAATAAATGGTGAAGAAATAGATGTAAATGCAAAAGAACTAGAAGTATTAAAATGTTTATTGGATAATAATGGACAAGTGTTAACAAGAATGCAAATTATTGATTATGTATGGAAAGATAGCGAAGAAATTCCTTATGATCGGGTAATAGATGTATATATAAAAGAACTTAGAAAAAAATTACAATTAGACTGTATAACTACTATAAGAAATGTAGGATATAAATTGGAGAGAAAATGAAAAAATTAAAGATATTTCCCAAAATGTTCATACAAATATTTTCTGTTCTTGGAATAATAATTATATTAGTTCATTCATTAGTTTTTTTTATCTTTCCTAAAACATATTTGGAGACGAGAAAAGAAAAGATTTATAATATTGCAAATGAAATTTCTAGTAATATGAATGGAAAAGAAATAAAATACATAGAACAAACTTTGGAGCTTTATTCGAAGAGTAGTGAAATAAAAGCATTTATAAAAGAAAAAAATAATATGAATGAAATACAAATTAAAGATAATATAAATGTTAATTTAGAAAGTGATAGTAATTCTCTGATAATTGAAGAAAGAGAAATAAAACTTAATGATGGTAAAAAAATAAATCTACAATTTGTTTCTACAGCTGATATGCAAAGAGATGCGAAAGATTTAAGCCTTAAATTTTTACCATATTCATTATTAATATCAATTTTATTTTCTGCTATTATTTCTTTAATTTATGCAAAATCAATAAAAAATAATTTACAAGAAATAAAAATTGTTACTGATAAAATGATGAAACTGGATAAAAAAACGCGTTTAAAAGTTAGCTCTAATGATGAGGTTGGAGAATTAAAACAACAAATTAATGATTTGTATTCTACTTTATTAAGAACAATTGACGATTTGGAATTTAAAAATAAAGAAATTTTAAAATTAGAAAAGTTAAAATATGACTTTTTTAAAGGTGCATCCCATGAACTTAAAACTCCTCTTGCTAGTCTTAAAATAATACTGGAAAACATGAAATACAATATTGGAAAATATAAAGAGAGAGATATTTATATTAATGAATGTATTGAAATCGTTGATAGTTTAACAAAAAATATTTCTCAAATATTATCAGTTCATTCTATAGAAAATTTGAATAATGATGAAGAATATTTGAAAATAAATGATACATTAGAAGACATATTAAAAAAGTATGAAATATTAGCAAATCAAAAGAAAATAACTGTCAATAATTATATATTAGATGAGAATGTTTATATAGGAAAAACAGCTTTAAAGATTATTTTATCTAATTTGATTAGTAATGCGGTAAAATATACTGATGTAAATGGGGTAATTAATATTGGGATAGTTAATGATTGGTTATATATAGAGAATACATACGGTAACAATAAAATTTCGAATATGGATAAAATATTTGATGTTAAATTTGATTTAAATAAGGAAAATAGTAATGGATTAGGCTTGTATATTGTAAGTAATATTCTGAATAATTACAATATGGAATATAAAGCATTGCAGGATGAAGAATTTTTTATCTTTAAAATTAAAATATTTTCTTAAACAACATATAATTTTGCAATAGTTATTGAAAAATAGAGACTTATTATTAGCTATAATGGTCTCATAAATTAAGACAGTTTTTCGGACAGATTTTAATGAATCTGATATACTTAAACCAGTATGAGAGAAAGGATATGCAGATATGCAGTCTGGTTATACTAGATCAGCAAAATCTGTTTTTACCAATATCCGCAAGGATTACAATTTATGATTTATTATATCGTGATTTCAGATTAGGCCGAGATAGACCTTCGTGGAATCTTCGAATACATTGCTTTTGAATTGCAGACACCAGAAAATGTAAGTGGTCAGCTTGATAGGCTTGAAGCATGTATCTTGTTTTATATATTCCGGATGATGATACACAAGTGGTTACGATTATCCGTGTTATGTATGGTGGACGAGATGTGGATACGCAATTAAATATATTTACAAAAACAAAATAATTTGAAAGCATCAATCAGAAATGGTTGGTGCTTTTTTCATGTCTGGAGAAATCTGTTTTTTTTATGCCCATTTTTACGGAAGGAGGTATCGACCGTTGCTAACAGAATTATGGGTATTACTGTCGAGATTGGCAATTTTAGCAATATTTCCTGAGCGGGGGCAGAAAGTGCCCCCACTTTCACTATTTGGGTGCGAAAAGCGCCCCACA
>ERZ779643.2043-NODE-2043-length-12282-cov-4.109757_pt1 | contig 12282 bp, 10 predicted proteins | sample MGYA00511564_ERZ779643 | MGnify/ENA primary metagenome ERZ779643 (study PRJEB29588, sample SAMEA2147114) | human gut metagenome | biome: human gut; feature: human-associated habitat; material: faeces | place: Denmark | collected 2008/2010 ... | reverse complement strand
GGCGAAGTAACCTCAATGAGTAAAACTTGAGCTGCGTTAGCAGCGGTTTCTAAGCTTTCATTTCAACGGCAGCATTGCGCCAACCGCAGAGACGATCGTAGAAACCATCATCAGCACCTGAAACGGAACCGTTCCAAAAATGCCGCAGATCGGACTGCTTCCCACCTTTTTCCTCGACTTTCCATAAGTGAGAACCAGCATAATACTTACCAATACCACAACTCCGCTCATAATTCTCGTCAGTACAATAAAGCTGCTCACCCCGAAAATAGCAAACAGAATACAGGGAACGGTTGCAATCAGCCAACTTACCCGGTTACCGGTTCCGACCTGCTCATGCACCACATCCCGGAGTGCCAGTGTGTTTGACCAGAAGGTCGTAAGCAGGGCAAACAGGGAAAATATTCCGGCAAGGATGAGTGCCCATCCTCCGATGCTTTCCCCAAGCTGCATATAAGCAAGCTCTTTATCCACGACTCCCTTCGTCCCAAGCAGGACGGTCAGCGTTACAACGAGGACAAAAAGAGAAGACAGGCCAAAGCCTGTGAAGATCGTCTTCCGGATCCTCTTCGAATCACCGTTTAAGCCCTTTACCACCTGAATTACTGCCTGATTTGCAGAGGTTGCAAATACAACCATACTGTAAAGAGCCAGCAGGTTATTGATATGAAAAGGGGCCGTATACAGGGTGTTCCGCGGATGCAGGAATGTTCCCGCGGTCATCACCGCCACGATGACCAGTAAAAGAGCCACCGAATATTTCTGTGCAATTCCCACCGCTTTCATTCCCATAAACACAACACTGCCGGCTATGAGATAATAAATAAGCTGTGCCGCCCACAGCGGAAGTCCGAACCAGTTCACGAAAATCTGTGCTCCACCGTTGATATTTCCACTGACGCCCACCATAATGGCCAGACCATAGACCACAAACATGATCCAACTGAAAATCTTCTTCATCTTTCCATGGAACAGTTCTCCCTCGAAGCTTTTCACAAGCTGGACACCACCATTATTATAGGAAAGCTCTGCAATAATCAGATGCAGAATCACATTCACAATATAAGCAAAAGCAACCATCCACACAACATCCCACATGCTGTTCCGGACAGCCAGATAGGGAACTGCAATAATTCCCGTCCCGATACTGTTTCCCACGATCATGCTGATTGCTTCAAATGTCGTAAGCTGTGCTTCTGAATTCATCTTTTTATTCATGTCTTTTTCCTTTTTCATTCATCTCTTTTATTTGCATTTTTACATGACACTACGCTATTTATTATATTACAATATTCAATTAAATGAAAAGCCTTTCTCACGCTTCGTAATTTCTCCTATATAATAGCTTCTGTTACCTTTCTTGTTCATTTCCCCTCTTGTTCGTTGCTATAATTTCCCGGAAATGTTATAATGAGGTACAAATTTTCAAGCAGATTTACAGGGGGATCGTTTTATGGGGTTAATAGATCGTGAATACATGTATGAAGATAAAGCAGATAGCAAAAAGAAAAAAGTGAAACATATGAGTAAAAAAGAACGCTCAAATGAACTATGGCGTTTGTATGGTAAAAAGCACAAAACCATATTTGACAAATTAAAGATTCGGAAATTGGAAAATTTGAATCGTCTAAGTTAGTAATAATTTGAAAACGCACTTATATATGTTTATTATTGAAATATTATAATGCAGGTAAGAAACGGTATACTTTTATCTATACCGTTTCTTTTATTTATCTGTAAAAATAATTATTGGAGAATCTGCTTCAAGTCTTCTTCCGGCGTAGTAATCGGCGCAATTCCATAGTTTTCCATGAGATAGTCCAGCACATTAGGCGAAATAAATGCCGGCAGGGTAGGACCGAGACGGATGTTTTTGATCCCCAGATACAGCAGCGTCAACAGAATACACACTGCTTTCTGCTCGTACCAGGAAAGCACCATGGACAACGGCAGCTCATTCACACTACAGCCAAATGCATCGGCAAGCGCAAGAGCAATCTGGATGGCACTATACGCATCATTGCATTGTCCGATATCCATTAGCCTAGGCAGCCCTTCAATTGTTCCAAGATCCAGGTCATTGAAACGATATTTGCCACAGGCAAGGGTCAGCACCACGGTGTCCGGAGGCGTCAGCTTTACAAACTCCGTATAGTAGTTACGACCGGGACGTGCTCCATCACAGCCGCCAACCAGAAAGAAATGCCGGATCTTGCCGTTCTTTACCGCCTCAATAACCTGATCAGCCACGCCAAGCACGGTTCCATGTGCAAATCCGGTCGTGACTGTGCTGCCACCGTTGATACCGGTAAATGCCTTGTCCTCCGGATATCCACCAAGCTCCAACGCTTTTTCAATGACCGGGGTAAAATCCTTATCCTCCCCAATATGGATCATCTCTGGATAAGATACCACCGCTGTTGTGAATACACGGTCCGCATAGTTTTTCTTCGGCGGCATAAGACAGTTGGTTGTAAACAGCACCGGAGCGGGAATATCCAAAAATTCCTTCTGCTGGTTCTGCCATGCCGTACCGAAGTTTCCCTTCAGATGGGAGTATTTTTTCAGCTCTGGATAGCCATGTGCAGGAAGCATTTCACCGTGAGTATAGATATTGATCCCCTTGCCCTCGGTCTGCTCTAAAAGGAGCTTCAGATCGTGCAAATCATGACCGGAAATAACGATAAACGGTCCCTTTTCCACGGTCAACGGAACCGTGACCGGTACGGGTGTCCCATAGCTTTCGGTGTTCGCCTTATCCAGAAGTGCCATGCATTTCAAATTTTTCTCTCCTACCTCCATGACAACAGGTAAAAGCTGATCCATCCCCCAGTCCTCTCCTACTACATAGAGGGCTCTTGCAAAGAACCGGTTCACTTCTTCGTCCGTATAGCCCAGTACCAGTGAATGATGCGTATAAGCAGCCATGCCGCGCACACCGAAAAGAATGAGGGATTTGAGGCTTCGGATATCCTCCTGTGCATTCCAGACATTCTCCATAGAGTAATCATCACCCTGTCCGCAAAGCCTTTCCGTCTCCTTATGCACCTGAGCAATCCGTTTGCGCAGAGTCTTTTCATTGAAATCCACATTGGTAACTGTCGCAAACAGCCCTTCGATCATCATCCGCCATGTATCCGTACCTACCTCCGGTGCCTCATGGATTCCACGCGCCAAAGCCACCAGTGCACCAGTCAGTTCATCCTGAAGCTTCGCCACATCCGCAGTCTTTCCACATACACCTGCAGCTCCCGTACAGCCGCCGCATCCTGCCGTCTGCTCACACTGATAGCAAAACATCTTATTATCCATTGTTTTTCCTCCTAATTTTCTTTTCTCACAATATTGTTTCCCCGTATTTGCGGACTTATTATGAGATTATTAAAAAAGCAGAAAGAAACTAAATCCGTGCGTTAGAGGATGCAGAGAATGCTGGTAACACTCCTTATCATGCCATTTTCTCTTCGCTCTATCAGTCGGTTCAATCGGTGTACAAATGGATAAATGATCTTGTGGTAATTAAGCAGGTGTAAAGCGTCAAAAGGAAGAGCAGTTTCTTTAGAGAATCTTCTCTTCCTTTCAGTAGATGTTCATATTTAATTATTTAAGAAGTTCGTCCAGATAATGTTCGTCTTTATCATGGGAACCATTATGCTTGTGGTATTTTTTGATACAGTCTACAAGAAGCTTTGGATTTCCCCCGAAATATTCCGTGTAGAAGGCCGTACTGTTATCATAGTTTCTTTTTCCGATGGAGATATGTTCTTTGGCAAAGGTTTTTGCTTTCATCGAAGATTTTAATTTTTCGAAGTCTTGTTCAAGGTTTTCGGCCAGAATAAAAAGCATTTCTAATTCTGGCTTTGTACAATATTTATCCACGGAAAGTATTTTGTCTTTATACTCTGATGGAATGACAAGCTTATCGCTTTGCTTATCACCGATTCTGAGGATCCGTACCTGGTCGGGATAGATATTCAATTCTGTTTTTACCTGTCCGGAGCTCTTTATTTGCCTTGCGTGGTAAGGCGTTAATCCAAGCAGATCATCTTCAGTAAATTTTAGAAGATCATTTTCAAGAAGAATTTTTATGATTTCTTTCTCGTTTGGACCTTCGCACATGATCAGGAGTTTTTCCATACTTTCAACTCCTTTTTAAGCTGCATCAGTTCATCGTAATTGACAGCGGTTCGGAATACGTTATTATAAAACTGCCTGCTTTTTAGCAATTCCGATCTGATATTGAATCCATCGTACATATTGGTAAGATAAACCTTATCGTTGGACTTGGCAATATAGATATTATCCTGCCGGTTAAAAAGATCCAGAAGCTCGCAATAGTGTGTCGTGAAGATAAGTGTTGCATTATTTCTGTTAACGGTTTTGTCCTTATAGAGACTGATCATGTTCTCGACCAGCGTTTTGTGAAAATGATTTTCGATCTCATCAATAATTAAATCGAATCCCTGCTGGAGAGATGCAGCCATCAAAATATATAGAAGCATCCCTTTGGTAGTGCCGCTTGACAGCATATAAATCAGTTCCTTGTCAGAAACAGTTCTTGTTTCGTTGCAGAAAGAAAGTTTAAAGTTGTGATCATCCAGCATTTGAAGATCGTGGATGTTTTCGTCAAATATGGAGATAACCTTTACTAAAAGCGCCGGGCGAATATGGTAATCTTTCAGGGTTGCAAAGATGAGCCGATAGGTGTCGGCACCATTTCCAAAACTATCAAAATAAACTGCCCTTGTTTCTTTCTTTTTTAAAACAAAGAAAAGAATGGAGGTATCTTCGGGAAGTTCACCGGTTATTTCTACATCAACAAAATCTTCGTCATGATAGAGATCCTTTACCTTGCTCTTATAGTATTTCTTTTTGCGAAGTCGCTGCTTCATAAAAATCGCCTTGGAAGCAATACTGTCTGCGTTTTTTAAAATGGTTTCATAGCGGTAAATAAATCCATCATGATAAAAATCTATGCATAATTCAACATTTTCATAGCTATATGGTTTCCCATCCAGACGGAAATCGCTCAGAATAGAATAGCATGCATCAAGAAGTTCAACTGCGGTGGTTTTCCCGGAAGCATTTTTGCCGATAAAGGCCATTGTATTATAAACGTGAAGGTCATCCGCAATCTCTTGCAGTTCGTATTCTTTATCTTCAGCAGTCTTTTTTGACTTTGAAACAAAATCTATCTCGAAAGAGGCATTACAATTTTTAAAGTTATTGGCAATTACATGTAAAAGTTTCATGGTTTACTCCCTCCTTTATCACTTATTATAACAACAAATCAAGTTTTGAACAAGAAAAATGTTTAAAATCTATATTCTGTTTTAAAATACTCATTTTGTGGATGATATGATGTAAATTCTGATTTAAATCAGTTTTTATATAGGATATCCAAATCGCTGGGCTTTACCAATAATGGAACAAAATGGAACAACAAATTGATACGTGAACAATCGGCGTCAGGACAGAGAAAAAAACAGCTTACCATCTTTTGATAGCTGCCCTTTTCTCTGGACTGCACACCGATTTTTACCGATTGAACAAAATCGCGTCACTCCAGACGATACAGTATGGAGTTTCAATCGATTTCCTTCTTCTTGATTTTACCAAAGAATCTATGCATTGGAAACTGATTCCAGCATATATTCAAAAATAGTAACCTGTCTTATCGAATGAAGGGTGCACTTAATAAGCCTTCATTCAGACGACTGTTTTTCAGTATTCAGATTCCTTCGCTCAAGTCAATATGTAGTGTCCTCGAAGCGATAGCGAAAGAAGATTTCCTCCACAGGCTTCACACTTACAGATATCCTTTTTGTAAAGGATCATCAGCTTCTCCGCACAGGTTTTGCCTCGGAGTTTTGAAATATATTGAATGCCGTTGAGAAGCTTCCGGCAGTGAGTCATCTTTTCTTTCTTGTTCCTACAGGAAAGCAGACCATAGTGGCGAATTCGGACAAAACCTTTAGGGAGCACATGCATCAGAAACATTCGCAGAAACTCTGTTCCTTTGATGGTTTGCTCGATATATTTACCACCATTTTTGTAATCCTTTACGAGATAGGTAACGGTCTCATCTGTCATACTGACAATTCTACGATTACTGATAGCAATACGATGAGTGTAACGGCCAAGGTACCGGATCACAGAATTGGCTCCATTGAATGCCTCTTTCGTATATACAACCCAGTTCTTATCGTAGAGGGAATTCAGTAAAACTTTGAATTCATAATGATTTTTTAAATGTGCTGCCGTTCCATGATACTCAAGTTTTTTTTCTTCCCAGAGTTGTTTCAGCTCACAAAGATAATACTTTTTGAAGACGGCAGACATGACCTTAACCGGAAAGAAAAACTTCTTTCCTTTATCCTTCCACTTGTTTGCAGCATCAAGTCCACCGCCGAGAACAATGGTGTGGAGATGAGGATGATAATTCATTCTGGAGCCCCAAGTGTGAAGTACACAGATATATCCAATCTTTGCTCCAAGATGCTTCGGATCCGCAGACAGTTCTTCCATTGTTTGATGTGCTGCATGGTACAAAGCATCATAAAGGAGTTTCTGATTTGAATAAATCAGGGAATATAATTCTTCTGGAACTGTAAAGACCGTATGAAAGTATGGAACATCCAGTACATTTTCCTGCTGTTTGTCAATCCATTCATCGACCTCCATTCCTTGACACATGGGGCAGTGACGGTTCTTGCAGGAATTATAATGAATATATTTCTTGTGACAGCTTTCACATTCGTTTAAATTGGCTCCCATTTCAAGAGTATGGCATTTGGAGATACACAGTGCCGTTAGTTGCTGTTGTGGAGAAAAGTTGTGTGTCTCACAGTATCGCGGAAGAAATCGATGGAATACATCCTGAATGGTGATGTCATGATTCATTTGCATCACCTGCGTTTCTCTTAGATTTATGTCCTCGTTTTTTCTTGACAGGATGATCAAGCGGACTCTTTATTCCCATAACAGTTTTATTGGATATGTGGATGTATACCTGTGTTGATTCCAGACAGCGGTGTCCAAGCATTGCTTGTACATAGTTGATTGGGACACCTTGCTCAATCATGTGACTTGCAAAGGAATGTCGAAGCGTATGCGGATGTGCTTCAATGCCCGCTGTTTTTCCAACTGCCCTGAGCATGATTTCAACACCACTCACTTTTAGTGGCTCATGAGGAGCATCTAAAGAAACAAAAAGATACTCTCTTTTTACCGGATAACTTCTCCAGTATTCTTTTAGTAAATCAAGGGCTCTTTCTGAAAGAATCGTCCATCTGTCACGATGATTCTTCCCTTTGGAAATATATACCTGCATAGAACTCATATGGATATCTTCAGGTCTAAGAGAAACAAGTTCTCCTACACGCATTCCAGATGAATAAAGCAGGGCAATGATTGCTTTGTTACGGATCTCGGTTGCAGAATCGATTAACCTTTCAATTTCTTCAAGAGAGAGCACTTTCGGAAGTTTTACATCCAATCGCATTCTAGGAACAATGTCTTGATCCCATGGAATGTGTAAGACGTGTTTGTATAGGAAGCAAATGGAAGAATTATAAAAGTTGCAGGTTGCAGATGAAAGACCAGAATTACGTTTTTCTAGTATAAATGATCTGGCATCCTGCAGAGATAAATCTTCCATTGATTTATAGCCTGTCCACTTCATAAAGTGACGTATGTTGTTGATATAGGTATCTGCAGTCCGGGAGGATCTGTTACGAATCAGGCATTCCTCTCTGAGCTTGTTAAAATATTTTTCGTACATAATAAACCTCCATGATAATAGTAACGTTAATGAGTCACTGCATCATGGAGGTCCACGTATCAAAGATACCCTCTTGTGAAAACGAGATTCTGGTGTTATTCTATTCATGGCAGTGTTAATGATGATCCTGTTCAATTGTTATTTTGTGGTGATTTAACAATACTACTTTTAGGACTCATTATCTACTGCCTTTTTTAAGTTAAAGAGAAAACTGCGCCACAGCCTTCGAAGGCCATCGCGCAGCGATTTAGTTCAATTCAAATTTACCGAACGGCCGGATACTGCGGCGGCACAGATTCTGGAAGGGGATGTGGTCATACTGGTGGACAATTCACCATCAGCCATGATTACTCCAACATCCGTATTTGATGTAATAGAAGAGGCTGATGATTATTATTTCCCACCGATTACCGGAACGTATCTTCGGATTGCCAGAATGATTATTGCCATTTTGACGTATTTCTGGACACCTACCTTTTTACTGCTGATGCAGTATCCACAGTGGATTCCTCATGGATTTGAATTTATTGCAGTACAGGGAGATATTAATATTCCTCTGATCTGGCAGTTCCTGATGCTGGAGCTTGCGATTGATGGACTGCGGCTTGCAGCCGTAAATACTCCCAATATGTTAAGCACTCCCTTAAGTGTGATGGCGGCGCTTGTCCTGGGGGAGTTCTCGGTAAACAGCGGCTGGTTTAATTCCGAGGTCATGCTTTATATGGCATTTGTTGCGATTGCAAGCTATTCCCAGGCCAGCTATGAGCTTGGCTATGCAGTGAAATTTATGAGAATGATTAATCTGGTTATGACAGCTATCTTTGGCGTCTTTGGATATATCACAGCTGTAATCTTCTGTGTGGTTGTATTATTTTCCAACCAGACCATTGCAAAAAAGAGCTATATGTATCCTTTGTTTCCCTTTAACGGAAGAGCACTGTCACGTGTACTGTTCCGGCACCGGCTGCCGGGATCACGGTAAAATGCACTCAGCGAGGTTATTTCGAGCTTAGTGCGAACCATACAGAAGAGGGCTTACAGGCAGTTTGTCTTATAACAAAGGCTGCCTGTTTTTTTGTCTGTAAATATTGCTTTTACAGGAGCACAGGATAATTTGTTATGAATGGTCCTTGACATGATGTGAATGTTTTTGTAAAATAAGAAACAGGTGTTGCGAAACAAATGTTTCTTAATAAAAATTTCAAAATGGGAATGTTTCCAAACCGAAGGGAGAATGGGAGATGCCACCGAAATGTAAATTTACGAAAGAAGAAATCATACAGGCCGCATTCGAAATGGTGCGGACAGAAGGGTTTTCCGAGCTTACGGCAAGAGCACTTGGGGGAAGGCTCGGTTCCTCGCCAAAACCAATTTTCAGTATCTTTACCAGTATGGAAGAGGTGCAGGAGGAAGTGATTGAGGCAGCGAAGAGGCTGTATGCAGAATATGTGGAGAGAGGACTTAGGGAAACACCTGCATTCCGTGGCGTTGGTACACAGTATATTCTCTTTGCCATCCGAGAGCCGAAGCTGTTTCAGATTCTCTTTATGAAGGAGCAGGGGGAGATTCTGGATGTCCGGCATGTACTTCCTGTGATCGATGACAATTATGAAAAAATACTTTCTTCCCTGATGGAGGGATATCAGCTTGAGGAAGCGGTGGCAGAGAGAATTTACCGGCATTTATGGATTTATTCACATGGAATTGCCGCATTGTGTGCAACGAAGATGTGCCGGTTTACGAAAGAAGAAATTGAACAGATGATGGCAGAGGTCTTTAGGGGACTGCTCATTCAGGAATTAAAGGGGGGAAAAGCATGATTAAAGCCAGAGAAATCAATAAATTTTATGGAAGTGGGGAAAGCCGCTTTCAGGTTTTGAAAAATATCAGTCTGACGATTGAGGATGGAGATTTCGTTGTGATTCTGGGAGCATCGGGATCCGGCAAGTCCACATTACTGAATGTATTATCGGGACTCGAACGGGCAGAAAGCGGTCAGATTTTTTATGATGATACCGAAATCAGAGGACTTACGGACAAGGAGCTGACGGCCTTCCGGAGAAAGAAGATCGGTTTTATTTTTCAGCAGTATTATCTCCTGCAGAACATGAATGTAGGCAAAAATGTGAAGATGGGAGCAGATCTTGCCGTAAACAGCGATTATAAAGCCATTCTTAAAGAAGTTGGACTGGAAAACAAGCTTTACAAATTCCCCAGCGAATTGTCGGGTGGGGAACAGCAGCGTGTATCGGTTGCCAGAGCACTTGCCAAAAGACCGGAGGTTTTATTTTTGGACGAACCTACGGGTGCCTTGGATGAAGATACCGGAAGGCAGGTTCTGCAGTATATCAGTGAATTGCAGAAGGAATACGGATTCACGATTATCATGGTAACGCATAATCTGAATATTGCGGAAATGGCGCAAACTGTGATCCGGATGAACAATGGGAAGGTGTCGGAGGTCTATACGACGCAGACACAGAAAACCGCATATGAGATAGGATGGTGAGTCTGGATGATTGGAATGAAAGATCTGGGTAAGCTGGCTGCAATCACGGTAGTAACTCTTTGTGCTGCGTTTGTATGCACTATCTTTTTAAACTACAAAATGGATCTGCCGGCAATCAGGGAAATAATCACCGCATATCAGGAAATTGTGTTTTATGAGGCACAGATGGGAACCGCTAAGGTTGTTGTTGGGGTGAGCGGCGGTTGTCTGATCATTACCACAGTAATTCTGCTAGTCTTTTATATTAAGAATTATATTGATACACATGGAAAAGAGCTTGGAATTCTGAAGGCGCTTGGCTATTCCCGGTTACATATTGCAAAAAGCTTCTGGGTGTTTGGCTTCAGTGTGCTTGCAGGAGCAGGGATCGGATTTGGGGCTGCATGGCTTTACCTGCCAACCTTTTACCGGGTTATGAATAAGGAGAAGATTCTTCCGGATCTGGAGCCGCAGTTTCATGGAAACCTGGTTCTTTTCCTTGTGGTTTTGCCGACATTGTTCTTTATGCTTCTTGCGGTATTCTATGCGTACCTTGATCTGAACTGCCCGGTGCTTGATCTGCTTAAGGAAAGGAAGCATAGCAAAGGGAAGCACTTTACCAGGGATAAGGAGGAGGATTCTTTCCTTTCAGGCTTAAGGAAAAGTACGCTGCACAGCCGGAAAATACTGGTATTTTTTGTTGGCTTTTCTGCTTTTTGCTTTTCTGCCATGACACAGATGTCTATGGCGATGGACGATTTGGCTAGTGAACAGATGGCGTGGATTATGCTTTCCATTGGGTTGATACTTGCCTTTATGACGCTTCTGATGTCTTTAACCAGTGTTTTAAATGCCAATACCCAAACGATTGCAATGATGAAGGTATTCGGCTATTCGAAAACTGAGTGCAGCCGGTCTGTTTTCGGCTGTTACCGTCCGGTTTCCTATGTCGGCTTTCTGATCGGGACGCTGTATCAGTACGTGCTGCTGCGGATCATGGTAGATGTGATATTTGCAGACTGGGAGACAATGCCGGAATTCCATTTTGACTGGAAGGCCATGCTGGTTTCCCTTGTAACCTTTCTCCTTGCTTACGAACTGATTCTGTATGTTTATTCCGGGAAGATTGAACGGCAGTCCGTAAAAAGCATCATGCTGGAATAAGTTGCCGGAAAGCACATATATTTGTTAACCAATCTGTACAATCCGGCAGCTTATGAATGAGCAGGGCTGAACTGTAACATGAACTTAATATGAAATACAAGATCAGCTTGATCTCCCGGCACTTGTTCGATACAATGAATCTTACAGGTGCCGGGAGTTTTTGGGTAAGCACAGATTTTATATGCGGATCTGGATCTGGAAGAAGCAGGACGGATACGAAACAGCAGGCCATATACTAATTTACGGCGGACGGAATGGTATTGGTAGACGGAATCCCTGGATAAAAGTGAAAAAGGACAATAGAAAGAGGCAGGAGCATGAATCTGATTAATATAGAGAATGTGACAAAATCCTATACGGAAAGAAAGCTGTTTGAGGATGCTTCCTTTTCCCTGCAGGAGGGAGAAAAGGTTGGCGTCATCGGCATTAACGGGACGGGAAAGACAACGCTATTGAAGATGATTATGGGAACAGAGGAGCCGGAAGAAGGTAACATTACGATTGCAAATCATGTGGTAATGCGCTACCTTCCGCAGCATCCGGAATTTGCAGCGGACAAAAGCAGCCTGGAATGTGTATTGCAGGGAAATGTCACGGAAGAAAACCGCTGGTCCATAGAGAGCGAAGCCAAAACGATGATGACCCGGCTTGGAATTCAGGATTTTATGCAGCCGGCAGGCCAGTTATCCGGAGGACAAAGAAAGCGGCTTGCGCTGATTTCGGCGCTTCTTTCGCCGGCCGATATTCTGCTTTTGGATGAGCCGACCAACCATCTGGATAATGACATGGCTGACTGGCTGGAGGATTATCTGAAAAAATGGAAAGGGGCGTTCCTCATGGTCACCCA
>ERZ779643.2036-NODE-2036-length-12335-cov-3.005863_pt1 | contig 12335 bp, 9 predicted proteins | sample MGYA00511564_ERZ779643 | MGnify/ENA primary metagenome ERZ779643 (study PRJEB29588, sample SAMEA2147114) | human gut metagenome | biome: human gut; feature: human-associated habitat; material: faeces | place: Denmark | collected 2008/2010 ... | reverse complement strand
GGGACGTCCCTCTTTTTTTGTCCTGTCGGAAACGGGTGTTTTGCGGTGACATACAGGTCTTATTTCGTGTCGTATTACACGACAAACACGGAGTGATTCTTTGTTTCTGTTCAATAGAAACGTTATATCCGGTCTTACATTTGGTGCGTCATTCACTTCCATACTTAGGCTCGCAGTCTATACGACTGGTTCTAATATAAAACAGAAAGGATTCATACATTTTGTGAAATATATATTGCTTATTTGAATAAAAAATAGTAATATTGTATTCTAATAACAAGACAGGATATGAAAAACTATCATCCTGAATTCGCGGTCGGAATGAGTCCGGCAGATGTTTGTCCGTATCTGATAACTAATAACATCCGGATTACAGAATTGTTATAGGTCAGCTAACTGCATATATAGACGATAATATAATATAAATGTATGATTGACGTTCTGACAACCGGTTCAAATATAATTTATATGATAATAAGTTGCCGGAACCAGCGGATGCTGATATTGTTGATAGGACGCGGGATGATGTATATCCGAAGAGCTTTTTCTAACATATGGATGTCCTGACACATTTTAGGAGTATAGAAGAACTGACCAAGACACTCTCACGAGAGCAACGACTGTTGAGCGAGATGTTTGAAAAGCGAAAACTCATGAAGTTTCCGGTTGGGCTTGCCTTGGAGCTTGTGGGAGGGAGTGAAGCCCGACTCAGAAAACTTGTCGACTATGGTGTGCTTGTAGAGGCAGGCAGTACGTTGGAGATTGAGAGCGACTACCTTAACTTTTTTGAAGAGGTGCTGAATGTTAACGAAGAGATAAGTGTTCTGAGTGTTCAGGAATGCATCAATACTTTGAAGGAAAACATAGGATATTTCCTGCAGGAGTCCAATCCCAACCGTAAGGCAGGCTATCAGGACAATGTCAGACAGCTTTTGAAAAAGACAGGATTCAGGACATTGAAGAATGTGGTGGACCTGAAACGAAATATGGACAATACATACAAGCAGGAACCTAACTATATCATCAAAAAGAAGAAACTGCAGAATCTGGATGAGAAGAGCCATGGTATTCGCGAAATGATAGGCGAGTGTGAAAAGCTGATGGACAATGAGCACGCCTTTTTCATCATGGCAAACGACCCGCACATGGCTAAGACATGCAGCGACGTGAGACATGATTTCGTCGAAGCCTATCATGCACTGATGGAGATTGACCGCCAGATCATATCCTATATCAATCAGATTGACCGTCAGAACAAGCTTTACATAAAAATACGGAAGTTGAAATATCTACAGGACCAACTGCTAATAAAGACCGATACCAATCTCGTTCACGTGCTGGAAGAGAGAAATCATATATGGATGGAATCCCGCCAGTACAACAAGATACGTCTGTCTTTAGAAATGCTGAGAGAGAATGAGCAGGTCGTCGCGTTGCTGAACAGGATAGCCAGACGCAACGGAATGCATAAAACCACAAGGACCGAAGCCGCTCCTCTGACGGAGGACGATTTAAAGGAGCACGTCCTACAGCTGAAAGAGATGGATTCCACAGAGGTTTGGAACGCATTTCTGGCTTCAGGCTATAATCTGTTTGAGTTTATTTTGAGATATGACTATAAGACCATACGCAGTATTGAAGACTATGCGTTCCTTTTTTGTCAGTTGGTAATCTTGCATCCGGACGAATGCAGGATGACCGGCGAATATGCCGTTTATCAAGATATCGAATACCCTATAATATATGCGAAATAATACTAAAAGGATATACGACCGCTTAAGCCGTGGAGAGTTTCTTTCGGTAGACAGCGCAGACTCCACTGTCCGACATCTGTATGATGACATTGAGGAGAATCTGGATGACTACGCGGATTACTTCCGTGAGATAGGTCTGCAACTCGAATCGGGGAATGGCTATTTCTATTTCTCGCGCATAGGAGAGAGCAGGCAGACCATAGAGCAAAAGCTGGAAAGCTTCTCCAAGTGGCTCGACTATCTGGATTTCCTTAAGTGTTACAACCAGTCGTGCACCGCCGGATACCAGTTCCGCAAGAGTCATCTGATAGAACAGATCAGTCTGGATATCGAACTGAAGGAAAAGGCTAACCATCTTTTCCGTAAGTACGGAGCCGGCTCTAATATAGAGATAGTCGGCAAGCTGCTTCAGGAAATGCAGAATATGGGCTTCGCAGAGTGTGTAAGCGAGCTTGACGAGACCTTTAAGGTCACCTCGGCGTTCCGTTATGTTGAGGAATTGGTTGAAATCATTCAAATAGCTAACGAAGATGAAGTGCCTGAATAAGATTGTTTTTATAAATAGCGCCAACATTCCTTATGCGGAGATTTCCGTAGACGGCAATGTGCATTTCACCGGAACGCAGGGCGTAGGCAAAAGCACCATATTGAGGGCATTGCTGTTTTTCTACAATGCCGACAAGCATCGCTTGGGCATACAGCATGGTCAGAAGCCGTTTGACGAATTCTATTTCCGGCAGTCCAACTCTTACATCCTTTATGAGGTGGCGCGTGACAATGGGGCATACACCATATTGGTCAGCAGATATCAGGGGCGCGCTTCATGGCGTTTCATCGATGCTCCTTACCGGCGCGAATGGCTTGTTACCGACGAAAACAAAGTGTTGGGCGACTGGGTGAAGATAAGGGAACGCATAGACAAGAACATCTCTGTCTCGGCGAGAGTGGAGTCGGGTGTGATGTTCAAGGATATTATATTCGGCAACACGCATGACAGCAAGTATGCACGCTATGCATTGGTGAGGAGCTCGCATTATCAGAACATTCCGCGAAGCATCCAGAATGTGTTCCTCAATACAAAGTTGGACGCTGACTTTGTGAAGAACACAATCATACAGTCGATGACCGATGAGGAGCTGCCTATTGACCTGCAGACCTACCGTCGGCTTGTCACCGACTTCGAACGTGAGTATGATGAGATTGACTGTTGGTTCCGTCAGACGCGGGACGGTGTCTATCCGGTGCGCCGACAGGCGATGGCCATAGCGGAACAGGGCCGTAAGATTGTCGCGCTCGACCGGCAGATGTCTGATGAATGGCGTATGCTGAACCATGCGGTGGACTATAGCGGACAACGCATACCTCTTTTGGAAATCGAGGCAGATAAAATCAGGACCGACATCGGTAAAGAGCGCAAACGCGAGGAAGAGCTTACGGAAGAATATGAAAAGGAGAAAGACTCGCTCAATCAGGAACTCGGAGCCAACAGAAGCAAACTGAAGGAGATATTACAGACAAGGAAGACGTTCGATGCTGAAGGCATAGACGCTATGCTCGCCCTTGCAGACAGGGAGACAACCGTCATACAGGAAGAGAAAGACACACGCACATTATTGGACGGATTGTTGAAAACCCATGAGACGATAGAGGAGAAGTATAACGTCGCAAGAGGCAAACTGGAGAATGCGCGGCGGTCGTTTGAGAACGCTCAGAAGGAGGCTTACTGTCATAGACTGTCCGAGATTCAGAAAAAACGCGACGTTCTTGAAGAGGAACGTACAAAGAATAGGAATATTGTCACGGAAGAGTTTGATGGCTGGCGGCGTGAGTCTGACGAACGTCTGCAGAATCTTATCGCTGAGCAGAATAGGGCTGACAGTGCGCTGAAGGAACTCCGTAAGTGGCGTCCTATGGCTGATGAGATGAAGCATGTGGATGAACAGCTTATGCAGTTGGACTCCACGGAGAAGACCATAGCCTTAGAACAGAAATCTGTGAAAAGCCAGATAGACCGTATTTCAGCAGAGTATGAGATGAAAGAGTATGAGATGAGACAAACCTTTCAGCGCGATAAGGAGCGGCTTGAGGCTGACCGCAGGCATATCCGTGAGCAAATTGCGAAGATCGGGGAGTTGCTTTCCCGTCTGGACGGCTCTTTATACAACTGGCTTTGCGAGAACAAGGAAGGCTGGGAGAACACTATAGGCAAGGTGGTTGACGTTGAGCGCATCCTGTATGCGCAAGGCATGGAGCCTCAGTCTGACGCGGCATCCGACAGCTTGTTTGGTGTAAGGCTTAACCTGGACAACATCGCATCTGTCCATCGCACGCCTGACGATTACAGGGCGGAAAAAAAGGAACTGGAAGAACAGGACAGGCAGATTGGCATCCGGCTCGACCAATCAGACAAGAACCTTCAGGACGAAACGTCCAAACTCACAAAGAAGTATACCTCCCAGCTCAATCCGCTCCGTCAGGAGGCGACAGCCTTGAGAGTGAGAGAGGGACAGATTCCGACAGAACGGCAGAATCTGCAAAACCTACGGCATAAGCTGGAAATGGAAGAGCAGAAGCTCATCGCTGATGAGAAGGAAATCAGGGAACGCTCATTCAACGAGGCATTGCTGAAGGTGCAGTCAGAGAAGGATGCCCGTGCCAAAAACGAGGCAAAGCATAAAAAAGAGCTTAAAGAACTCGACTCCGTATTCAACAAGTCGTCAAAGGCTCTCAATGAGGAGCTGCGCCGGTTTAAGGAGGCGCAACAGACTGAGGCGGCGGAACGCAACAAGGAGTTCGACACTCAGAAGAATCAGCTTGACGAACAGCAGAAGGCAGAACTTGCCGGTAAAGGCGTCGACACCGCTCTTCTCGAACAGTATCGCAGGACATTGGATGGGCTGAAGTCGCTGTTGGAAAAGATAGAGAGGGAGCGTCCGACAGTCATCAGATACCGTGACGCCGAGAAAAACCTTTTCTCCAAAGAGCCTGAAATCAAAAAGACGGTCAAGGCTATAGGCACGCGGCTGTCCCTCTTGCGCCAGCGATATGAGGACAGACGTGCACGTATAGTGAAAAAGTACAGGGAAATGGAGGAACGCCATAGAGCTGTTCTCAAGGAGCTGAATGACAGGAAAAACGGACTCGATGCCTACCGCCAGATGGTGGAGAACGAGCGTCTGGTGCCCGATGAGTTCCTTTCCGACGGCAGCATGCTGGCTACCGACATGTCATGCCAGCAGCTCATAAGCCGCCTCAGAGGCACTGTCAACCAGAAGCGTGAGTCAATCGGCACACTTAAAGAAACCGTCGTCAGCTTCAACCGTAATTTCAAGCCTCAGAATGCGTTCCATTTCAACACAATGCCTGTGACCGACAACGACTATCTGCAGATTGCCGTAGATTTGCAGGAGTTCATGGACAACAACAAAATAGAAGAGTTCCGCAGGCGCACCAGCGAACATTATAAGGATATTCTCGGACGCATCTCAGCTGAGATAGGCTCGCTTATGAAACGCAGGTCTGACGTGGACGGAGTGATACTCGACATCAACCGCGATTTCGTTGAGAAGAATTTCGCAGGCGTAATCAGGAGCATAGAGCTCCGTGCTAACGAGTCGTCAGACAAGCTCATGCAGCTTCTCATGTCCATACACGACTATGCGGTGGAAAACGCTCTGTCCATCGGCGAGCTGAATCTTTTCTCCGGTGACAATCGCGATGAGGTCAACCGTAAGGTCGTGGACTATCTGAAGAGTCTCTCCCATCAGTTGCAGAATGAGCCCAACCGCCCGTCCGTCTCCTTGAGTGACGCCTTCCGGCTTCAGTTCCGAGTGATGGAGAACGACAACGACACAGGTTGGGTGGAGCGCATCAACAATGTAGGGTCTGACGGAACAGACATTCTTGTGAAGGCAATGGTAAACATCATGCTCATCAATGTGTTCAAGAAAAAGGCTGCACGGCGCAGCGGCGACTTCATCGTACACTGCATGATGGACGAGATAGGGCGTCTTCATCCCGATAACATCAAGGGAATCCTTCAGTTCGCCAACTCAAGGAACATCTATCTCATCAACAGTTCGCCGACGTCATACAATCCTTACGACTACCGTTACACCTATTTGCTGAGTAAACACGGAGTCAAGACAAGGGTGGAGAAATTGTTGAAACGTATAAAAACAGTGTAGGACTTATGGCGATAAGAGCATCCATAAAGACTCTGATGGCTGGTGGACAGGTGGCAGACTCAAAGCTTGACGGCAGGCTGCGCGACGAGCTTCTGGCTGAGGGACTGCTTCTGGTCACATCCCGAGGGTCAGGTAAATCATATCGCGCACGCGATGTCGTGGCTCTGAAAAGATTTCTTACAGACCGTGATGAGAGCTACCGTATGCTTGACGTCGGTGCTTCCGGTTCGCGTGCCTCAATGGCTTCCGTGACAGGAAACTCCAAGCTTGTCGCCGTGCGGTCGTGCCCGGGATTCCCTGTGAACAGCTATGAGCCGGTGGAGTGCTCCCTTTGCGGAAAGTCTTTTACGGTGAATCCTCAGGAAGGCAGTTTCCTGTTTGTCTCCGAATGGGAGCGGTTCGCCATACCGGAGGACGTGGTCGTGATGGGTATTGAGAATATGGAGAATTTCCGGATGATACGTCGGCAGAGGACATTCTTTGAGAAATACCTTCATGCGCACGGGCTTTCCTCTAAAGTGCTCTTTGTGTCCAGATATCCGCAGTCATCCGACCTGAGAAGATGGCTCTGCTCCATACCGAACCATTATGTCCATTTCGGCGATTTCGATTTGGCTGGTATAAGCATTTTTCTCTTCGACTTTCAGCAGTATCTCGGCAAGCAACGTTCCTCGTTCCTTATTCCCGGCGACATCGGAAGTCGCCTCAGAACAGGCTCTTCCAAGAGATATGACGGGCAGTACCAACGTTTCAAGGACATAAGGACCGATGTCTGTGAATTGCAGCGGCTGATAGATATGATTCATCATGAGCGTAAGGCATACGATCAGGAAGGCTACATATCCCTCTGTCACTCATCATCATGTGATACGGATGAAGCCCCGTCAGGCAGGTGAAAGGACGTCTCCGGAGCTCTGATGCCGTTCCGTCTTGCCCTTATCCGCTGATATGGGCGTCAGAGTAACGTCTGTATGAATAATTTGCGTTATCGGTCTTATTTGACATTATTTATATTTATAAGCTTTAGGATATTGTTATTTTTATTTACTTTTGCCGATGATGAACTGCTGAACCTAAATCGGTAATCATAAGGCAGATAACGGTTTTACACGTCATTGGCACGAAATCATGGTGTGGTCTGACTTTCGTTCAGCCCGAATCACATCTGACTTCCATTCTTATTCCGTGCTGCTGTCAGGCGGCAGTGCGTTTCCGGTGTGTCGTGATATTCGTTTGCCATACGCCGGTAAGTGCGCGTTGAAGCATAAAAGTTAATGTCAAATAATTTAATGTAATGAAAAAGACACTATTATTACTGTTTCTTTTCAGTAGGTTTGTCCTGACTTTTGCGGACAACAAAACCGGATGGGAAATATCGACATCCGAAAAAGGAGGTGATTATTACGGCGCGGTGGTTGCCAACGGGCGCATCGGCATACTGCCGTGGCGCGAGCCTTTTGCGGTGAGAGACGTTTTCCTGAACCATGTGTTCGATGCTGACGGCAGGAACGGAGTAAGCCGCGTGCTGCGCGGCATCAATCCTTTCCAGATGCAGATGTACATCGACGGCAGAAATGTCGCGCTTAACGACGTGGATGACTGGACCCAGACGCTCAGCATGAGAGACGCTGTCCACCGCACGTCATTCTCTTATATGAAGAAGGCGAAGGTGAGATATGAGGTCCGCGCCTTGCGGAACATGCCTTATGCCGGACTTATAAATGTATGCGTAGAAGCTCTTGACGACATTGTTCTTGACGTACGCAACGTCCCGGTTGTGCCGGATGAGTACAGGCAGCCTCTCACAGAGGTGCAGAGCATCAACGTTGAGGGCACCGCGTTGCAGATCATGCGCACCCATGCCTTTTCATTATACAGAGACAACGAGGTGTCGGCGTCGTCGGCATTCGTCCTTCCCAAGAACAGCGGTGCGAGTGTGTTGACCTCCCAAAACAGTGCGGAGATATACAGACATCTGTCAGCAGGCGACACATTCAGCTTCTGTCTGATAGGCTCCATATGCACAGACCGCGATTTCATCGACCCGTGCAACGAGTCAAACCGTCAGGTAATATACGGTGTCTACAACGGTATAAGCCGGCTTGTGAGTGCACATGAGGCTCAGTGGAACGAGATGTGGAAGAGCGACATCATCATAGACGGAGACGACGAGGCACAGACAAGCGTGCGTCTCGCCCTCTACAATCTTTACTCTTCTGTGCGTGCTGGCAGCCGTCTCAGCATTCCCCCGTTCGGGCTGTCGTCACAGGGATACAACGGACACATATTCTGGGATGCTGAGATATGGATGTATCCTCCGCTGCTGTTCCTCAATCAGGGTATGGCAAAATCGATGATAGACTACCGTTTCGACCGTCTCGCTGCCGCCCGCAAGAAGGCGGAGGCAAACGGATATATGGGAGTGATGTTCCCATGGGAGAGCGATGACGCAGGCGAGGAAGCCTGCCCGACGTGGGCGCTCACCGGTCCGTTCGAGCACCACATAACCGGCGACATAGGCATTGCGGCATGGAACTACTACTGCATGACGCAGGACAGGAAATGGCTTGAGCAGAAAGGCTATCCGCTCATAAAGGAAATAGCCGACTTCTGGATAAGCCGCGCCACACGTAACGCAGACGGAACATACTCGATAAACAAGGTTGTGTGCGCCGACGAATATGCCATGGGTGTGGACGACAACGCCTTCACCAACGGCGTGGCGGTCATCTCGCTGAAAAACGCATGTAAGGCTGCGGAGCTTTGCGGCATGAAATGTCCACGGATATGGAGCGAGGTGGCAGGCAAGATACGCATTCCGCGTTTCGAGGACGGGGTCATCAAGGAGCACGAAGGCTATGACGGGCGCGGCATAAAACAGGTCGACGTCAACCTTCTTGCCTATCCTCTGCATCTTGTTACGGATGAGCGCGACATCAGGAAAAACCTTTCTTACTACGAAAGCCGTATAGACAAGAACGGTCCGGCGATGTCGTTCTCCATCTTCGCCGTGCAGTTTGCCCGTCTTATGCAGCCTCAGAAGGCTTACGAGATGTTCGTCCAGAGCTACCGTCCCAACAAACTGCCTCCCTTCGGTGTCATCTCCGAGGGTGCCGGCGGAACCAATCCTTACTTCACCACAGGCGCAGGCGGAATGCTCCAGGCTGTGATCAACGGTTTCTGCGGACTGGAGATAACCGACAAAGGCATACGTCAGCTGCCGTCAGTACTGCCTCCGCACTGGAAGAAACTCACCATAACAGGAGTGGGACCGGAGAAGAAAACTTACACGAGAATGGGGAAATGACGTGTGCCATACACGATGTGATATGACGTCATCCACTGACATGCCATCCGGCTTAGCCATTCTTCGGCACTGCGAGCCCGACAGTGGTGAGGTATAAGGATGAGGCTTGGATGGCGAGTCCGCGACAAGAAAAGAGGAAGCTGTGCCTGCCACGCTTCCTCTTTTGCTGTTTACGCATGATTAGCCGTATTTTATTATCACCGTTATCTTGGCTTTCGCGTAGCCCGTGTCGCGTCTTTCAGGTGTGTATGGAGCGGTGCAGCGTATCATGTAGATGCGGTTCTGCTGTCCGCCGCGCACTGTCAGCATGAGTGTCAGACCGTCTTCGTCGCGTTTCTCCGTGAAGTTCCCGCTCTTCGACTCACGCCTGAATGCCTTTATGAAGTCTTCTATGCCTGTGTCGTTGAGCTCGAGAACGTTCACCACTCTCCGCACCTTGCGTGTCTGCGGGTCGCGTTCCACAGCCGAGGTATATTTGCTCATGCCGTGCGACGAGTAGTTTTCCATCATGCCGTCTATCCTGTTCTGCGCCGCAGCGTGAGCCATTGCCGCGACATATATCATTGCCGTTATGATGATTCTCCGTATATCCATGTCTTCGATTATTTTGTTATTTCAGCATAAGTTCCACCTCCCTGCGCATGTCAGGGTCTGATATGTTGTCGAGCACATCCTGCTCCGCGCGGTCTATCACGTTTTGTCCGGCACGCTTCTCTATGCGTCTCGAGTCGGCGAGCGTCCGCTCTATGTCGTCGTGTATCGCTCTGAGGTCGTCTGTGCGCCGTCCGTTCTCTATGATGTAGCTGCCTCCGTACAGTCGTGCGAGCGACTGTTCCTCGCGGTAGTCGGAATAGACGGCTGTTCCCACTGCCAGTGCCAGCACAGCGCCTGCCAGCACCCGTCTGACGATGCTTGCCGTCATGGCGCGCCTTGGTGCCCGTGCCTCCATAGAGCCGAACGCCTCCATCACAGGGCGCATCCTCTCCAGGGAGTGGGGCAGCCTTTTGCGCCTGAACACCCTGTAGAGACGCGCTTCCTCCTCCGTTGTCGTCTCACCGTCGAAGAAGCGTTGCATGAGCCGTTCTATGTCTTTTGTCTTCTTACTGTTCATCTTCTGTTCCTTCAATATAATGTTTCCTCACCGCCATGCGCGCCCTGCTCAGCGTCTTGCGTACGCTTGCCTCGCTCGCTCCGGTCAGTCGCGCTATGTCAGCCGTAGCCATTCCGTCGATGTGGCGCAGCCGCAATACTATCTGTTGTGCCGCCGGCAGCCGTCCGACAACTGCCATCACGTTTTCCAGCACATCGTCGGAGGCGTCGGGCACTGTCATGCCGCGTTGTTCCTCCGACAGCGGAACGGTAACCGCTCGCCGTCTTCTGATGCTGTCCACACACAGGTTCCTGACAACGGCGCGCGCAAGGGGTGCCATCGGACTGCGCAGTTCTCCGCGCATCATCCACAGCTTCGCCAGAGTCTCCTGTGCCGCGTCCTCTGCCCGGCTGTCGCTGCCCAGCATGCGTGCGGCTGTCGCCACAAGCATAGGGCGCAGCAGTCCAGCCTCGTGTTCAAATTCTTCCGTTGTCATTCAGTGTCTTGGCTCTGTTTCTTTCTTTGCGGTTTGTGCTTCACGCTGTGAGCGTTGCAGCCGCCCGTCATGGTGACGTTCTGACGCTGTAGTGGCAGAATGTCAGAACTTGTTCAGCCTTGATGTGTTCACATTCGATATACCCGAACCGTCTAACGACATGTTGTCGGCTGCTCCAGAAAGCGTCACGTTTATCTGTCCGTTCGAGTTCACCTCGATGCTGCTGCAGTCGAGAGCCATTTCGAAGTTTCCTATGCCGCTGCAGTCGAGTCTCGCGTCACCGCCTGTGAAGCTCATTTCGTAGCGGCTCTGCCCGTTTACGTCAATGCTGAGTCTGTCTGCCTTTAGCTTGCCTTTTTTCTTGTCAAGCCCAGAGTTGGTCATGCTTATGCTGTTTGCAGTCACGTCTCCTTCACTGTCCGCCTGTCCACTGTTGGTTTGAGTATAACTGTCTGTCATGTTGAATGAACCGTTCATCCTGTATATTCCGCTGTTTTTCAGGGTGGCTCTCTTGCCTTTCACGTCACCGTTTATATGCAGTTCCCCGCTATTGTTGCACGAGTAGCCACCGGTCAACTTGAATGCGCAGGTCACGTTGCACCTCCCCTTGTTGCTAATGTCTGCCGTGTTGCCGTCCACATTGCCAGTGAATGTCAGTTGTCCGAGGTTGCTCAGATTCAGTCCTCCCTTTATTCCGGTGTTGTCAAAAGCCAGAATGCCGGTGTTGTCGAGCGTCAGCAGCCTTGCGTCCACGGTCCGTACGACGGCTTTCATCTGTCCTTTGTTCTCTATGCGCGTTCCGTCGCCGCCGCGGTCATGTATGTCTTCCACCTTCATTTTCATTATTCCCGTGTTTCTTATGTCCGTTCCGGTGGAGTTCATTCTGTCCGCATCAAAGTTCATGATGCCCTGGTTGTTCAGGCTTTTCAGCTCCGGCGCCGTGACAAACAGAGTTATTTTCAACCTGTCGGAGTCACCGTTCCATTTTACCACACCGCTCTTCTCTTTTATTGTCAGTGTGGATTGCGCAACCGATATGTCAGTCCTGTCCAGCGCGTCCTGTGTGGCGCGCACCCTTACGCTGCGTTTCGCTCCCTGCGCGAAGTGTATGTCCACGATGGTTTCCGATTTTATGGCGTTGAAACTGCCGAGCTTCAGCGTTTTCTCAACCACTCCGTCACCAGCCATTCCCGTTCCTGCCGTCATGCCGCTTTCGCTTGTGCTTTTGCTTGCTCCGCTGCATGATGCCATGCATACGGCTGTAATGATAATTGCCAATGTCAATGTCCTTATTCTCATAGTCGGTGTTTTAAAATTGTTTCCTTATACCCTTATTACGCAATATTTCCCATTTTGTGACACCCCCGCCACCATTTTTTTTACAAATATAGTGAAAGGCGAGTGCAATCCAAAAACAAAAAAAGCCTCTTTTTTTGGTTTTTGGATTGCCGAGCCGCATCCTATATTATACAAATATAGTGAAAGGCGAGTGCAATCCAAA
>ERZ779643.2035-NODE-2035-length-12335-cov-3.651792_pt1 | contig 12335 bp, 4 predicted proteins | sample MGYA00511564_ERZ779643 | MGnify/ENA primary metagenome ERZ779643 (study PRJEB29588, sample SAMEA2147114) | human gut metagenome | biome: human gut; feature: human-associated habitat; material: faeces | place: Denmark | collected 2008/2010 ... | reverse complement strand
CAGACACATCCGGTGTTCCAGCATTTCAAGGTGGTCAATGTAGCCGGTGACGGTGATCAGGACGAGGAGAGCCGTGATGCCCTGGAAGCCGTGGAACAGGCTATCGGAAAAGATCCGGATGCTACACGGACCATTACCCTCTCTTGTGGACGGCTGACGACTGGAGTAAGTGTAAAGGCATGGACTGCCGTGTTCATGCTGTCCGGTTCCTATAATACAGCCGCATCCAGTTATATGCAGACCATCTTCCGCGTGCAGACACCGGCCACCATCAACGGACGCATGAAGGAGCAATGTTATGTTTTTGATTTTGCTCCGGATCGTACCTTGAAAGTGATAGCCGAAACCGCCAAAATATCGGCCAAAGCCGGAAAGACTTCACAAAGTGACCGTAAGGCCATGGGTGAGTTCATTAATTTTTGCCCTATCATATCCGTTAAAGGTTCCCAGATGAGTCGTTTTGACGTACCTCACATGCTGGAACAGTTGAAACGGGTATATGTGGAACGTGTCGTCCGTAATGGGTTTGAGGACAACAGCCTGTATAACGATGAACTGATGAAGCTGGATGACCTGGAACTGCAGGAGTTCGATGACCTGAAAAAGATTATCGGCCAGACCAAGGCTATGCCCAAGACCAACCAGGTGGACATCAACAGTCAGGGACTAAACAATGAGGAATACGAGGAAAAGGAGAAGCTGGAGAAGAAACCCAAGAAGGAACTTACAGAGGAAGATCGGAAGCGGCTGGAAGAACTGAAAAAGAAAACCAAGAACAGAGAAGCGGCCATTTCCATACTCCGTGGCATATCCATCCGTATGCCCCTGTTGATTTATGGTGCGGAACTGAGTGATGAGAATCAGGAAATCACGATTGATAATTTTGCCTCACTCATTGACCCGCAGTCATGGGAAGAGTTCATGCCCAAGGGAGTGACCAAGCAGAAATTCAACAGCTTCAAAAAATACTATGATCCGGAAATATTCTGTGCAGCCGGAAAACGAATCCGCGCGATGGCCCGTGCCGCGGACAAACTGAGTATTGAGGAACGAATCGAACGGATTACGGACATCTTCAGTACTTTCCGTAATCCGGATAAGGAAACGGTGCTTACTCCGTGGCGCGTGGTAAACATGCACCTCGGAGACTGTCTTGGAGGCTATAACTTTTATGACACAGAGTATCAGAATGTGATTTCTGAACCACGGTTTATAGACAAAGGAGAGGTTACCGCAGAAGTTTTCTCCCCTGAATCCCGTATTCTGGAAATCAATTCCAAATCCGGACTTTATCCGCTCTATATGGCATACGGTATTTACCGGGCAAGGGCAAAGGCTTCTCTTTTCGCTGTAGAAACAGTAGAAGAGCAGCAGTCTGTATGGGACAAGGTCATAGCTGAGAACATCTTTGTCATCTGTAAGACTCCAATGGCGAAGAGTATTACCAAACGTACGCTTGCCGGATTCCGTAAAGCAAAAGTAAATACAAGATATTTTGAAGATTTAATCAACCAGATTAAGAACAAGCCGGAAAACTTTATAGCCAAAGTTGCCAAAGGTCGTTCTTACTGGAAAGCCATAGATAATGACAATATGAAATTTAATGCGATAGTGGGAAATCCACCATATCAAGAGGTTGTTGATCAGAAAGAAAGTACAAACGGACAAAAGGTCAGCATAAGTATCTTTCAATATTTCCAAACTATCAGTGAAAAGATAGGGAAATATACAGCTTTAATATATCCAGGTTCTAGGTGGATTCATCGTTCAGGAAAAGGACTTGAAAAATTTGGTTTGGCCCAAATGAATGATCCTCATTTAGCTCTACTTGAATTTTTCCCTTGTTCTAAAGATATATTTAAAGATGTAGCTATTGCTGATGGACTTTCCATTGTACTAAAAAACATGGAAAAGAAGAAATGTGGATTTACATATAAATATTCTGTAGATGGTAAAGTAATTACTATCCAAGCTAACAATCCAGGAAATGATATGTTTTCTCTTAATCCACAAGATAATGAAATTATAAAAAGATTAGATAATGCAATCAAATCATTCGGATGTTTACATGACTCCATCCTTCCTCGTAATTTATTCTCTATTGAAAGTGATTTTGTTGAGAAAAATCCTTCTCTCGTAAAAGAATACAATGATGGTAATTATTATAATCCGGAGACAGAGATAAAACTTTTTACTAATGATAAAGCTGGTAAAAGCGGAAGAGCTCGTTGGTATATTGCTGATAAAAATGTTATAACATCGGGAAGTGAATATTTGAATAAGTGGAAAGTAATTGTTTCCAGTGCTAATGCTGGAGGACAAAAGCGTAGCAACCAAATAGCCATTGTTGATAATCATAGCGCATTTGGACGTTCACGTGTGGCATTAAAAACTTTCGAGACAGAAAAAGAAGCTCGAAATTTTTTCAGATATGCTACAAGTGAAATTATTCGCTTTGCATTTTTGCTTACAGATGAATCTTTAACATCGTTAGCCAAAAAGGTTCCTGACCTATTAGATTATTCTGATAGTAATGCATTGATTAATTTCGAAAATGACATAGATGAACAACTCTGCAACTTATTTCATATAAACGAAAAAAATCAGCTATACGTACGAAATATACTTTTCCAAAAGTCAAAGCTATAATGAAGATTCTTTATCAATTCTAATTGAGAATATTCAGTAAATATCCCTAATTACTACATTTTAGCTTGAACTACTATCCATATTACTATGGCAATAAAACTTAACTTAATCAGATTTCCACAAGATACAATTAGCTCTTCTATGCAATATTGACACTTGCATATTATTGGTTGTATTCAGTTGTTTTACTAATAATATTAAAATATAATGCCTCTAATGTAGTTTTTCTTTTAGCCTTTGTTTAAATTTCGCATTTCCAAATACGGATTACAAGCCAACCAGCGAGCTTTAAATCCACATTATTGGAGTAATTGCGAGCAACATTCATGGTTATCTTGTGTCGCCAAAAATCTACATTTGTTTTAGGCAACCGATAATATTTATATCCATCATGACCATGCCAAAAACATCCATCAATAAAAATAACAGTTTTGTATTTTTTTTAACAACACCCGGTAAACCTGGCAATTTGTGGTTGTTGACACGATAACGTAAGCCTTTCAAAAGCAGAAATCGTCTTACCACCATATCCGGTTTAGTATCTCTACTTCTAATAGCCGCCATGCAACGACTTCGTTGTTCTTGTGTCATTATATCTGCCATTAATCAAAAGAGGTAAAACCTATTCTAGACACATGTGAAGCGTACTTATGACCTATAGTATCCATTAGTTCTTTTGTCAATAAAAAAAGTGGAGAGTTTTCTAATGGACTTTCTGTTTGAACAATAGTAAATGTGTAATTGAAATTTAATCCAATTGACCATATCTCAGATTGAAATTCAAAATTGAACGGCAATAAAAAAGCATATTCTCCTTTATACTCTTCTTTAAGCTGTCTTTTCAATTCCATAGGATATAATACTCCTAATATATATTTATTTGTTCGCTTTTTATTTTGGCTATAATCACACGCCGCACTAAATTCTACAGCTATAGGTATAGACTTTTGGCGAATTTCTTTATTAACACCAGGAAATGTAAGTGAAAACCAGTTTGTATAAGAAATACCAAATAGTCTTTCGAAATTATCTTCAAATTTCTCTTTTAAGAACGAGCATACTGCACCTCGATCAAAAATCGTTTTTTTCTCAAGATTATAATCATCAATATGTAAAATAGAATTTAATTTCTCTATTGAAAAATTATCTGGAAATTTTATATCACTTGACTTGCGCGCATCTTGAAGTGGCGTTAAATATTCGTTCCAATAATCATCCTCATTATGTAAAAGTAGATGTTTGAATATAGGCACAATTGCCTCTTTTACAGCCATATCTGGAGTGTTTTTGGCATGAGTCAATCCGCATGCTGTTTCGGCTATCTTTGAAAATATATTTTTACATATTGTATTGAATTGAGCTGATGTACCCCAATCATCTGTGAATGGGATTATATCAAGAATACGATTTAATGTTTGTTGAGCGGCTGTCAATACTGATTCATCAAACTTTATAATACATTTCACTAAGTCTGTAGACAAAATTGAATCGACTTTTCCTGATAAATCTTTTTGAGGATCTAAGAACTCAGATTTGTCAATTGAAGTCAAACATATTGGTTTGAGTTTGTTCCTAAAATCATCATTTTCTCGATTGACAAAGTCAATAAAATTAGCAATATTATCAACATGACTAGACCAAAATGTCAAAACATATGGTCCGTTATCAATACTAATATAGTTGGCAATTGCATCCTTTAATGTGGAGTTTATGTCACCAGCCTGATTGAGGTGAATATCAAAAAAAGCAAAGCGCACGCCTTTCAACGGCTCTTTAGGAAAGTCAAAGCCATTATACAAAAAAGCTTTACACCCAATTCCATGGTCGTAAAAAACTTGACGAAGCTGATTCAGATGCTCCTCATTATCATCAACTATTATAATTCGGTTATTTTCAATCATATTAATCTTTTGGAAATATTATTGCTACTATTGCGCCTGAATATATATAAGGAACCGTACAATCATCATTGGATGGAAATAGGAGTTTTCCCCCTATAGTCTCCATTACAAGATTTGAAAAGTAAAGTCCCAATCCCATTCCACCAGGTTTGAGAGTCCTATATGGTTGAATTAATTCGTCAATATCCATTTTAAAACCTTCACCATTATCTGCAATGATTATTGCTGGACCATCAAACGATTTTGTATCGGAATTAATATAGATCGCTTTAGGAACATTAGATTCCGATTTTTTTTCATGCTCTATGCATACCCAATATATAGCGTTGTCAATTATATTAGAAATCGTACTGAGAAGAAGGTTACCAGGTCCCTTGATCTCAAAATCATCAGATTCCTTAGTTAAAATAGGTGTAGAACAGACTATATTATGATAATGAAAACGAGATTTGTGTATTTGCACAGCTCTTTCAATTATCTTTGATGCGGAAGTTCTTATCTTTTTATTCTGCTTTACAATTGGTGCGAAATTCTCGATCAAATGAATCAATGATTTTACTCGTTGCTTCAAAAGAATCTTATCATAATTAGGTTCGTTTAACGATACGTTAATGAAACGAATTTCGCGTTCCACTTCATGAAATACAAGACTTAAATTCAATCCACTCATCCCTGAATTGAGCATCAAATCTCTCATCTCATTGTAATCCTTCTCAACCTTTTTCAGCAAAGGGTTAAATTCATTGATTAGTCCTTTTTGGGTTAATTTGCTATCAAGCTCTTTAATTGTATCCGATAGTCCTATTCTTTTTACACTTGGAGTACTGGACGTAAAAGACTCTATCTTATCTCTGTCACTAATAGCTTCTCGTTCAAATGAACTAAACACTTCTTGAACAATAGAAACAAATAACCGAAATGTTTCATTATCGGTAAAACCTTCTCTGTTTGTTTTTTCTTTAAGCCCTGATTCGCTTTTAAGCAAATCTAGAAAAACTGCACCTATTGTTACCTTTTTACTAAAATGATCTCCTGCTCGTTGGACCTTGGCCAACTCAAGACCAAGCCAATCATCCGAAGGTTCTCCATAATTATATACACGTATGTTATCTCGGAATATTTTTACTCCAGAATTATCTTTTATAAAAGATTTGATCGCAATCCTTTTCCCTGCTCCAAATGTATAGTCAATAATCTTTCCATTCTGATTAAACACATGAAATACTCCTGATATAGGGCCAATATTTGCAAGATCCTCATTCGTTAAAATATTATGAGCTCTATCACTGAAGGAATCAGGTTTTAATAATAAATCCTGCTCACGATATGACTCTCTAACTATTATATTGGTAGAAACAGGAAAATTAAGCGGATTAAATTTATATTTCCACTTAAACATAGCTTTACCGCTATTTGATGGTTCAATCACAAAGTGAAAAGTATACAAGCTTTTCTCTAAAACCCAAAGAGGAGTTTTAGCTTCATCAATCCATTTCTGCTTTTCCTCATCGTTACAAATAATTTCAATATCAAATGAATCAATAGCTTTAAACGGATTCTTGATATTCTCTATTTTTTGCGCTAAATCCTTTAATATGGTTTTAGTCCATTTCTTAGTCTTAAGCCCAGTAAGAGTTATTCGTGTACCGTGCCCACACTTAAACAAGTCAGGTATGCCATCATTAACCACAACTGACAAATCCTCAATATATTCTTCCGATTGAATTAATTCTTTCCAATTAATATGAAGTTTAGAACCAAAAAGTTCTCCTCTAGCTTGAGACTCTAGAGTTATTTCATCAGCTAAACGATGCACAGCAAGACGCCCGACTCCTTTATTTCCTAAAGAAGACCGTCTAAAAATCGGACTGATTTTAGCCTTTTTCTTTTTATAATCAGTTCCAATCGTTAGCCAAACATTTTGAATAACCTCCATAGTCATACCACTACCGTTATCTTCGACTATAATTTTACGTTTTGAAGAATCTAAATCTAAAAAATAAATTGTTACTTTAGTGGCATCAGCATCGTATGAATTTTTAACTAATTCAAAAATTGCCAAACTATCACTACCGATAAGTTCATCACCAAGTAGATTTATAATATGACTAGTAGCTTTTATTGGAAATCTTTCAGTATTCATAATAACTGTACTATTGCTTTGGCAATGGCATGTGCCATCAGTGGAGGCACAGCATTACCTATTTGTTTAAATATAGCAGAACGTGAACCTTCAAAGAAAAAATCATCTGGAAATGATTGTATTCTTGCGGCCTCACGTATTGAAATAGATCTAATTGTCCTTTTAGAAGGATAAATATAATAATGTCCATCTTTAGAAATATGAGCCACCACAGTATGACACTTTCCATTCAAGTCTACCACTTTGAATCTATCTAAAAAGGATGTTGTATTATTTATAGTCCTAATTTTGTCTGGGAAATCAGAGTTTTTAATTCTAATGCCATCATTCAACCACATTTCAACAGCCATACGGTATTTTTCTGTATCAATATGGTTGATTGGACGGGCTGTATGCAATGTAAGAATATCGGAATCATTACGAAGGCCAAATCTACGAAGATAATCAGACGGTACAGATCTATATTCAGACGAACTTTCTCCAGCACAGATTACAGGGAGGTCTGAAAATATATCCTTACAAGTCCAATCGTTTTGAACCTTTTGAATTATAGGACATCCACGGTCTGACGATTTTCTCCAACCAAATATTATTACTCTTTGTCGATTTTGAATCACACCATAATCAGATGCGTTCAAAATAGCAAAATGAACTTTATATCCGAGTTCTCTAAAATGCATTTTAATATTCTCAAAATGATTTTTCTTTGAACTCAAAAGACCCAATACGTTTTCAAAAACAAATCCCATAGGCTTATATCTAGCCAAGAATTTACCATATTGCAAATATAAAAAACAACGCTTATCGTCTGCAATACCCGCATTATGACGATTTAACATAGAAAACGCTTGGCATGGAGGACCACCAACAATAAAATCAACTCTTTTCCTACGCTGTCGTTTTAAAACAGAATCTATAGAAGCAAATATTGATTCTATAGACTCATCGGAAATCTCTTTATTGATTACAGATGATATTAAATTTTTGGGAAGTAATTTATAAAGTTCGTCTCTGGTTATTTCTCGCTTAAGATATTTAATATAGTTATAGTAGTTATTATTTTCTTTCAGGTAATGATAAGCTAAACGTGTTTTAATAGTATAGCAAGCATCTTTATTCATTTCAACATGAGCAACCGGCACAAAACCACACCGCAAGAACCCCTCTGAAAGTGCGGATGTTCCTGCGAACAAATCTATGTATGTATATTTACGGTTTGTGTACATTTCGCCTAAAATAAAATCCATTGCAAATTTAACCGTTTTTTTCTACCTATCAATAGATTTTTTATTTTTTGAATCGAAAAACGACTTTTACGGATTATAATAAGTGCAAAAACAAGAAAAATCAAGGAATAAACATAGATAATAAATCTCGATTTTTTTTGTAATTTTGCAACCGGAAATCATCCATAATAACAATACAGCAAAACACAGCAAGAATCCGGTGGAGCAATAGCGGGAGATTACTTCTTTAGCTTAAAGGTACATCAAAGATACTCAGCCACTTATCGTTAGATTACGATTCCCGTTGGCACCACCCATTTTTTTATCACTCACAAAATCAGTTCTCCCGGGCTCGAAGAGAGTCCGGGAGTTTTTGTTTCCTTCTCCTCCTGCGTGCCGCGCGGCTGTGTCAGTAAGGCGGCAGTGTCATTGTGGAAGGATGTTATGAATCATTTGCCGTCAGATTGTGTGCTGTCCGGAGATGCATTTCATACTCCGAAGAGTGAGTGTAGTGTGCCGTGCTGCCTATGATACGTTGGAAGACACTGCTGAAAAACGTACAAGACGTCGGCAAGGATATAGCCGACAAATAAGTAATCTTATAATAGCGGTTGATCTTGAACGGATGTTTATAATTATGCATATATGCGTTCCGTTTCCGCATATTCATCCAACGTCAACTCAGCGAGAGCTTAGTATTTGCGGCGGGAAAGCTCTTCGGGCGCAAATACGCGGGTTTTGCGACGTTATGGTAATGTGTTGATAGTCACTCGTTTATGCCGTTTCGTCTGTCAGGCCGGCTTTTCTTACGTTGCGAAACGGTCTTTTCTGCATTGCGGAAGAGCCTCTTCCGCACCACCGAAGAGCCTTTCCGGCAGTGCAGTATGGGCTTTTCCGCGCGGCGATACGGTCTTTTCCGCACCGTATGAGAGTGCGGAAGAGCCTTTTCGGGCATTGTCGCCGGGTCGCGGCGGAATGTTTATGCCGTTTTCATATGCTCATCGTCATCCTTCCGTTTCTGTTTTGAGAAAAAGCGTTGTCAAAATATTTTACTTCCTGTTTGCATAAATATACATTACCGAAGTGCCGCCATGATTGCGCGCGACGCGTTTTTCTCGCGGCATATGGCATGCTGTCTGAGGCGCGGCGGAGATGGGGGCGCGATGCGGGAAAGTTTCATTAAAAGACCCATTCTGCTTTTTTAACTAATTATTGTTTGGTTTGTCGATTCAATCCTATATCTTTGCAACGTATATTGAGGTTGTTTTTTATTTTTCCGCCAAATATATATAAGATTATAACTAACACTTAAACCGAATGAAAAGAATGTTTACGTCTCTTGTTGCCGCGGTCGCGGCAATGACTGTCGGTGCGCAGAATGCGGAGTTCTTTGAGCCATACAAGGAAGTGGATTTGCGTCTGCCGTCAGTACCTCTTGTGGTTAACGACCCTTATTTCTCTATCTGGTCGCCTTATGACAGGCTTACCGACGGAACCACACGTCATTGGACCGACGCGCAGAAAGCCATCGACGGACTGCTGCGCGTGGACGGAAAGACCTACCGCTTCATGGGTGTGGAGAAGCCGTATGTGCTCAAGTCCATCCTTCCTATGGCGGATGAGGGCGCGTGGACGGCAAAGACGAGCCGCACATATCCCGGAGACGGATGGGCTAACCCTGCTTTCGACGACTCCTCATGGGGCACGGAGAAGGGCGCGATAGGCTCTGCCGACGAATATCCCAACGTACACACAAACTGGGATGTTGAGAATACCGACGTGTATGCGAGGCGCACGGTGAACCTTACGGCGGACGACATAGCCGACGACCTTTACATAGTTTATTCGCACGACGACGTTTTCGAGCTTTACATCAACGGCACGCAGGTCATCTCGACGGGCGAGACGTGGCTTCAGGGCGAGACGCTCCATCTCACCGCCGCGCACAAGGCACTGCTCAAGGAGGGCGAGAACGTCATCGCAGCCCATTGCCACAACACTACCGGAGGCGCGCTCATCGACTACGGACTCTACCGTAACGTGAAGACCGAAGGGGCTGACATTGAGACGGCAGAGCAGACATCGGTGGACGTGCTTGCCACAAACACCTACTACACGTTCAAGTGCGGACCGGTCAATCTCGACCTTGTGTTCACCGCCCCGATGCTCATCGACGACCTCGAACTGCTGTCCACACCGGTGAACTACGTGTCCTATCAGGTGCGTTCCAACGACGGAGCCGACCACGACGTGCAGTTCTATCTCGCCACGACGCCTGAGCTCGCCGTCAACCAGAACACGCAGGCGACGTCCTCAACATACAACGTGTCGTCAGAAGGCTACAAGTTCCTCAAGACCGGTACCACCGAACAGCCGCAGCTCGAGAAAGCCGGCGACCTCATATGCATAGACTGGGGCTTCTTCTATATGCCCGGCATCAATGGAGATGTGGCTCTTTCCACCGGATACACGGCTGAAAGCAACTTCGCCTCCACCGGAGAGCTTGGCAGAACTCTTGTCAGTGCCACAAGCACAAGCGAGTCCACGATGCCCACACTTGCCTATGTGCACGACTTCGGCAGCGTCAACACCGCGTCAAGCTTCACCATGCTGGCATACGACGAGGTGTACGACATCGTTTACATGGGACAGAAATACAAGGGCTACTGGGCGCGCAACGGCAAGACAATACAGCAGGCAATCGCCGAGATGCGCGACAACTACACTGACATAATGACCCGCTGCCGCGCCCTCGACAAGCGTATCTACGACGACGGACTCGCTGCCGGCAACGACAAATACGCCGAGCTGCTTTCCGGCTCATACCGTCATGTCATCGCGGCGCACAAGCTTTTCGAGGACAAAGACGGCAACCTGCTCTTCTTCTCCAAGGAGAACAACTCCAACGGATGCGTCAACACCGTCGACCTTACCTATCCGTCGGCTCCCCTCTTCCTGCTTTACAACCCCGAATTGCTTAAAGGCATGATGACAAGTATATTCGAGTACAGTTACACCGGACGCTGGACAAAGCCGTTCGCGGCGCACGATCTCGGCACATATCCCATCGCCAACGGACAGGTCTACGGCGGAGACATGCCTCTGGAGGAGTCGGGCAACATGATTACTCTTGCCGCGATGATATGCAAGCTCGAGAACAGCACGGCATATGTTGACAAATACTGGGACATCATAAAGCTCTGGGCAGACTATCTTGTGGAGAACGGACAGGACCCGGAGAACCAGCTCTGCACCGACGACTTCGCCGGACACTGGGCTCACAACGCCAATCTCTCCATCAAAGCCATAATGGGTGTAGCCGGATTCTCGGAGATGGCGCGCATCAAGGGCGACACGGAGACGGCGGACAAATACATGAGCAAGGCAAAGGACATGGCTCGCATATGGGAGACGATGGCAAGAGAGGGCGACCACTACCGCCTCGCCTTCGACCGCAGCAACACCTGGAGCCAGAAGTATAATATGGTGTGGGACAAGCTGTGGAACATACACATCTTCCCCAACAAGGCTGCCGAGCGCGAGATACAGTATTATCTCACAAAACAGAACACATACGGTCTGCCGCTCGACAGCCGTGAGGCTTACACCAAGAGCGACTGGATTCTTTGGACGGCATCGATGTCTCCCGACACGGAGACGTTCCTCAAGTTCTCCGACCTTGTGTATAAGTATGTCAACGAGACCAAGTCCCGCGTGCCCATAAGCGACTGGTACTGGACCAACTCGGGCGATATGCGCGGCTTCAGGGCACGTTCCGTCATCGGCGGACACTGGATGAAGGTGCTCATGGATAAGATTGGCACGTTGCAGCCACCGGTAAACGAGTGGGCTCCGGCGGGCGAAAAGATAAAGACAAAATGGGCTGATGAGGTTACGCCTGACAACGTCCTGCCCGAATATCCGCGTCCTCTCATGGAGCGTTCCGAATGGATGAACCTCAACGGACTGTGGGAGTTCGGATTCAATTCGGCAAGCTCGGCGAGCGAGCCTGAAATGTACGACGGTCATATTCTCGTTCCGTTTGCCATCGAGTCGAGCCTTTCGGGCGTGATGCGTCCTATGGTCGAGAACAACGCTTTGTGGTACAGACGTGAGTTCACGGTGCCTGAGGCATGGTCGGGAAAGCGCGTCATCATCAACTTCGGGGCGTGCGACTACAACGCAAGCGTATATGTCAACGGCGAGAGTGTCGTTTCGCATACCGGCGGAAGCACTTCGTTCAGTGCGGACATCACCGACTTCCTGTCTGAAAGCGGTACGAACGTACTTACGGTCAAGGTGATAGACAACACCGACGAGAACTCCCAGCCGGTGGGAAAACAGCGTAAGGACGCCGACGGAAACGGCAGCATATGGTATACTCCGGTCTCCGGCATATGGCAGACCGTATGGCTC
>ERZ779643.2020-NODE-2020-length-12385-cov-20.849959_pt1 | contig 12385 bp, 8 predicted proteins | sample MGYA00511564_ERZ779643 | MGnify/ENA primary metagenome ERZ779643 (study PRJEB29588, sample SAMEA2147114) | human gut metagenome | biome: human gut; feature: human-associated habitat; material: faeces | place: Denmark | collected 2008/2010 ... | reverse complement strand
TTGTACCTGTGATTCCGTACTTTGCTAAAACTGACTTATCAAACTTTGCCATTTTATTTTAAATGTATTTAAGTTGTGAATAATTTCTCTTTACTTTGGTTGACAGAAGAAATCATCATTCTCCAAAACCGCCGCAAAGTTACAAAAAATATGTTTTATAGCAAAGATTCTTAGATAATATTCTTGCTTTTTAAAACCTTTTTAGGTTAAAGAATTAAAAAATCGACCCATTCATCTATAATTTGCCATATTGACTTTGCAAATATTCGCCGCAAATCTGCTTCATTCAAATTCATTTTCCACCTAATTATATATATAGGGGTTCAGAAGGCATATAAAAGCCCATGGATGGCACCAGAAGAAGCCGGATGGAAAAAATAACGGAAAACATTTTGCGGTTTCCGGATTTTGCCTTATCTTTGCAACACCTTTGCTGCATCTTGACAGATGATTTCAGCAGGAATAAACATCGATTGAAATAACAAGAATATAAATACTACGACTTATGAAAATTAATAATCTGAGCGAGCATAACTGCATCATCAACCGCTATCTGGCTGAGATGCGCGACTGCGAGTATCAAAAGAACCGACTCCTCTTCCGCAACAACATCAAGAGAATCGGCGAGTATGAGGCTTTTGAGATTTCAAAGACCCTCAATTACGAGAACAGAGACGTGACTACCCCGCTCGGTGTAGCCCAGGTTAATTTCCCTACCGACAAGATTGTCATCGGTACGATCTTCCGTGCTGGCCTGCCTTTTCATGAGGGTTTCCTCAATATCTTCGACCACTCCGGCAATGCTTTCGTGAGTGCCTATCGCGAATATACCAACAAGGAGCATACCGAGGTGGGGGTTCATATCGAGTATCTGGCTACTCCAGACCTTACCGGCAAGACGCTCATCATCGCAGACCCTATGCTTGCCACAGGCATCAGCATGGAGATGGGTATGAAGGCGCTCCTTACCAAGGGAACCCCTAAGCACATCCACGTAGCCTGCGTGCTTGCCGCTCCAGAAGGAATCGAGCACGTCAAGAAGACTTTCCCGGAGGATAAGACTACCATCTGGTGTGCATCCATCGATGAGGGACTGAACGAGCACAAATACATCATTCCTGGCTTCGGCGATGCCGGAGACCTCTGCTACGGAAGCAAGCTCTAAAGCGAAAAACGGCTGCACAGAAAGCCACTTTCGCTTTTACCCTTCACCCTTCACCTTTTAAGTATAAGCAGCTATCTACCAGCATATTAAACAGGTGAAGGGTTGGTTCAACCCTTCACCACCCTTCACCCACCCTTCACCTTATCACGAAGTCCAGCCACCATTGAAACCTGAAGCTGGTCATAATAGAAGCCTAGAGCTGGTCATCATTGAAGCCTGGAGCTGGTCATAACAGATGGCTAAACATGGGTTCAGAGATGATTTCGCGCCTTCAAAAAATCAAGGTGAAGGGTGGTGAAGGGTAGGTGAAGGGTGAAGTCAACCCTTCACCCGTCATACTCTTTATATATCAGCAACTTACGCCCAAAATGTGAAGGGTGAAGGGTGAAAACGAGAGTAGCGTTTTATTCGCAGGAATACGATGCGAAAGCGCTTGCCTTCAAAATTCCTTCACGACATAACGAATCTTGCCTCCCCACGGCAAGATATTGCCCTGGTAAAGGGCAATATTGTGCCATAGAGAGGCAAAAAACACTAACTCCTAATAATGGAACGAGCTGCCGCCCAGGAACTCTCGCAAGAGGGAGGTTGGAGGCAGATTATTATAAGGTATTCCCTTGAAATACTTCAGGAACTTCAGCAGGCGGTAAGCCTCAGCAAACTCCTCACAATTCTCCGGCACCTGCTGGAGCAACGGTTCTGCCTGCATCTTGAGAACCGACAACTCATAGAGCATCGCCGTATTCAGCATGGCATCGGCATTCTCCTGGAATGGGAAAATCCACTTGTTCTCTCCGGATCTTACCGATGGCCAGCGGCGGATGGTTTCCTGGGCAGATACACCTCTATATTTATAGTCGCGGATGATGCGGCGCAGCAGACGGTTGTCCGTTGTAGGGATGTAATTGTGATTATCCAGCAGAATGGTGGTCAGCGCAGAAGCATACACACGGAAGATCTGCTCTTCGGGAACATGCGCCGTAAGCTCCGGATTCAGGGCATGGATTCCCTCTACCACCAGAACATTGTTAGGCTCCAGCTTCAACTTCTTTCCACTCTTCACACTCTTGCCCGAAGGAAAATCGTATTTCGGCAGTTCCACCTCCTCGCCACGGAAAAGCGCATTAAACTGCTCGTTGAGCAAATCGAGGTTCAGGGCATAGATACTCTCAAAATCATATTCTCCATTCTCGTCCTTCGGGGTCTTATCCCTGTCCACGAAGTAATCATCGAGCGAAATCTGCAGAGGCTTCAGTCCGTTTACGGCAAGCTGGATGCTCAATCGCTTGCAGGAAGTAGTCTTGCCCGAAGAAGACGGACCCGCCAGCAGTACCAGCTTCACCCCTTTACGGCTGGCAATCTCCTCGGCAATCTTCGCCAGCTTCTTCTCCTGCAGCGCTTCGCTGATATTGATGATATCCGTAGCATGTCCCGCGTCGATAGCCTGGTTGAAGTCACCCACGGTTCTGATACCCAGGATTTCCTGCCAGCGATGATGCTCCTTGAAGATATCAAACATCTTGTCCTGTCGGGTCATTTCGCCCAGCTCATCCGGGTTACTCACCGAAGGAATGCGCAGCAACATGCCGTCATAGTACTTCTCCAACCCGAAGAGATAGAGCTGGGAAGTATTGGTAAGCAGGGTGCCATAATAATAATCCACATATTCACCTATTTTATAATAGGTGGTATAGATGGAACCCGAAGTCCTGAGAAGCTTCACCTTCTCCACATCGCCCTTTTCCTGGAAGAGGGCGATGGCCTCCTCGGTAGGCACCGTGAAGCGGCGTATCGGCATCTTGGAGTCGATGATCTCCTGCATGCGGCGGCGGAGGATGTTCACATCCTCATCTACTACCGGGCGCCCCAGACGGATATCCACATAGAATCCGTTGGATACCGGAATATCGATGACCACATCCGTATTCGGATAAATATCCTGCACCGCCTTGCACAGTACAAAGAAAAGCGTCCGGGTATAGGCACGCGAACCCGACGCAGAGTTCATATCCAGGAATTCTACATCCTTGGAGTTATAAACACGGTAATGCATACCTTCCACCTTGTTATTTACCCTCGCAGACACCGGTCCATGGGTCATTTTAAGGTCAAATGAAGAAAAAACATCAAAAAGTGTGCTTCCGATTTCGACTTTCTGAGATTTTTTATTATTTTTGCAACGGATTTGTATCTTCTGTTTCATTTGTGTTAAAACTATGTTACAAAGTTAATAATCTACAGCCTAACGAAGACCTCCCAGGAGGACGTTCACCGGGCCTGAGCAAGCCCTCAAGCGGAGCATTGCTTACAGAGCGTAAAGTTACGAAAAAAAACGTAAACTTGATGATTTTGACAACATTAATTAAGTTATAATATGTCGATTTGGATATTTTTTAGGCTTATCGGAGCACTCGCCTTACTTATGTTTGGTATGAAGACCATGAGCGACAGTTTACAGAAGATGGCCGGACCACAGCTCCGCCATGTGTTAGGAACTATGACCACCAATCGTTTGACGGGCATACTCTCGGGTACGCTCATCACGGCTGCCGTACAGTCTTCTACTGCTACGACGGTGATGACGGTATCATTCGTAAATGCCGGTCTCCTCACCCTTGCCCAGGCTATTTCGGTTATCATGGGTGCCAATATCGGTACCACGCTCACCGCCTGGATCATGAGTGCAGGATTCTCATTCAACATCACCGACTTTGTGTGGCTGGCGTTCTTCATCGCCATCATCCTCATCTATAGCAAGAAGCGCAAGATCATAGGTGACTTCATCTTCGGTATCTCCTTTATGTTCCTCGGCTTGGGTACACTTCGCCAAACCGGTATCGACATGGATCTGGCTCATAACCAGCCGGTTCTGGAGTTCTTCTCCAGCTTCGACCCTCACAGCTTCCAGACTACCATCACCTTCCTGATCATTGGTAGTATCCTGACCATGTGTGTGCAGAGTTCAGCAGCCGTCATGGCAATTACGATGATTCTCTGTTCCACCGGCGTACTGCCTATCTATCAGGGTATTGCGCTCGTGATGGGTGAGAACATCGGTACCACCGTAACTTCCAACGTGGCAGCACTCACCGCCAACACGCAGGCGCGAAGAGCGGCGATGGCACACATGGTGTTCAACATCTTCGGTGTGCTGTGGATACTCTGCGTATTCCGCCCGTTCATTCATCTGGTCTGCGGCTGGGTAGGTTATGACGACATGATGGAGAAGACCGATCCTCACTTCGTTGCCAATGCAGCGAAGCTGTCGTTCGTGCTCGCCGCCTTCCATACCACGTTCAACCTCTCCAACACCTTTATCCTGGTATGGTTTATCCCACAGATAGAGAAGCTGGTATGCAAGATTATCCGTCCTAAGAAGAATGCCGACGAAGATGATTTCCGTCTGCGTTTCATCCAGAGTGGTATCATGAAGACTCCGGAAATCTCCGTGCTCGAGGCTCAGAAGGAGATCCACTGTTTCGCCGAGCGCATCCAGCGTATGTTCGGTATGGTGAAGGAACTCCTGGGCGAGACCAACGAGGATAAGTTCATCAAGCTCTATACCCGCATCGAGAAATACGAGGGAATCTCCGACAACATGGAGATTGAGATTGCGAAATATCTCGACCAGGTGAGCGATTCTCATCTTTCTGATGAGACCAAGGCGAAGATTCGCGCCATGCTGCGTGAGATTTCAGAGATTGAGAGTATCGGCGACAGCTGTTTCAACATAGCCCGCACCCTCAACCGCCGCATCCGTGGCAAGGAAGACTTCATTCCTTCTCAGTATGAGCACATGCACCAGATGATGGAGCTTACAGATAATGCCCTCACCCAGATGAACATCACCCTGGTGGGTCATAAGGTAGATAATGATGCCAACCTCTCTTTCAACATCGAGAACGAGATCAACAACTATCGCAACCAGTTGAAGAGCCAGAACATCAACGATGTAAACAACCATCTCTACACCTATGCCATCGGTACCATGTATATGGATATCATCCAGGAATGCGAGAAGCTCGGCGACTACGTGGTAAACGTAGTAGAGGCTCGTATGGGCGTAAGACAGCATGAGGCTTAACCCTCAATGAAATTAGCTGCATGAGGCTAACCCCCAATGAATTAAATGAAAAAAGCTTGGAATCGCATTCGTGATTCCAAGCTTTTTGTTTTTTTTCTTTATGTTTCAGGAAGGTCCAGAATCACCCCCCCAGATTCCACTTGATTCCTCCATTCTGACCTGCTACATAGTTGCAGAGCGGGATGCCGGGATGGCTGAGGTTGGAAAGATAAAGCGGCTGATCCTCAACAAACTGCGGGCAGGTGAAGGTATCCCCCTTTGCCAGCTTGCTGTTGATGCTCTCCACCACCTCGAAGGTATCATTGCCCTTGTACATAATGGTAAGCACTCTGCCCGGGCACCAGGTCAGCTTGACCAGTTCCCCCTTCTGCAGGGCATCCGCAATGAGCTTACTCTTCACGAAGAAGCGGCTGGAAGACAAGCCCTCCTGTCCACCTACAAAGGAAGCCCAGTCAGGATAGCCCACCATGCGGGAAAGCAAATTGAGATTATACTTGCTCGGATTGCATGGCGAAGCCACATATCCCCACATACGCTTCAGGGTACTCACCGAGATGGTCTCGTTGGCATATCCCTCTATCTGGCGGGAGAGAAATACAAAATCCTTAGGTGTCTTGATGGATCTTCCCACCAAGGTTTCCACTTCCTGCTTCAAGCGCTCGAAATCTTCTGGATTATACTTATCTACCATTTTCTATTCCTTTTTTGCAGCAAAGATACATATTTTTCCCCATTCTCAACCATACTTTTTTCATTTTCTTCATCAGTATTTGAAAATGAACCAATTTGAACCAATCCTGTCTCAAAACTTTTTAGTAATTTTGCAGCACAAATAGGAAATAGTATATGACAATCCATCTATCAAACATAACCAATAGGAGACCGCCCCTATTCCGGGCTGGATCTTCGCTAAGAACGGTACATAAACAGGCTCTTCTTTCTTAGAAATTAAGGAAGGAGAGCCTTTTTCTTAAAAAAAGTTGGGCGATTAAGAAAAAAATCGTATCTTTGCCCCATATCTATCAACACAGAAAGTGGAAATCTTAAAATTACAGATTATGAATAGAATGTATCCTACTCTCAGTTTCATATTGCTGCTCGGTTTGCATGCAACACCAAGCTTTTCGCAGAACGATGACTTTGTGAAACAGTTCCAGCAGTCAAGACAGGCGATGCTGGATGATTACAACAAGTTCCGCAACACCATACTTACCGACTACGATAAGTATATGCAAGGCGTATGGAAAGAATACAAGAAGTTTAAGGGAGATGTGCGCTCGCAGGTGCCTAAGCCTAAGACGCCACCAACATATACAGCTCCGAAACAACCGGAGAAACCGGTTACCGTGAAGCCTAAGATGCCGGTAAGCCCGATTCTGATTCCGGAAACTCCTGCAGAACCGGAGACTCCGAAGAAGCCTGATCCAAAGGCTCCTACCGTCCGTCCAAAAATAGAACCGGTGAAGAAGCCGAAACTGCCAGAGGTAAAGCCTGAGATTCCAGACATCGAATACACCGGTTCGGGTATCGAACTGCCGCTGATGCCTGCCGTAGCAGCCGTGCCAGTCATGCCTGCCCTGCCAAACGTGCCTCACGTCAACATTCCGGCAAGCAAGCAGACCATCGACGTCAACTTCTATGGTGCAAACCTGCAGATGCAAAAGGCAACCCGACTCGCTTCCATGAGCATCAGTTCTACAGACGATGTGGTGAACTACTGGAAGAATCTCAAGCAATCAGACCTCAAGGAAGTAACCCAGGCTTTCGCCACCGAATCACGCAAGATGGGACTCAGCGACTGGGGTTCTGCCATGCTCGTAGAGAAATACATCGATACCGCCATGCCAAACGCCAGCCAGAATGAGAAGATCATCGCTTCGCAGTATGTGCTTGCCAACTGCGGCTACAACGTACGCCTTGCCCTGTGCGGCAACCACGTGGTGATGCTCATCCCTTACGTGGAGCACGTATTCGAAAAGTCGTACCTCAACATCGACGGCAAGCGCTACTACATCTATCCGAACGTAGAGGATGAAGGATCCTTCCGTTCCTGCGAACTGCCTAAGGGCGCAGAGCTGGGTAAGGATATGGGACTGAGATTCACCGGCAAGACCGTGATTGGCGATGAAGCCAAGCCGTTCAGATACGAAGCTGCGGGCATCACCCTGCAGGGCGAAGTACCAACCGGCGTCATGCCGCTGCTCGATGAATATCCTATCATAGATATTCCTACCGTAGCCGCATCTGTAGTAGATAAGAGTCTGCGCGACGATGTGGTGAAGCAGATCAGAGCACAGGTACAGGATCTCGGCGAACAGGAAGCAGCCAACCGCATCCTGCGATTCATACAGATGGGATTCCCATACGCTACCGATGATGAGCAGTTCCATCGCGAGAAGTATTTCTACTTCGAGGAAAGTCTCTACTATCCTAAGAACGACTGCGAAGACCGCGCCATCTTCTATGCCTATCTGGTACACGAGATACTCGGACTCGATGTACATCTCATCCAGTTCACAGGACACGAATGTACAGCCGTAGCCTTCCATGAGCCGGTAGAGAATGGTACCTCATACGAGTACAAGGGCAAGAAGTTCTACATCTGCGACCCAACCTACATCGGAGCCAAGATTGGTAAGTGCATGCCTAGCTATGCCAAGGAATCACCACAGATAGAAGTATGGTATTGATACATATATAATAAGGTATAGACACCTGATATAAGCAATAAACACAGATAGCCGCATCTCACGCGAGATGCGGCTATCTGCATAATTGAAGCGTAACTCTATCATATTCTATTCATATTCAATGATATTCTCAAACTGATTCCATGCAGAATTGCGATAAGCATCGAAGCTGCCTTTGGGAACATACAGGATGACACGCTTGAAATCAGATTCACTGAAGACATCCTGAATCCTGGTCTTCCAGATGGCATTGCCGATGACTGGCGGCAAGGCGCTTCGGAAACAGATGCTGTGCAGATTCGGACTGTTCTCCACCATCTGCTTCATCACATGGAACTCGGTATCCGGAAACACCAGTTTCCTCAGATCGGGCTGATCGGCAAACGCCTTCTTTTCGATTTCATCTATCTTATAGGTCATACCCTGGAAGTTCACCGTTTTAGGCACCTCGATGCAGGAATCCTTGGAATTGGCAGCCCTGACCGACACGACTCCACCACCCCACGACTTATAAGCCAGGTTTCCCACCTTAAACTCTGCCACCACATCGTATCCACGAGGAGGTTCGTTCACCTTATTATATATAACCACACCCGTAGTACCTGCCACCAACATGCCAGAAGAAATCCAGAAGGCAAGCAGGTTGCGATGCAGAGAATGAATATGCTGGCGCATGGCGGTTATGTTGGGATATCGCTCCTCCAACGGACGGAGGCAACGCTTCAATCCCAGGCGATAAGAGAAATTCAGCTTCATCTTATCCAGGATAACGCCCACGCTGTAGATATCATTGCGCACATCAGTAGGTCCGCCCTTCTGCTGTTCGGGAGAAACATATCCATCTGTTCCCGCCGGTTCTTTCAGTATCGCATAGCTATCCGCATCAGCCAATCCGAAATCTATCAGCTTCAGCACGCTTCCATTACGGGTAACCATTATGTTGGAAGGTTTCAGGTCACGATGCACCACCTGCATGTCGTGTACAAACTCAAGCACCACGAGCAGCTGGTTGGCGATATGCACCCTTTCCGCCTTGGAATGATGTTGCAGGAGCCACTCTTCCAGAGTCACTCCATCTATCCATTCCATCACGAGGCATTTGCCATATCCATCCACTTCTTCGAGACCCATTACCTCAGCAACTCCGGGATGCTGGACATGCTTCATGATATCAAATTCCTTCTGAAGCAAGCTCTGATACACCTCGCTATTGCGCACAGCGGGAGCGAGCGCCTTCAAGATCCACCATCTGCCATCACGCTTGGCACGGATGAGGATATTAAAGCCACTAGCCGAGATTTCTGTCATGTTGCTGAACTGCGCAGAAGTCGTTTCTGAGGGAGGGAAATAAAAACCCGATACTTGCTCCATGCATACAAAGATACAACATTTTATAGAAACCCACACTATTTTTTCAAATTTTATCTCCTTTTTGAACAGAATCATGGTGATAAATCATCAAAAAGTCGTATCTTTGCAGCCGAAATTGCAATTTTATATATAATTCATGAAGATTCTAGTAACGGGTGCGTCGGGCTTTATCGGCAGTTACATCGTAGAAGAAGCCTTGCGACAAGGCATGGAAACCTGGGCGGCAGTACGCCCTACCAGTTCCAGAAAATACCTGCAAGACGAGCGCATCCATTTCATCAATCTCAATCTTTCTTCAGAGGAAGAGTTGGAGAAAGAACTCGCTCCACACGAGTTCGACTATATTGTGCATGCAGCTGGCGCTACCAAGTGTCTGCATGCAGAGGATTTCTATAAGGTGAACACCGAGGGCACCAAGCATCTGGTAAATGCCATCCTGCATCTGGGAATGCCTATCAAGCGATTTGTCTTCGTCAGTTCGCTCAGCATCTTCGGAGCCATCCGCGAGGAGCAGCCTTATCAGGAAATCTGTGAAAACGATGTGCCTAAGCCTAATACGGCATACGGCAAGAGCAAGCTTGCCGCAGAGCGCTATCTCGACAGCATCGGCAACAATTTCCCTTATATCATCCTGCGTCCTACCGGCGTATATGGTCCAAGAGAAAAAGACTATTTCCTCATGGCGCAGAGCATCAGGCAGCACGTGGATTTTGCTGTAGGATTCAAGCGTCAGGACATCACCTTCGTGTATGTTCAGGATGTGGTGCAGGCAGTTTTCCTTGCCCTAGACCATGGTATGAACGGCAGGAAATACTTCCTCAGCGATGGCGAAGTTTACCAGTCGGAAGCTTTCAGCGACCTGATTCATAAGGAATTGGGCAATCCATGGATGTTGCGCATCAAGGCTCCTATCTGGGTGCTCCGCATCGTAACCTTCTTTGGCGAGTATCTCGGCAGAATGACCGGTAGGATGTCGGCACTGAACAATGACAAGTATAACATCCTGAAACAGCGCAACTGGCGTTGTGACATCGAACCTGCCATGGACGAGCTGGGCTATCATCCCCACTACCCTCTGTCAAGAGGTGTAAAGCTTGCCATCAAGTGGTACAAGGATAACGGATGGCTGTAATAAAATTAAAAATCAATAATGATAAAAGATTATTTTAAGATAGAAAAGAACCCCAAGAAGGGACTCCTGCCACTGGAATGGGTGATGCTGGGCTATATGGCGATAACAGTCTTCACTATGCTCTTTACCTTTACCAAGGTGGTGAATCCGGAGTCGATGCTTTGGGGCAGATTGAGAATTCTGGTCATGACCCTCGCCCTTTGGGGCGTATATCGCATGATTCCATGCAGGATAACGAAGATGGTACGCATCATAGCGCAGATCGCCCTGCTTGCCTGGTGGTATCCAGATACTTACGAGATCAACCGCATGTTTCCCAACCTCGACCATATCTTTGCGGGATGGGAACAGGACCTCTTCGGATGCCAGCCTGCCCTGCTCTTTGCCAAGGCAATGCCCTGGGCGGTGGTGAGCGAACTGATGTCGATGGGATACTTCATGTATTATCCGATGATAGCAGCGGTAGTACTCTACTATTTCTTCTGCAGATACTATGAAGCAGAACGGGTTAGCTTTGTATTGCTTGCCAGCTTCTTCATCTATTATCTCATCTACATCTACGTGCCGGTGGTAGGACCAACGTTCTACTTCGACGCCGTGGGAGTACAGGACATTGCCAAGGGCATCTTCCCGGCAATGGGCGATTACTTTAGTACCCATACCAACTGTCTGCCAACCCCAGGCTATACCGACGGAATCTTCTACCAGCTCGTAGAGGATGCCAAGGAAGCAGGAGAGCGGCCTACCGCCGCCTTCCCGAGTTCGCACGTGGGCGTAAGCACCATCTGCATGCTCCTTGCCTGGCACAGCAAAAACCGCAAGCTGCTCTTCACCATGCTGCCATTCTACATCTTCCTGTGTATGGCAACCGTGTATATCCAGGCGCATTATCTCATCGATGCCATCGCCGGATGGATTTCTGCCGTAGTCATCTACTTCATGCTGATGGCAGTTTCAAAGAACATGAAATGATGCGGCATGGAAGATACAGGAAAGAAATCATATTAATACATCAAACATAAATTAGAATTCATCTAGAACAATGAAGAAACTATTTATTGAAACTTATGGCTGCCAGATGAACGTGGCAGACAGCGAGGTAGTTGCCTCTGTGATGCAGATGGCAGACTACGAGATTTGTGAGAAAGAAGAAGAGGCTGATGCCATCTTCCTGAACACCTGCAGTATCCGCGAGAATGCGGAAAACAAGATTTATCATCGCCTCGACACCCTCCATGCAGAGCAGAAGAAGGGCAGAAAGGTGATTCTCGGCGTATTGGGCTGCATGGCTGAGCGCGTGAAGGATGACCTCATCCAGAACCACTATGCCAACCTGGTCTGTGGACCAGACAGCTATCTCAACCTGCCGGATATGATTGCGCAGTGCGAGATGGGAACCAACGCCATCAACATCGAACTTTCCAAGACCGAGACCTACCGTGACATCGTGCCTCAGCGCATCGGTGGCAACAGAGTGAGCGGTTTCGTAAGCATCATGCGTGGCTGCAACAACTTCTGCCACTACTGCATCGTTCCTTATACCCGTGGACGTGAGCGCAGCCGTGATGCCGAGAGCATCCTGCGAGAGGTGCGCGACCTGCACGACCGTGGTTTCAAGGAGGTTACCCTTCTGGGACAGAACGTAAACAGCTATGGTCTCTCTCCATCGGGCAAGCGCGAGGAAGGCAGTCTTTCCTTCGCCGAACTCCTGCACATGGTAGCCCAGGCAGTACCAGACATGCGTGTACGCTTCACCACCTCTAACCCAGAGGATATGACCGAGGACATTCTCCAGGCAATCGCCGATGAGCCAAACCTCTGCAAGCACATCCACTTCCCTGCACAGAGCGGAAGTAACAAGATACTGAAGCTGATGAACCGCAAATATACCCGTGAGGAGTATCTGCAGCGCATCGCCGACATCAAGCGCATCATCCCTGGCT
>ERZ779643.2013-NODE-2013-length-12417-cov-27.126840_pt1 | contig 12417 bp, 10 predicted proteins | sample MGYA00511564_ERZ779643 | MGnify/ENA primary metagenome ERZ779643 (study PRJEB29588, sample SAMEA2147114) | human gut metagenome | biome: human gut; feature: human-associated habitat; material: faeces | place: Denmark | collected 2008/2010 ... | reverse complement strand
CAATCTCGAAACCTTCCTCGCGGAAACGCTTCAAGGCATAGTTGGTTACATCCCAAAGATTCTCGAAACGCTCTGGCTCATTCTGAATGATGTGGAGTGCCTCAAGCGCTGCTGCTGTAGCTGCTGGAGTGTTGGATGCACTGAAGATGTAGGTACGGCAGTTGTGACGGAGGAAGTTGATGGTATCCTTGTCTGATGCGATGAAACCGCCGATAGATGCCAAGCTCTTTGAGAAGGTACCCATGATGAGGTCTACCTCATCGGTCAGACCGAAGTGGTCGCAAACGCCACGTCCCTGCTTGCCGAATACGCCAAGGCCATGAGCCTCGTCTACCATGATAGAGCAGTTGTACTTATGCTTGAGCTTTACAATCTCAGGCAAGTTAGCCAAATCGCCCTCCATAGAGAACACACCATCCACAACGATGAGCTTGATAGCATCCTCAGGAAGCTTAGAGAGCACACGCTCCAGATCTTCCATGTCGTTGTGCTTGTAGTGAAGCTGGGTGGCGAAAGAGAGACGGCGACCGTCTACGATGGAAGCGTGGTCGCGATCATCACAGATGATATAGTCGTTACGACCTACCACACATGCCAACACACCCTGGTTCACAGAGAAACCAGTAGAGAAGCACAATGTCTCATCCTTACCCATAAACTCAGCGAGCTCTTTCTCGAGCTGCACATGTAAATCGAGGGTACCATTGAGGAAGCGGCTTCCTGCACAGCCAGAACCGTACTTGTCGAGCGCAGCCTTAGCTGCATCGATAACGCGCTGGTCGTTGGTTAAACCCTGATAAGCATTAGAGCCGAACATCAAAATCTTGTGACCGTCAATGTCGGTAACCTCGGTCATCTGCTTACTTGTGATTTCACGGAAATATGGATACACACCGGCAGCCATATACTTCTGTGGTTCACGATAATTCTTGTATCTTTCTTGTAATTGTCCCATTATTAATAGGTGTACTTTATTTTCGATTTTTTATTTTTCTACATTTCAGGGTGCAAAGATACAAAAAAAGACTAATAAATCCGCTATTTTCCTAAGAAAGTTTATTTTTAGCGTTTTTTTTAATGATAAATCTTGCCATTTTAGGTATTTTTATTACTTTTGCAGTACAAAATCACTAAACTCTTGACACAAAAATGAAGAAGAAGATAATTTTCATCATGAATCCCATTTCGGGAACAGCCAGCAAGGCTGGCATTCCGAATCTGATTGATTCAACTTTGGACAAAGAGCTTTTTGAGTACGAGATAAAATTGACTGAAAGAGCAGGACATGCATCGGAACTGGCTACAGAGGCTAAGAACAACCACGCCGACATCGTAGTGGCTGTGGGGGGAGACGGAACCGTCAATGAAGTAGCCCGTTCGCTGGTTCACTCGGACACCGCCCTGGGCATTCTGCCTTGCGGTTCGGGCAACGGACTGGCACGCCACCTCCTCCTGCCGATGAACCTGAAGAAGAGCATCGAGGTAATCAACGCATGCAAAATCAACGATCTCGACTATGGCGTCATCAACGGTCATCCATTCTTCTGCACCTGCGGCATGGGCTTCGACGCCTTCGTCAGCATGAAGTTTGCAGAGAGTGGCAAACGGGGACCTATCAGCTATGCAGAAAACATACTGAGAGAAGGACTGAAGTATGAGCCGGAGACGTATACGCTGGAAGACGAGACGGGAGCCAAGCAATACAAGGCGTTCCTGATTTCCTGCGCCAACGCATCGCAATATGGCAACAATGCCTATATTGCTCCGCAGGCTTCGATGAGCGACGGACTGATAGACGTTGTCATCATGGAGCCGTTCGATGTGATTGAGGCTCCGCAGGTCAGTTTCGACATGTTCAACAAGACACTCGACAAAAACTCGAAAATCAAATCGTTCCGTTGTAAGAAGTTGCATATCACGAGAAGCCAGCCTGGCGTGATACACTATGACGGCGATCCGGTTATGACGGGAGCCGAAATAGATGTTCATCTTGAAGAAAAAGGCATCAAGATGGTAGTTAACCCGTTTGCTGACAAGAGCGTACGCAAGCCAAACATGATACAGAATGGCATTGCCGAGTTCTTCAACGACCTGAATGCCGTACGCGACGATATCCACAAGGACATCCAGCGACAGAGCAAGAAGGTGGAAGCCATCAGCAAAATGGTGCAAAGGAAACTGAACCTTTGAAATTGTGATTAATGAGTAGTGATTAGTGAGTAGTGATTAGTGAGTAGTGATTAATTTGCCTGCGGATTGACATCATCCTTGTGCAATTACCCACTAACCACTATTAAATAATCACTAATCAATAATCACTAATCAATAATCACTACTAAATAATCAATACTCACTATTCCAGATAAAATTCTTCCGTAATTTTCGCATACCATTCAGAGCGGTTTCCTTCAGAATCCGTCATGATTTCCGTGCACTTATCCATCATGCCCGCACGACGCTTAGAGAAGGCAACAAGATAGCGCTTGGGCTGCTTGCGCTCCACCGTCTTCACACCACACTGTCGGACAAGTGAAAGTCCTGAGCAATAGGCTTCTGAAACAAAAGACTCCAGCACATCGGCCGGCACTATCGCAGAGAACACGCCCTCATCGGAAAGCCATCGCCTGACACCCTTCATCAGAACCGGGAACGGCAGACTGTCTGAATGCCGAGCCATCGCGCGCTTACTGTCAGGATTTTTCAACCCATTCACAAAGAAAGGCGGATTGCTTACTATCGCATCGAAAAGCATTCCGTCAGCCTTAGCCGCTTCCAGCTTCGAAAAATCCTGCAAGGCGCAGCACGCTATCCCTACCCGGTCGGCAAAAGGACTGGCTGCCACATTCTCCCTAGCCTGCATGCAGGCATCCGGATCAATATCTATTCCCCAAACCTGAGCCTCAGGGAAACGCTGCGCCATCATGAGCGAGATAAGTCCCGTACCCGACCCAATGTCGAGTATACGTTGTCCACCCTCAGCCCATGCACCCAGCAGCACCCCATCGGTGCCCACCTTCATCGCACAGCGATCCTGCTGTATTTCAAACTGTTTAAATGTAAATCCAGCCATAAATCTTCTCTCGTTATTTTTTATTTTCCAAAACTATCCATTTCAGAGATAATAACGTGCAACAGTGCCATATATTGTAAAATATCGGGAAAAAGACTGTCTTTTGTCACTCATAACGGAGATAAATCGGCTTTTATTTATTAAATAATCTATACTTCTACACGAATTCGCAAAAAAATGAGTAACTTTGCACCTTAAAAATAAGAATTCGATAAAAGAAATGAAAAGAAACGAAACTCAGATACAAATGTTTGCCGATTTCGAGGGCGATCCAAGCTCATTGCTCACAGAAAATCCGGCAGGAATCTATCCGATGCTCTGCACCAGAGAGCTCGTTGCCTTTCCTACTGTGCTCATCCCTATCGTCGTGGGGAGAGCTGCCAGCAAGAATCTGGCAGAAAAACTGGCTAACAAGCCAAATACCATCTTCTGCGTCTTCTGCCAGAAGAACAAGGATGAAGACCATCCAAAGGAAGCCGACCTGTATGATACAGGTGTCTTCGCCAAACTCGTAAAGGTAATCAACATGCCTGACGGTTCGGGCAACCAGACCATCATCATCCAGTGCCTGAGCAGATGTCACCTGGAGAAAATCGAGAAAACCACTCCATACTATAGCGCCAGCGTAACCAGTCTGCCGGAAATATGGCCAGCGGAAAACGATACCGATTTCCCAACCATCCACCAGACACTCCTGAAGGAAACCATCAGCTATATCAACGCCAACGATAATATCCCTACCGACCTGGTTTATGCCATCAACGAGATGTCGCATAGCACCATCCAGGGAAACTTCATCTGCAGCGCCATCCCTTTCAGCATCGAAGACAAGATGAAGATGCTGGAACAGGACACACTGAACGACCGTCTGCTGGAAGCCCTCAGGGCTTTGCACAAGGAATCGAAACTGCTCCACCTGCAGAACGAAATCAGCATGAAGACCCGCTATGACCTGGACGAGGAACAGAAGGAATACTTCCTGAAACAGCAGATAAGAAACATCAGAAAGGAACTGGGAGATGGAGACGGAAGACCGGAGAGAAAGGAAATCATAGAGAAAGCCAAAGGAAAGAACTGGAACGAGGCCACTCAGAAGATATTCAAGAAGGAACTTGCCAAGCTGGACACCATCCATCCGCAAAGTCCCGACTACTCCATACAGATAAGCTTCCTGCAGACCATGGTAGACCTGCCTTGGAATGAATATACCGAGGACGACCTGAGTCTGTCGCGCGCCAAGAGAATACTGAACCGTGACCACTACGGCATGGAAAAGGTGAAGGAGCGCATCCTGGAATACCTGGCTGTAAGAGCACTGAACGGCGGACAGAAGAGTCCGATACTCTGCCTCTACGGTCCTCCGGGAGTAGGAAAGACCAGTCTCGGCAAGAGCATCGCCGACGCCATGAAGCGCAAATACGTGCGCATGTCATTGGGCGGTCTGCACGACGAGGCAGAAATACGCGGTCATCGCCGCACCTATATCGGAGCCATGCCAGGACGCATCATCAAGAACATCCAGAAGGCTGGCAGCAGCAACCCTGTCTTCATCCTCGACGAGATAGACAAGGTGGGCAAGAACAACTTCCAGGGCGACCCGGCATCGGCTCTGCTCGAAGTACTGGACCCGGAACAGAACAACGCCTTCCACGACAACTATCTGGATGCCGACTACGACCTCTCGAAGGTTCTCTTCATCGCAACAGCCAATGACCTGGGAAGCATTCCACGCCCATTGCTCGACCGTATGGAGCTGATAGAAGTGGGCGGATACATTACCGAGGAAAAGATAGAAATAGCCAAGCGCCACCTGGTACCTACGGAACTGGAGAACAACGGTCTTGACAAGCAGGAGGAGAAAATCAGCTTCAACAAGGCTGCCCTGGAATGCATCATCGAGCACTATACACGCGAAAGCGGAGTAAGACAGCTGAAGAAGCAGATCAACAAGTGCCTGAGAAAGGTGGCATACAAGATGGCATGTGACAGCAAGCTGGAGCATCCTACCATCGGCATGGACGAGGTGAAGGAACTCCTAGGCAATCCGCCATTCAACCGCGACATCTATCAGGGCAACGACTATGCCGGAGTGGTAACCGGACTGGCGTGGACCTCTGTGGGCGGCGAGATTCTCTTCATCGAGACCTCATTGAGCCGTGGCAAGGCAGGCAAGCTGACCCTTACCGGAAATCTGGGTGACGTGATGAAGGAGTCGGCAGTCATCGCCCTGGAATACATCAAGTCGCACATCGACCTGCTGGGCGTAGACTACCGCATCTTCGAGAACTGGAATCTCCACATCCACGTACCGGAAGGAGCCACTCCGAAAGACGGTCCGTCGGCAGGTATCACCATCGCCACCAGCATCGCCTCGGCCATCACCCAGCGCAAGGTTCGCAAGAACACAGCCATGACGGGCGAAATCACCCTGCGCGGAAAGGTTCTGCCAGTAGGCGGCATCAAGGAGAAGATACTTGCAGCCAAGCGCGCCGGCATCACCGACATCGTAATCTGCAAGGACAACCGCAAGGACATCGAAGAGATTCCGGCAAAATATCTCAAGGGCGTATCCTTCCACTATGTAGAAGACGTGGCCGACGTATGGGAATTTGCCCTCACCGATGAAAAGGTAAAGCACCCTATCGACTTCACCATTCCAGAAAATGACAAAAAGAATTAAAAATGAAATTTGAATTACAAGTAACAGATAAGGCTAGCGATGCACGCACCGGCATCATCACCACCGACCACGGACAGATCAAGACTCCTATCTTCATGCCAGTAGGAACGGTGGGCAGCGTGAAAGGTGTACACTTCGAGGAACTCAAAAAGCAGGTGAAGGCTCAGATCATCCTGGGCAACACCTATCACCTCTATCTGCGTCCGGGACTTGAAGTAATCAAGGCTGCAGGCGGACTGCACAAGTTTAACGGCTGGGACCGCCCTATCCTCACCGACAGCGGCGGCTTCCAGGTATTCTCGCTCACGGGCATCCGCAAGCTGAAGGAGGAAGGTTGCGAATTCCGCTCACACATCGACGGAAGCAAGCACTTCTTCACACCGGAAAACGTGATGGATACGGAGCGCGTCATCGGTGCCGACATCATGATGGCTTTCGACGAATGCCCTCCGGGACAGAGCGACTTCCAGTATGCCAAAAAGAGTCTTGAACTGACCCAGCGCTGGCTGGACCGCTGCCTGAAGCGCTTCAACGAGACCGAACCGCTCTACGGCTACCATCAGAGCCTCTTCCCTATCGTACAGGGCTGCACCTTCCCGGAACTCCGTCGCGAGGCAGCCAAGTTTATCGCAGACAAGGGAGCAGACGGCAACGCCATCGGAGGTCTGGCTGTAGGCGAGCCTACCGAGGTGATGTATGAGATGATAGAAGTGGTGAACGAAATCCTGCCAAAGGACAAGCCACGTTACCTGATGGGCGTGGGTACCCCTCAGAACATCCTGGAAGCCATCGAGCGAGGCGTAGACATGTTCGACTGCGTGATGCCAACCCGCAACGGAAGAAACGCGATGCTCTTCACCTACAACGGCACCATGAACATGCGCAACAAAAAATGGGAGATGGACTTCAGCCCAGTGGATCCGGACGGATGCGAAATCGACCAGATTACCAGCAAGGCATACCTGCACCACCTCTTCAAGGCACAGGAACTCCTGGCGATGCAAATAGCCAGCATCCACAACCTCTCGTTCTATCTGCGACTCGTTACCGATGCACGCCAGCATATAGAGCAGGGCGACTTCGTACAGTGGAAGCGATCTGTCATCGACCAGCTCGGCAGAAGAATTTAAATTACTGAAGTTAGGAGTAAGAAGTCTCAGGAGCATGGAGCCCCCGACGGCTCCTGCTCCCGGAAAATACTGATTTATGAAAGATTTTAAATACATCAGAAAACATCGCAGAAGATTAAAGTTCGGCAGAACCATGGCTCGAAGATTCGGATGGCTCACCGCTGCCCTCAGATGGCTGGGCAGAAAACTGAGCTGGATGGGAAAGGTCATGCGATGGATTGGGCATAAACTGCGATTCCTCAAGGTGCTCAAGTATCTCAACCCACTGAGATACATCAAACGATTGGACTGGTATATCATCAAGAAGTTCGTAGGCTACTACTTCTTCTCGATAGCGCTCATCATCACCATTGCCATCGTGTTCGACTTCAACGACAACCTGTCGAAGTTTACCGAGTATCATGCACCGGCACGAGCTATCATCTTCGATTACTATGCCAACTTCGTGCCATACTTCGCCAACCTCTTCAGTGCGCTGTTCGTGTTCGTAGCGGTCATCATGTTCACCTCCAAGCTGGCAGGCAATTCCGAGATTATCGCCATGCTGGCATCGGGAGTATCGTTCAAGCGCCTGCTTCGCCCGTACATGATTACCTGCATATTCCTCTCGGCACTCTCCTACACGCTCTCTGCCTATGTGATTCCGCACGGAACGGTCATCCGACAGAACTTTGAGACGATGTACAAGAACAAGAAGAAGAATACCTCTGCCGAAAACGTGCAGCTGCAGGTGGACCGAGGCGTGATAGCCTACATCCAGCATTACGACAACAACTCGAAGAGGGGCTACGGATTCTGTCTAGACAAGTTCCAGGAAAAGAAACTGGTGAGCCACCTGACGGCATCAGAAATACAGTATGATACCATCAGCGACTCCAAATACCACTGGAAACTAACCAACTGGAAGGTACGCCGACTGCATGGCATGAAAGAGAAGATTACGAGCGGAATGAATAAAGATACGCTCATCACCATGGAGCCAACCGACCTGGTCTACTCCAAGGGACAGCAGGAAACCTTTACCAGTCCGGAGCTGAAGGATTACATCTCCAAGCAGATCAACCGCGGTTCGGGCAATGTGGTACAGTACAAGGTGGAGTATCATAAGCGCATCGCCTCCTCCTTCGCCTCATTCATCCTCACCATCATCGGCGTGTCGCTCTCCTCACGCAAGCGCAAGGGCGGCATGGGTAAGGCTCTGGGACTGGGTCTGGCTTTGAGTTTCGGCTATATCATGCTGCAGACCGTCTGCGCCACCTTCGCCATCCAGGCAAACTTCCCGCCGATGCTGGCGGCATGGTTGCCTAACATCATTTACGCCTTCGTAGCATACTTCTGCTACCGCAAGGCACCGAGGTAATAAACATTGAAAAAAAGAAAGAAAATGTATTTCGACGAATTAGATTTAAACGACAACGTGCTCGACGCATTATACGATATGCGATTCGACACCTGCACCCCAGTACAGGAAAAATGTATACCAGAGATATTGGAAGGTCATGATGTGCTCGGCGTAGCCCAGACCGGAACCGGAAAGACTGCAGCCTATCTGCTTCCGGTATTGAGCAAGCTGGATGATGGTGGCTATCCTAAGGATGCCATCAACTGCGTCATCATGTCGCCTACCCGTGAGCTCGCACAGCAGATTGACCAGGCGATGCAGGGCTTCGGCTATTATCTGCAGGACGTGAGCAGCGTGGCTGTATACGGTGGAAACGACGGCAACCGCTACGATCAAGAGCTGAAGAGTCTCCGCATGGGTGCCGATGTAGTCATCGCTACACCAGGACGTCTCATCACCCACATCTCGCTGGGAAACGTAGACCTCAGCAAGGTAAGCTTCTTCATCCTCGACGAGGCCGACCGCATGCTCGACATGGGTTTCTCAGAGGATATCAATACCATCGCTGCCAAGCTGCCTAAGACTTGCCAGACCATCATGTTCTCGGCTACCATGCCAGAAAAGATTGAGGAATTGGCAAAGTCGCTGCTCAAGGATCCGGTAGAGATCAAGCTCGCAGTGAGCAAGCCTGCAGAGAAAATCAAGCAGGAGGCTTACGTATGTTACGAAACCCAGAAGATGACCATCATCAAGGATATCTTCAAGGCTGGCGACATGAAGCGTGTCATCATATTCAGCGGCAGCAAGATGAAGGTGAAGCAGCTGGCTGCTGCCCTCCAGCAGACCGGTATCAACTGCGGCGCCATGCACTCAGACCTGGAGCAGGCTGAACGTGATGATGTCATGTTCAAGTTCAAGAGCGGTCAGTATGACGTGCTCGTGGCTACCGACATCGTGGCTCGTGGTATCGACATCGACGACATCGAGATGGTTATCAATTATGACGTGCCTCACGATACCGAAGATTACGTTCACCGCATCGGCCGTACAGCACGTGCCAACCGCGACGGTAGAGCCATCACCTTCGTCAACGAAGAGGACATGTTCTGGTTCCAGCAGATTGAGAAGTTCCTGGAGAAGGTGGTAGAGAAGATGCCGCTTCCTGAGGGATGCGGCGAGGGGCCTGAATATATCAAGCTGAACAAGCCTAGCAAGAAAGGCGGACGTGGAGGCAAGGGCGGAAACGGACGCAAGGGCAATGGACGTGGCGAAAATGAGAACGGCGAAAAGACCAAGGCTAAAAACAGACGCCAGAAAGACCGCGAGCAGACTGCTCATAAGCATAAGCCAAACAACCCTACCAACCGACAGGAGAAAGCTCCTAAGGAAGAAAAGGTACAGAACGGTGAGGCTCAGCAGAACGGTCAGAACAATCAGCAGAACGGTCAGAACGGACAGCAGAAGAAGGGCAACAAGAAGCCTCAGCAGAACAAGCCATATCCACAAAACCAGGAAGGCGAACAGACAAGAAGCAACGACAATCCAAACAACAAGCGTCGCAACAACAACAAACGCCGCAATGGTACCAATGGCAACAACGGTAACAATGCTGAGAATGCAAACCCTCAGCAGCGCCCTGGTACAGAAAACAATGTACGCCCAGGAAGCAACGGTCGTGGCAGAGGCGTAGCTCAGAAGAAGCAGAATCCAAACAACCAGCAGAAGCAGAATGCAGCTCCACAGAAACCGGGGGCAGCTCCTCAGCAGAAGCCAGCCCCAGCTCAGAAAAAGGGCGACAAGCAGGGTTCACGCAAGTATGAGCCTGTGGTAAATCCACAGAAGAAAGAAAACGTGGTAAAGAAAATCTTCAACAAGATTTTCGGATTCAAAAAGTAATATAACAAGTCGCAAAAAGGCAAAAGCATTCAACCCCTGATTGCTTTTGCCTTTTACGTTTTCCTTTCGACCGATAACCGTTAGTTCTGTCATCAATAGTGTTAAAAATCATAAGAATCACATCGGTTCGCATTATTTTTATTATCTTTGCATTTCAACAAGACATATATAAATAAATATAGAATTATGAATATAGGAGATAGAATACCAGAGATTCTTGGCATTGACCAGGACGGACGTGAGATCAAGGCAAGCGACTATCGTGGTCGCAAGATAGTACTCTACAGTTATCCGAAGGCTAACACCAGCGGATGCACTGCCGAGGCCTGCTCTCTGCAGGCTCATAAGGAGGAACTGGCAGCAGCCGGTTACGAGATCATCGGCGTGAGCAAGGACAAGCAGGCGCTGCAGAAGAAGTTTGCAGAAACCAAGGGTCTGCAGTTCCCACTTATTGCCGATACCGAGACCACCCTTTTGCAGGAACTCGGCTGCTGGGGCGAGAAGGTAACCTGCGGCAGAAAGACCATCGGCATCCTCCGCACCACTTATCTCGTCAACGAAGAAGGCGTCATTGAGAAGATTTTCACTCCAAAGGAGATCAAGACCAAGATTCATGCAGAGCAGATTCTGGATTACATCCATCAATAAGCCTACAACAGAATGGACAATATTGTCATCGAACTTTTTCTGTTGAGCATCGGAGCCAGTTTTGTACAACGCACCACTGGCTTCGGTTTTGGCATCTTCATCATGACGATGCTCCCCTCTATCATGCCCTCATACGGTGAGGCAACAACCCTCTCAGGCATCCTGGCGATGACCACCTCCCTGATCATCGTCATTCAGAAATACAAGTACATCACCTGGAGGCGGCTGCTGCCCATTCTGTTCACCTTCATCATCATTTCCATTGGAGCCATCTTTGTGCTCAAGCGGATGGAATATCATATTCTGAACATATTGCTCGGTATTACGCTGATCATCGTGAGCATCTACTTCGCCTTCTTCAGCAAGCGCATCAAAGTGAAGACTACGCTGCCCGTGCAGGTTACGGCAGGAACATTGAGCGGACTGATGGGAGGATTCTTCGGTATGCAGGGACCACCAGCCGTACTCTATTTTGTCAGTTCAGAACCCGACAAGGATCGCTATCTGGCGATGACGCAGACCTATTTCCTGGCAGGCAATCTGATGATGACTTTGGCAAGAGCCTACAATGGTTTCTTCACCACCACGGTCTCCATAGGTTATGTGTATGGAATAGCGGGAGTCATCATCGGCAACCTGATAGGCTCCTGGGTATTCAAGCACCTCAGCGGCTCCCTGCTCAAATACATCATCTATGCCTATATCGGAATCAGCGGATTAACCTTCCTTCTAGGGACATAATCCACTGTAAAACGAGCCATTCCATCCAGCAGACATAAAACATCGGTAAAAAAATATAAGATTATGACAAACAAGGAATTGACACTCGCCCAACTGATGAGGGCGATGATAAAATACGATGGTGGCGATGCGCCACGCATCCAGCATTTCGTAAAGGTGCACGACTTTGCCCGTATGATTGCGATAGCAGAGGGAATGAACGAGGAAGAACTCTTCGTGCTCGAAGCAGCAGCCATTCTTCACGATGTAGGCATTCACGTTTCAGAAGCCAGATACGGCAACTGCGATGGCAAGCACCAGGAAGAACTGGGTCCTGATGAGGCAAGAAAAGTACTGTCAGAAGTTGATGGATTCACAGCCGCACAGACTGAAAGAATCTGCTGGCTCATTGCCCATCATCATACTTATAAAGATGTTACCAGCCTCGACCACCGCATTCTGCTCGAAGCTGATTTCCTGGTCAATTCCTTCGAAGCCCACCTTGCTCCCGAAGGCATCATCACCTTCCGCAATCATGTCTTTCGCTCGGAGTCAGCCATCAGTATGCTGAATGATATGTGGGGACTGGAATAAGGAGAATACTTTTGTCTAAAAAAATAATAATTTAAAATCATGGGAAAAACAATAAATGATATGGGAAATAGACAGCCGGATAGCAATGCCGGCTGCAGTAACCAAAAAGGAGTGAAGAATAAGCAAACCCGGCAGTTGGCACTATGGATTGGCGCTTTGATAGTAGGCGCAGTCTTTGGTATGTTCGGCATCAGCTGGCTGGATGGCCTGATGAATTTCATCGCCACGGTCTATACCCGCTTATTCCAACTTCTAGCAGTACCAACCATAGCCTTGGCAGTCATCACAACCCTGGCATCCTTGGGCAACCAGGCAGATACCGGTAAGATATTCCGCC
>ERZ779643.2009-NODE-2009-length-12440-cov-4.416149_pt1 | contig 12440 bp, 9 predicted proteins | sample MGYA00511564_ERZ779643 | MGnify/ENA primary metagenome ERZ779643 (study PRJEB29588, sample SAMEA2147114) | human gut metagenome | biome: human gut; feature: human-associated habitat; material: faeces | place: Denmark | collected 2008/2010 ... | reverse complement strand
GGCCAACGGCCGGTCCATCTTAAGAACCCTCACGCCCTGCGGGCGTGTCCATAAGAACTTTTTGCTACCTTTGGGCGCAGATGATACAATATAAAAGTACTATGTATATTTTATGAGGAGGTATTTCATATGAATAAGGGAAAATTATATGGGATCGGTGTGGGACCGGGGGATTCCAAGCTGCTGACTGTGAAGGCTGTGGAGGCTATCCGGGCGGCTGATATGATTATTACGCCGAAGACAGAGAAGAAAGAGGGGTCTGTGGCTTTTAACATTGCGAAGCCCTATATTTCTGATAAGACTGCAATTCTTCCCATGGTGTTCCAGATGAATACGGACATGGCGGCTGTAGAAAAACAGTGGGCTGAAAACAGGAAAATCATTGCGGAGAAGCTGGATGAAGGGAAAAATCTGGTATTTCTGACTCTGGGAGACCCTATGCTTTACAGCACGTATATGTATATTTTCAATGAATTCAAGGATTCTCCAGATTATGAGGTGGAAACGATTCCGGGTATTCCTGCTTTTCTGGGGATTGCTTCCTACATCGGCCTTCCGGTGACGGAGTGGGAGGAAAATGTGCTCATTATTCCCGCCACTGCTGATCATGAGAAGTTTGACAAGGCTCTTTCCGCTTCCGACAATGCGGTGATCATGAAGGTGTATAAGAGCTTTGCCTTTGTGCAGGAGGAACTGAGAAAGCACCATATGATCAAGCGGTCTGTCATGGTTTCCCGCGCCGGGCTTCCTGATGAAATCGTGATTCGCGATATTGACAGCCTGCCTGCCGACTATAAACCCAATTATCTCAGCACCATTATTGCCAAGAGAGATAAATAAATGGCAGGGCTTATCCGTCCCCGGGTGGTGATTGCGGGGACAAACAGCGGAGTGGGGAAAACCACCATTGTTACCGGACTTTTAGCTTATTTCCACTCCAAGGGACTGAAGGCCCAGCCTTTCAAGGTGGGTCCGGACTATATTGATCCCGGTTTCCATGAAAAGGCAGCTGGGAGACCTTCCTACAATCTGGATACCTGGATGACGCCGGCGGATCATCTGGTGTCCAATTTCTCCTATCTTTCCAGAGATGCGGACATTTCCCTTATCGAAGGGGTCATGGGCCTCTATGACGGCGGCGCCAAAGGGGTCAGTTCTTCAGCGGATATTGCCAAAAGGCTCAAAGCACCGGTTATCCTTGTGTTGGACTGCAAGTCTGTGGGCTACAGCATCGCTGCCACGGCTCTGGGATTTCGGGAATATGACAGGGATACCCACATAGCCGGCGTGATTCTGAATCGGCTGGGCTCTGACCGTCATGAAGCCATGGTGCGGGATGTGATGGAGAAAATCCATATGCCTGTCATCGGCGCCTACCATCGGGACGATGGCCTCAAGACGCCGGAGCGTCATCTGGGCCTGACTCCGGTGACGGAAATCGAAACGGCGGACCTGATCCGCCATATGGGAGAAGATGCAGGCCGCTGGGTGGATACGGAGAAGCTGTTGTCCATTGCCAAAAGCGCACCTTCGCTTCTCGTGGAAAAAGACAGGGAAGAAAAGAAGAAGGTTCCGGTCCGTATTGGCGTGGCCAGGGATGAAGCTTTCTCCTTCTATTATCCGGCCAGTCTTCATGCCTTGGAAAAAATGGGGGCGGAGCTCATCGATTTCAGCCCTTTAAGGGACAGCGTTGTTCCTGATGTGGACGGGCTCATCTTTGGCGGCGGTTTTCCTGAAATGTTCCTCCATGAGCTGGAAAATAACAGGTCCATGAAGGATTCCATCCGGCAGGCTGCGGCTTCCGGCATGCCTGTTTATGCGGAATGCGGCGGGCTTATGTATCTTTGCCGGAAAATCCAGGGATTTGACGGCGATGCTTATGAAATGGCAGGCCTGGTGCCGGGCGTATGCGAAATGCAGAAAAAGCTGCAGCGGGTGGGCTATGTGACCGGGAAAGCGCTGAGGAAGAGTATCATAGCTGATGAAGGAGATATCCTGAAGGGCCACGAATTCCATTTTTCCACCCTTGCCTGCGATGACGATTTTCCCTGGGCCTACAACTTAAAGGGGACGAGGCAGAAAGAGGGCCATCTGGAAGGCTTTGCCAGGGGCAATGTGCTGGCCAGCTATCTCCATCTGTCTTTTGAGGGAAATCCAAAGGCAGCGGATAAATTTCTGGCTTCCTGTCTGGCTTATAAAAATAGGTAATGATTCGATATGGAAGGAACATTCCTTCCATATCTGATTTCCTGTCCAAGAAAGGGAAACATATGGAAACAAAAGGACTTGTGCTTATTAATACGGGAACAGGCAAAGGAAAGACCACTGCTGCTCTTGGGACCGCCATCCGCGCCTGGGGCGACGGACAGAGAGTTCTGATTCTCCAGTTCATCAAAGGGGCCTGGAAGTACGGGGAGCTGAAGGCCATCGAAACGCTGGGGAAAGCAGAGGGGCGCATAGAAATCAGGCCCATGGGCGACGGCTTTGTATTCCACAATAAAAAAGATCCGGAAAACGAGGAAAGACTGGCGGAAAAGAAAGAATTGGCCCGCCGGGCCTGGGATATGGTGAGAAAGGAAGTCATGAGCGGCGCCTGGGATTTAGTGGTGCTTGATGAAATCAACTACGCCATCCACTTCGGCATGCTGGAAACAGAAGAGGTAGCAGGGCTGATCCGGGAAAGGCCGCCAAGGCTCAATATGATTCTCACCGGCCGCTATGCGCCCAAGGAACTCATTGATTTGGCGGACACGGTGACGGAAATGACCCTGGTGAAGCATGCTTTCCAAAAGGGCATCCGGGCCAGGAAGGGAATCGAGTTCTGAGACGAGGATAGCCTGTTAAACTGGCAGACATCAGGTTGACAGACTATCAGACGTCATACTGTCAGACATCAGCTGTTCCACTTCCCGCCATCTTCCTTCGCTATCTCCCTGACTGACAATTATAGCAGGAAGGCATCCCTTTGACGCGTTCTGCCGCCCTGCAGGCGGGGCACTATCGATAAAGGGCAAGCTCTCCGAACGGGGCCTTGAACGCCCCAATTTTTAACAATGTTCTTTACATAAATGGGCGGGCATGATAAAATTTTCTAAGTTGTAGATATATGGATTACTCAGTAAATGAGGGATGTAAATGGCACTTTATGTTAAGAAGTTCGGTGGAAGTTCGGTGGCTACACCGGAAAAAATGCTGAATATTGCAAACCGCGTTCTTCGCGATCGGAAGCCGGGGGATAAGATCGTGATCGTGGTATCCGCCATGGGGGACACCACAGATGATCTTCTGGACCTGGCATCCCAGGTTTCTTCTGTCAATCACGGCAGAGAAATGGATATGCTCTTGGCTACGGGAGAGCAGATGTCCATTGCGCTGATGGCAATGACTTTCAAAAAGCTGGGCGTTCCGGCGATTTCCCTGACCGGCCCCCAGGCAGGCATTATAGCCGGCGGCGCTTATGGAAAGGCTACGATTGATGATGTGAAACCTGACCGGGTGCTTCGGGAACTGGAAGAGGGCAAAATCGTGATTGTGGCCGGTTTCCAGGGTCTGATGCCCAATGGCGATGTGGCTACCCTTGGCCGCGGCGGCTCTGATGCTACGGCAGTGGCGCTGGCGGGAGCCATGCATGCGGATATGTGCGAAATCTTTACTGATGTGGATGGCATTTATTCTGCTGATCCCCGTCATGTGAAGGGCTGCGTCAAAATGAAGGAAATCACTAATACGGAAATGCTTGAAATGGCAAGGCTGGGGGCAGGCGTTATGCAGCCTCGCAGTGTGGAGCTGGGCATGAAGTATCATATTCCGATTCATGTACGGTCTACATTTACCGATGAAGAAGGCACCATTATCCGGGAGGTATGCACAATGGATGGAAAGAATGAAGCAGTAAGAGGCGTGGCGCAGGATGCCCATGCTGCAAGGATTGCTGTGCTGGGACTTAGAAATATTCCCGGCGTGGCGTACATGGTATTCTCCGCGCTGGCTGAAGACAATATCACTGTTGATATGATTGTGCAGAGCGTAAGGAATTCCAATGATGATAAAACAGACATTATCTTCACTATCGAAGATACGGATCTGCCTGATGCTAAACGGGTTCTGGAGCAGATGCGGGACGAAGGAAAGCTGGAAGAGGTCATTTATGATGATGACACGGCTAAGGTTTCTGTGGTTGGTGCCGGCATGCTCGGCACTCCCGGCGTAGCAGCCCGCATGTTTGGCGCCCTGGGAAGGGCCGGTGTGAATATTGATATTGTGAGCACCTCTGAAATCAGTATTTCCTGTCTTATTTTAAGAAAAGATCTGGATAAGGCAGTGCAGGCGATTCATGATGAATTTTTCCCTGCTGCCAAAGCTGAATAATCTGCATTTTATAACAGAAAAAGCACAGGTATGCGCCTGCGCTTTTTCGTACGTTCTGGAGGTTTTATATGAAATGGAAAATGGGCGATATGGTTCACGGATTTCGCGTGAACTCCATGTCTCATATTGAAGAAGTTAATTCCGATGCGTACCTGATGGAGCACGTCAAGAGCGGCGCCCGTCTCATGTATCTTGACAATGATGATGATAACAAAGTATTTTATATCTGTTTCCGCACCACACCGGATAATTCCAAGGGCACACCCCATATCATGGAACATTCCACCCTCTGTGGTTCCCGGAAATATCCGCTGAAGGAGCCTTTCGTGGAGCTGGCCAAAGGGTCCCTCAACACATTCCTCAATGCCATTACCTGGCCTGATAAGACCATGTATCCCATTGCCAGCAGAAATGATGTGGATTTCCACAATCTCATGGATGTGTACCTGGATGCGGTTTTCTATCCCAACTGCCTGAAAAATCCGCAGATTCTCATGCAGGAAGGCTGGCATTACGAGCTGGAAAACAAAGATGCGCCTCTGACCTACAATGGAGTGGTATACAACGAAATGAAGGGGGCTCTTTCCTCTCCGGAAGCCATTATGGAAGACCGGGCCATGGAAAAGCTTTTCCCTAACACCACCTACGGCGTGGAATCCGGCGGGGACCCGGAAGTGATTCCTACCCTTTCTTTCCGTGAATTTACAGAATTCCACCGCCGTTTTTATCATCCATCCAACAGCTATATTTACCTCTACGGCGATATGGATATTGAAAAGACGCTGGACTATCTGGACAGGGAATACCTGTCTGCTTTCGATAAAAGAAATGTGGATTCTATGGTTAAAACCCAGGCTCCCTTCAGTAAAAGGGTATCTCTCACCGCTCCCTACGGCATTGCGGAAAATGAAAGTACCGAAGGCAAGGCCATCCATGCGCTCTACACCGCTTTCAACGACCATATGACCACCATGGACTCTCTGGCTTTCCGTATTCTTAACTATGTACTCATCGATATGGACGGCGCTCCTCTGAAGCAGGCGGTACTGGATGCAGGCCTTGGCAGCGACCTGTCCGGTTCCTACGGTGACAGCTATAAGCAGCCTGTATGGATTGTGGAAGCCACCGGCTCGGAAGTGGATAAGCAGGCCGCTTTTGCAGATGTAGTGGACAGTACCCTTCGTTCCATTGCCCTCAAAGGGATTGACAAAGACATGCTGGAAGCCGCACTGAACCGCACTGAATTTACGGCTCGTGAAAATGACTACCAGGGAAGGCCAAAGGGACTTTTCTACGGCGTCCGTGCCATGGATATGTGGCTTTACGACAGGAATCCCATGGATGCGCTGCGCTACATTGATGATATGAACACTCTGCGGAAGAACCTGAAAACCAACTATTTTGAAAACCTGCTGCTCCGCTATGTGATTAAGAATCCCCACCAGGTTCTCATTACCATGAAGCCGGAAAAGGGACTCACGGAAAAGGCGAATCAGGAAACGGCGGAAAAACTGGCATCCTTCAAGAGCAGCCTTTCCGACGAACAGCTGGAAAAAATCATGGCCTCCACCAAAGCCCTGAAGGAAAGACAGGCCTCCGGCGAAACAGAAGAAGCATTGAAAACCATTCCTCTCCTTTCCAGAAAAGACCTGAAACGGCCCATAGAAGAAGAGGTGCTGGAAAAAGAAAGCGTATCCGGCGTAGACCATTTCCATTTTCAGGTTCATACGAACGGCATTACCTACCTGAATCTTTATTTCACCCTGGGAAATCTGAAGGAAGCGGATATTCCCTATGCCATACTCCTTTCTTCCCTGCTTAGAAGCCTTTCCACCACAAAGCACAGCTACACCGAACTGGCTCGCCTGTCCAATGCCTATACCGGCGGCATGAGCTTTGCCCTGAACGGCTACGGGAAGGTGAATGATACATCTTCCTATCTGCCGGCTCTCACCATCCGGGCCAAAGCCCTGACGTCCAAGACGGACAAGCTCATGGACCTTTTGGGAGAAGTCATCAATCACACCCTCTTTACCGATGCCAAGCGGCTGAAAGAACTGGTTCTTCAGGAAAAATCGGAATGGGATATGAGCGCTTTCTCCAGAGGCCATACCCTGGTCATGACAAGACTGACCTCCTATTTTTCCAAGGGAGGGGAATTCGCCGAACAGTCCGGCCTTTCCTACTACTATTTCCTGGCAGACCTGGTGAAGCATTTTGATGAGAACAGGGAAGGACTGCAGGAAAAACTGGCTGCTGTTTCCGGAAAGATTTTCACAAGAAGTGGTCTTTTCTTTGAAACCATAGGGGAAGAAGAGGAAAAGAAGGCAGTCCTTGAAAACCTTCCGCTTCTGCTTGATGATATGGAAGCAGGGGTGAAAACAGCGCCCCATGTATACAGTTTCCCGCCGGAAAGCAGAAACGAAGCGTTCCTCACTTCCGGCAAAGTACAGTACGTAGCCAAAGGCGGCAATTTCAAGAGCCACGGCTTCGCCTATACCGGTGCGCTCAGGGTGATGGAAACGATTCTCCGCTATGAATATCTGTGGAAGAAAGTCCGTGTTCTGGGAGGCGCCTATGGTGCTTTCACCCAGTTCCTCCGGGATGGCACGGCTATTCTCTGCTCTTACCGGGACCCGAACCTGGCGCAGACCATCAGGGCCTACGAAGAACTGCCGGCATACCTGGAAAATCTGACTCTGTCTGACCGTGAAATGACCAAGTACGTCATCGGTACCATGGCAGCCGATGAAATTCAGCTGACTCCTTCCATGAAAGGCGAGAGGGCCATGGTTCATTACCTTTCCGGCAATACCAGGGAATCCCGCATGAAGATTCGTGATGAAATCATTAACTGCCAGGTGGAGGATATCCGCAGACTGGCTCCTCTGGTAGACAGTGTCATGAAAGATCCCTACATCTGCGTCATGGGCAGCGAAGATAAGATTCAGAAGGATAAGGACCTCTTCGACAAGGTGAGGTCCCTGCCGGACTGATGGATATCCGTAGCCGTTTCGCTCCCAGTCCCACCGGCCGCATGCATCTGGGCAATCTCTGGATTGCTTTCCTCAACTGGCTATGGACAAGACAGCGAGGAGGAAAAATCATTCTCCGCATGGAAGATATTGACCGGGACCGCTGCCGTAAGGAGTATGAAGAGGGCATACTGGAAGACCTTTCCTGGATGGGCCTTGACTTTGACGAGGGCCCGGAAGGGATATACTCCTATGGACCGGCGGTACAGAGCCGGCGCTATGATATTTATGACTCTATCCTTTCTGCCATGGAAAAGAAGGGCCATATCTATCCCTGTTACTGCAGCCGGAGCCGCATTCACCAGGTCCTCTCCGCACCTCATGAAGGGGAAGCACGTCCCGTGTATGATGGACACTGCCGGAACTTGACCCCCGAAGAGAGAGAGTCCATGACCAAAAATCCCTGTTGGAGAGTGCGCATGGAAGAAAGCACCATTTCTTTCACCGATCTATTCTATGGAACCATCACCAGGACACTTAAGGCTGGCGCCGATGATTTCGTGGTTCGGCGGGCTGACGGCCTGGTGGCCTACCAGCTGGCCGTTTCCATCGATGATGGAGAAATGGGGATTACCCATGTTTTCAGAGGAAACGATCTTCTGGATTCCACGCCCGGTCAGGCCTGGCTGATCCGAAAGCTGGGATATCAGGTGTCCGCGTATGGTCACCTGCCCCTTCTGGTAGATACCCGGGGCATCCGCCTGTCCAAAAGGCAAAAGGGCATCACTGTGAGGGAACTGAGAAACCGGGGCTTAAGGCCGGAAGATCTGATTGGTCTTCTTCTCCATCTGGCAGGAGGACTTCCGGAACTGAGGCCGGTGTCCCTTGAGGAAGCGCTGGAAGATTTTCCTTTTGAAAAACTGACCGCTTTACAAAAGAAACACATTGTGCTCCCTGTGTCATAAACTGCAAAAAGGGGCTGTGAAGAAATGCTTTTTATTTCTTCACAGCCCCTTTTTCTGTGGCTTCTCCCTGACGGTAAGCATTCCGCCGTTCTGGTCATCTTGAACGGGGACGCCGGTATGGGCGGTAAGGACTTGGAGCTCTATTGAAACGTCGAGCCTGAAAATTTCCTGCTCCCATGCTTCCTTGCCCCTGGGGACGTGAGATTTCTCCATTACGCTGCGAAACGGTCAAAATGATGGGGCGGAGTCATTTGTATTTCCGCCACCGATATTCTCTGCTTCAGGCATCTTTTTTATTTCTCCACTCATCTCCACCGGGTGGGGATTTTTTTATGGAGTGGGGGATGGCTGCTGGCGGGAATGGGAGAATTTCAGAGCATGCCTTGGATGGAGCATCCTGTATTTTATCAGTAAATATCGAGTTTTTTTAAGCTTATTCATTTCCGCCTTTCCGATACCAAACAAACTTTTTTCGTTGTAAGCAAGTGGGGGTATGTGGTAGAATGTGGGTAAATGTGGAGGAGGTGGAAGAAATATGTTCATGAATGAGTATTCTCATACTATTGACAGCAAAGGACGTATGATTCTTCCAGCCAAATTCAGGGAGGAACTGGGAAACAGCTTTGTGCTGGCACCGGGTCTTGATACCTGTCTCTGCATTTACCCCAGGGAAAGATGGGATGCTCTTATTGCCAGACTGCAGAAGCTTCCTTTTACCAATCACAAGGTAAGAAAGATTATGCGCCATCTCATCGGACGGGGAACTGAAATGGAATGTGACAAGCAGGGGAGAATTTTGATTCCCCAGCATCTCCGCACTTTTGCTCAGCTGAAAAAGGATGCCGTCATTGTAGGAACAGGTTCCATCATTGAAATCTGGGATCCGGCGCTTCTTGATGCGGATGAAAACGGAGAAGAATCGATGGCAGATATAGCCGATTCTCTGGATCTGCCGTTAAATTTTGACTTATAAGGGGAGGGTTTCATGGAATTCCATCATACCACCGTACTTCTTCATGAGATGATTGATTCTGTGCTCACCAATCCTCATGGTGTATATGTAGACTGCACCCTGGGCGGCGGCGGTCATTCCATGGCCTTGTCGGAAAGGCTGGAAGAAGATGCTCTTGTGATTGGGGTGGACCAGGATCAGGAGGCTATAGATGCGGCTTCCGAAAGGCTCAAAGGCACTGGATGCCGCCATCTTTTTGTGCGTGACAATTTTTCTCATATTTCTTCTATTCTCGATTCTCTGGATATAGAGAAGGTGGATGGATTTATTTTCGACCTGGGTGTTTCTTCTCATCAGCTGGATGATGGGGAGCGGGGATTTTCCTATATGAACAATGGGAAGCTGGACATGCGTATGGACCAGCGGAATCCTTTGACTGCCTATGAAATTGTAAATACCTATGATGAAGATGACCTGACCCGCATCATTCGGGAATACGGGGAAGAGCGGTGGGCCAGTAGGATTGCCCAATTCATCGTGAATTTCAGAAATGAAAAGCCCATTGAAACTACAGACGATTTGGTCCGTGTGATTAAGGCGGCCATTCCCGCTCATGCCAGAAGAAACGGACCTCATCCGGCGAAGCGTACATTCCAGGCTATCCGCATAGAGGTGAATAATGAGCTTGGCATCTTGAAGGACACCATGGAAGCCTGCGTGAGCCACCTGAAAGTGGGGGGACGGCTGGGGGTAATTACCTTCCAGTCCCTGGAAGACCGGATTATTAAAAATACGTTTCGGGAAATGGAAAGAGACTGCATATGCCCGCCGGATCTGCCGGTGTGTGTATGCCATCACCACAGGACGGTGAAGAGTCTGGGAAAGGCCATCAAACCGTCAGACCGGGAAGTGGAGGAAAATCCGCGGGCCCGGAGTGCGGTGCTCAGGGTGGTTGAAAAAGTATAGGAAATAGTTTCCGCTGATTTGGATTTTATGATTAAGGAAGCGCTGATTCCATAAGGTTATTTGAAATTATGGGTCTTTAAAGGATGCTTCCTGCATGGGGAGAGATGTTTTATGATATCGCAGAATGTACAAATGATGGATTATATGGCTTCCATGCCTCAGGACATTGCTGTTCCCCGGCAAAGGGAGAGGGAAGAATCTTCATCCCGCAGTTTATTTCATAATGTCATTCTGGGGATTGTCATGATTCTGATGCCCTTCTTGGCAAGCACCATTTTAAATGGCGTCAATGTGCAGGCGGAATATCATATGCAGCAGGTACGGGCGGAAGTGATGAATCTGGAAAAAGAAAATTCAGTGCTGAAACTGGAGGTATCAAGGCTCAATGCGCCGGTACGCATACAGAAACTGGCAGAAACAAAGCTGGGCATGCGCCTTCCCGTGCGTAATGTGTATGGCGGTGTGGAAGCACAAAAGGCCGGCGCGGCAGCGAAAACAGTTTCTGCTCAGGCAAAGAAAGCAGTTCGGTAGCTGCTAAGAGACCTACTGATTCATTTTGTCATGGAATCGGCGCAGGCTGCTCTGAAAGCGCCGGCTGCGTAAAAAGTGAATTAGAATTATAAAATCAGCGGCCTTTTTTTTAAGGCCGCTATTGTGCTTCAAGGGGATTTAAGCTATCATAAATAATGACGCTTAATTGAAAATTATGCAGAGGTGATTCATTTTGAAAACATTATCAGAATTGATTCGTATGACCCCGGTGGAGAAAGTGCTGGGTTCTGCGGATGTTGAAATTAAAGATGTAACAGCTGATTCCCGCAAGGTGGTGGAAGGCGGTTTATTTATCTGCCTTTCCGGCGCCCATGTGGATGGCCATGACTTTGTCAAGGCAGCTGTAGAAAAGGGTGCTGCTGCCATTGTGGCTTCCCGGGATATAGATGTGCCGTCTTCCGTGGCTGTGGTATATGTCAAAGATACAAGGAAGGCTATGGAAGATATGGTACCTTTTTTCTTTGATTATCCCACAAGGAAAATGCGCATGATCGCCCTGACCGGTACCAACGGGAAGACAACTACCACCCATGTGGCAGCTCATATTCTTCACCATGCCGGCCATAAGACAGGTGTTATCGGTACCATTCATGCCCTCATCGGTGATAAGGAAATCCCAACCCACAATACGACGCCTGATGTGATCGATCTGGACCGCATTCTGGCCCGCATGGCGGAGGAAAAGGTGGAGTACGTGTGCATGGAAGTTTCTTCCCATTCCTTGGTCCTTGGCCGTGTGGCAGGCTGTGAATTCGATGATGCCGTATTTACCAATCTTACGGAAGACCATTTGGATTTCCATAAGACCATGGATAATTATGCAAAGGCCAAGGCTATCCTTTTCCATATGGTATCAGCTAAAGGACAGATAAAGAAAGGCAAGTCTGCCTGGGTCAATATGGACGATCCCTACATCACCTATGACAACCGTTACATCGAAACGTTGTGGTGGCTGTTGAAGCAACTTCACAAGAAAGGACTCCTTTATAAAGGATATACCATACAGCCTTATTCTCCCGCTGCCGGAACAGGTCTGAGCTCACACGAATTGAACCAGCCCGGTTGTTATCGCGACGTGAAGGATGTGACCTGTGTGGCACAGTTCAAGATGAAGAACCCGAAGCCGGAAATGGCAGAGTGGGGGACTCCATATTTCATTGCATGGACCACCACTCCATGGACATTGCCTTCAAATACGGCTCTTTGTGTGGGACCCAAAATTGACTATGTGGCTGTACAGTCTTACAACGCTTATACCGGAGAACCTATCACGGTTGTTCTGGCAAAAGCTTTATTGAATGTACACTTCAATGCAAAAGCTGCTGATCTGAAATTGGAGGACTACAAAGCCGGAGATAAACTTGTACCATTTAAAGTGATTGCCGAATACAAAGGTACTGATCTTGTCGGTATGGAATATGAGCAGTTGATTCCTTGGGTAAAACCGGTTGAGGTATCCGAAAATGGCAACTGGAAGCCTAGTGATAAGGCTTTCCGTGTAATACCGGGTGATTATGTTACTACAGAAGATGGTACAGGTATCGTTCACATTGCACCTACATTTGGTGCGGATGATGCGAATGTGGCACGTGCTGCAGGAATCCCGTCACTGTTCATGATTAATAAGAAAGGCGAAACTCGTCCGATGGTGGATTTAACTGG
>ERZ779643.2001-NODE-2001-length-12470-cov-3.611760_pt1 | contig 12470 bp, 8 predicted proteins | sample MGYA00511564_ERZ779643 | MGnify/ENA primary metagenome ERZ779643 (study PRJEB29588, sample SAMEA2147114) | human gut metagenome | biome: human gut; feature: human-associated habitat; material: faeces | place: Denmark | collected 2008/2010 ... | reverse complement strand
CCAAATCCATCTTCTCCTTGATGAGCGGATTTCCGGCACATAATGCCTTGATCTCCGCATAAGGAGTTCCGCGAACTGTACGAGAATATCAAGGGGACTACGCCTTACTGTGTCAAACGGGTGGCGGTGCTGAACTGCTGGGGTAAAATGCGGGCATGGGGCTGTCACATGGTGCATCATGCCCTCTACTACAAGCAGAATTACAGCTATTCGGGCGTGATCGAAATGCTGTCCGGCGCACCGTTTGATGTGAAATTTATCAGCTTTGAGGATATCAAGAACGATACGAAGCTGCTGGAAACGGTGGATGTCATCATCAATGTAGGCGATGCCGACACCGCCCACACAGGCGGTATCTGGTGGGAAGACCCGGAAATCTCCTCCGCCATTCGCCGGTTCGTCTGGAACGGCGGCGGCTTCATCGGCGTTGGAGAGCCGTCCGGTCATCCATATCAGGGTCATATCCTCCAGATGGCCAGTGTTCTGGGCGTGGAGGAAGAAAATGGCTTTACCCTGAACTACGACAAGTACAACTGGGAAGAGTATCCGAATCATAGGATGCTGACAAACCCATCGACTTCGGTGAGGGAAAGAAGAATATTTATGCCCTGGAAGGCATGGAAGTGCTGGTGCAACGTAATAAGGAAGTGCAGATGGCGGCGCATGATTTCGGCAAGGGACGTGCCGTATACATCAGCGGTGTACCGTATAGTTTTGCCAACAGCCGCACCCTTTACCGAGCCATTTTGTGGAGTGCCCACAGCGAGGATGCTGAAACTGGAGTCCTGATTGGAGCGAGATGTGATGCTCGATGAGCCGCTTACAATGTTGGCTCCAAATGCGCTGGCGATGATGCCAGCCAAAACCGCCGTTTTCCATTTTCCCCGCAGAGCGTCAAGGGCAAGAGCGCGATATTCCTCAGAAATTTTCATGGAAGTGTCCTCCTGTCAGTAAAAGGCAAGATTCGGTCGGCAGCAGGAAGAGCTGCTTTAATTTAGATACGTTTCTAGGCAGTTAAAAATTGCAATTTTGACATGAAAAAGTGGATGGACACGCATCGTCCATCCACTTGACAGGCAGATTATTCTTTCCGGTACTTGTATGCGCCCTCAATGGCGTGGATGAGGTCAACGATCAGGCTATTGTAGGGTACCGACACGTTATAGCGGCGAGCCTGCTCCACGATGGCACCGTTGATGGCGTCGATTTCGGTGGGAATGCACCGTTTCACATCCTGATACATGGAAGAGTAGCCTTTTCCGGCATTCTCACAGACGTGATGCACCATGTCCAGCACTTCCATATAAGAGAAGTGTGTGCCGTCTGCCTCGGCTACATCTACGGCTTCACAGATCATCTTTTCGGCAAAGTCCCATGCGTACTGATTTTCAATCATATAGGCGATGGGCGTTTCGGTGATGGCCGTGAACGTGTTGATGGACAGGTTGACGAACAGCTTGCTCCAGATGATGCGCTGGATGTCATCGGAAACAGCAGACTGGAAGCCGGCTTCGCTCAGCAGGTCGGCGCCCGTCTGAAGATGGACGTTTTCTTCCAGATTGCTGCCGATGGTGGTCACACCGTTGCCGCTGTGCCGGATCTTGCCGCCGCCCAGATTTACCGAGTTGTGTTTGCTGGTACCGATGATAATATTTTCGGTTTTGACGTACTTTGCAATTTTGCGGTCGTTGCCTGCGCCGTTCTGCAAGGTCATCACCAACGTATTTTCGCCAAACAGTTCCTTGTTTTCTTCAAGGGAGCTTTCGGTGTGAGTGGATTTGACGAATACAATAACGAGGTCGGCCACCTCTTTGCAGGTGCCGGACTTCATGGCACGGATGTTGGAAAAATGCTGCTCCGTGCCATCTTCCTCCAACACGGTGATGCCGTTCTGGTTGATGTTTTCCACCTGTGGCTCATACACATCCAGCATGGTGACATTGTTGTGCTTACTCAGGTAAGCACCGTACAGGCATCCCATGGCACCTGCACCAATCACAATAATTTTCATAAGACTTTCCCTCCCCAAATTTTTTATGCAAGTATTCCTGTGGATTGCAGGAACAGCACCAGCATCATCACCGGAGCAACATACCGCATCATCACACGGTAGAGCTTTTTGCGGCGGAAGTTCTCGCCGTTCCGCTGCATCTCATCAATGACATAATCCGGGGTCATCACCCAGCCAATCAGGATGGTAGACAGCAGAGCAATAAAGGGCATCATCACGCTGTTGCTGATGTAGTCCATGATGTCCAGAAGCTGACCCACGGAGCCGTTGGGCAGCTGTACTTCAAAGTAGAAGATGCTGTATCCCAATGCAATCACAGCAGATGCGGCCAGATAGATGACTGCAAGCACCAGCACAGTCTTTTTGCGGCTGGTGTGGAAAATCTCCATACAGTTTGCGGTGATGGATTCCAGCACCGAGATGCAGGAGGTCAGGGTTGCAAAAATAGCTGTGACAAAGAACAGGATGCCCACGAAAGTACCGGCCTTGCCCATAGCGGCAAACACCTTGGGCAGCGAGACGAACATCAGGCTGGGGCCTGCGCTCATGCCCTCGGTACCGGAGAACACATACACGGCAGGAATGATCATGGCACCGGCCAGCAGAGCCACGCCGGTATCGAAGATTTCAATCTGATTCACCGCTTTGTTCAGGTCTACGTCCGGTTTGACGTAGGAACCGTAGGTGATCATAATGCCCATGGACACGCTGAGGGAGAAGAACAGCTGGCTCATGGCGTCCAACAAAATCTGCAAAAAGCGGCTGACGGTCAGCCCTTCCATGTGCGGGGTCAGGTAGTAGCGCAGCCCTTCCATACCGGTGCGCATCTGGCCGGAGGCGTCCTCGTGGCGCAGGGTGAGGGCGTAACCCGCAATCACCACCACCAGAACCAGCAGAATGGGCATCATGTAGCGGGACACCCGCTCGATGCCGCCCTCCACGCCGTTGTACACGATGAAAGCCGTCACGCCCATGAACAGCAGAGCGAACACCACAGGCGACACCGGCGAGGTAATGAAGCTGGTAAAATAGCCGTCCTCCGCTGCGGCGGCAGACTGTCCGGTGAGGTAGACCACCGCATATTTCGTGATCCACCCGCCGATGACAGCGTAGTAGGTCATAATGAGAACGGGCACCAGAAAAGTCAGGATGCCGAGAAATTTCCACTTGGGCTGCATTTCAGCATAGGCAGCGATGGCACTCTTTTTCGTGCGCCGCCCGATGGCAATATCCGATGTAAGCAGCGTAAATCCAAAGGTCAGCACCAGCACCAGATAGACAAGCAGGAACAGACCGCCGCCATCCTTTGCGGCAAGATACGGGAACCGCCAGAGGTTGCCGACACCTACTGCGCTTCCGGCGGCAGCGAGGACAAAGCCAAGCTGCCCTGAAAAATTGTTCGTTTTCTTTGCCATGATTCTTCAAACTCCTATCCAAAAAACATCTTGTAAGTTAGGATAGCACATGATAGTATATCAGTAAACCGAATGATTTTACTACTGCCTATAAATTTTTGTAATGGGAGAAGAACCATGCGTGAGCAAAAAGACCGGTATGAGATTTTCCTGAAAGTGTGCGAGACAGGCAGCTTCTCAAAAGCGGCGGAAGCGTTGAACTATACACAGTCCGGCATCAGCCAGATGATGGCTGCTCTGGAAGAAGAACTTGAGGTGCAGTTGTTTGCCCGTGTCAACCGAGGTGTAACACTTACCGACAACGGCACCCGACTGCTGCCTTACATCCGGGAGATGGCTAACCAGAAAGCCCGGTTACGGCAGGCAGCGTTCAATATCAACCACAAAGTGGAGGGCACCCTGCGAGTGGGCAGTTTTTCCAGCATCACGACCCAGTGGATGCCGCAGATCATCCACTATTTTAAGGAGAACTATCCCAAGGTGGATGTAGAGATTCTGGACGGCAACTATGATGAGATCCGGGACTGGATTATCCACGGGCAGGTGGACTGCGGCTTTTTGTCCTCCATCGTGGCAGATGACCTGAAGTTCTATCCGCTCTGGGATGACCCGCTGTGTGCCGTGTTTCCGGCAGATCATCCGCTGGCGGCACGGCAGAGCGTGACCCTGCCCCAGTTGTTCCAATATCCGCTTATCATCGAAACACCCGGCTGCGACAACGATATCCAGCACCTGATGCTCAAATGTCCGGTAAAGCCAGACATTGCATACAGTTTCCGGGACGACACTCTCATCATGGCATTTGTCCGCCGCGGGCTGGGTGTGACCATCTCTCAGGAACTGGTGATGCAGGCATTCGGCTGCCCCGGCGTGGTGTCCCGCCCCTTGGAGCCTGCCTGCTGCCGGACGCTGGGGCTGGCGTTCTCCAAAACGGCAAGCTCGGTGGTGAGCCAGACATTGCTGAAGTATCTACAAGAGCGGAAAAATAAAAATACCGGACATCTTAGTATGTCCGGTAAGGCATAGGACTCAACTGGCATCAATCATGCCTTGCTGTTTAATAAAGGTGATTTGCTGAGGTACGTTGTTGATCATCTTAATAAAATGTTCTTGGCCAAGCATTTTTACAAGATTCGCAATTTGTTGAGTCTGTTGTTGCTTGTCATAGTAGAATATCGTTGTTTTTACTCCGTCACGGTCGATAAAGTCTTTCAAAATATCTTTATCTGTTATATCGAGAGAATGACCAAATACATAAACATTACTTGAAAACTGGTTGTTTGTCTTTTTGTATGCGGACTCAAAAATATTCATGGTGTGAAGCCATTCTCTGGACTGAAAACCGGTTTCGTTTATAACACGTTGCGTGAACTTCTTATAAATGTTGTAGTTGGTATGTGAATTGCGGTCAGATGTGTCTTTATAATATTCATTGATTCCAAGAACCATGTTGGAGGTATCAACTGTATCCGCAACTTTTGTTTCTCCGTGAATATAGTGAACTTTAACATTTGGAAAAAGAGAACCATATTTCATGACAAATGTGTGCGTATAATTGAAACAAAGAACAGCGTTCGGGTTGGTATTGCGAATGTCCGGTGAAAGAAGTGTTATAGGACAGTTTTCGATGCAAATTTGAAGATAGAGTTCCATACAGTAAATGAAACTGCGCAGTTGGCTGTAGGAATTGTTTAGAAAATCACGATACGTAAATGTTGAGCTATCATTAAGAAATTTGAATTTGTCCACAATACTTAGAAAGATTCCGATTTTCTCATCATTGGAATATGTATTACGGACGGCATCCTTAACAAACTCTTTATAAAGTTTTTCTTCAGTACGATCAAAGATTTCTATAATATGACTGAGTTCACTTTCAAAATCAATCCAATTGATTCCTTTCATTTGACCATTTTTGTAGAGAGTATAGAAATAGTGATACCAAATATTTTGTTTTAAGTTTTCATAAATTTTTTGAGCAGTAATATCTTCAAAAACTGGTTTGGATGAATCGATAGAGGAAATTAGATTTATACTCCTAAAAATATTGCTCAAAGTATTCTGTATGCTAGGAGATTTTGGGTATACTTGAGCAAGATGCTTTTTATAAGAAGATTGATTTCCTAAAAAAAGTGGCATTGCATCAATGCTATGGAAGAATTTTAAGAAATCTACATAAGACGTGGGAAGTCCATGAGCCAAATCAAAGCCATTCCCAATAATCAATATATTCATTTGAATGTTCCTCAACTTCAAACGCATTGCAATTAAACGGATTTCCGGGACTCAATGGTATAGGCATTGATGGCCGTCCGATATAGGTTGGTTCGTTCATCGTTAAAAGCAATACGATGCTTTAGAAGGTCGTCTAGTTTTTGATATATATTCTTATAGATGACTTTATGTGCAGCATTATGTACGAGAGAATCATCATAGGAGTCCATTTCAAAGTGCTCATCTTCAAGCGCACACTGTATCAATTTCAAAAGATCTTCTTTTGTAATGAGATCAATTCCTTTCTTATTATTTCCGGACTCATCAAATGTGAAAAACACCTGGCCATGTTCAATTACTAAATATTTCATAAGAACTCCTCCGATCCATGTACGCATCTTTTCCTGCTTCGAGGCAATCGAGTAAAATTTGCTGCTTGCTTATCCGATTTCCATCCAAATCAATTAGTTCTGGACTCGAAGAGCTTCCGGCGTATGTATGAAATTTTTGCGTCCCATCTTCGAGAATTTCCTTCTCTGTATAAATGATATAATCCGGGTGAACAGAAAGCCCAATCGTGTTATTGTGCGTAGCAATTACAACCGGGATTCGTCTCGAAATATCCTTGAGCAGAGCATCAACGCCATCTTTCAAGAATAGATTGTCAAAAGATGACTCCGGCTCATCTAGGATAAGGATTTCCGAGGAAGTAACTTCGTTGAGTTCCTGAAGAAGATTGAATTCAGAACGTTCACCTCCAGATGCGGCTGAACCGTACCGATTTAGAACTTTATAACGTATTTGAGCAAAATACTTGTAGAATTCAGAACTAGCAATATCTCCCCGTGAACGCAAGTTTTTTAAGAAAGAATATGGGTCGTCATACAATGCAAATGATTCAGACATTGCCGCTTTGCTGTGCTTGATTTTTTGCAATTCACGCACACTGTTAAAGGGGACTGCATCAACGACGATTTGATAAGAATATAAGAGTCGTTGTTGGATGATTCTCTCTTGCTTCACAAGTTGTGCGACTTCCTTGAATCGTTCTATCTTATACTTGTTCATACTTATAGCGTAGAAGTCAATATCAGGAATAGAAGTCGCCGAGGAATGTACCCGAAGTTCTTTTTTTACTGTTGTGATAATTGCATTAGCGTAATTCATCTGAGCATTCAATGTCTGTTCAGAAATATACTGTTTTTTCAGTTCAACAGAAAGTGCGCAGAGCGATGCAAAATCAATATGCCGTTGAATAAGCGGGCGATACTCCACATTATGAAGCAGGAGATCCACCGCATCAATCAATTCGACCAATGTTTTAAGCTCTTTGATGCCGTACAATGATTCTTGATAAAGAGATGCTTTTGAATATATATCCTGTCTTGAGGCTTCACTGGCAACTTTCTTCAAGGACGATAAATATTCATCAATACTTTTATCGTCCTGTTCCAAATCAATTTGCTGTACATCATCGACTACCGCCTTAAAAGGTATTAGAAATCGTTCGGCGATAGCACTACCTTTTTGCTGGAGAGACTCATTGAATTTTGTCTGGTCTGTTTCAATGTCTTTTGAAAGCAATGCAAATTGTTGAATGTGTTTTTTGTTTTCAAACTGATTTGCAATCTGCTGAAGTGTATAACTTTTTCCGGAAGATCGTTTTCCAAGTACAACGGTCAATCCTGTAGAGATTCGCAAACCATTGTCTAACACTTGAAAAATAGTGTGCCCTTCGTTGGGGTCAATTGAAACTTTTTCACGATCAGTAAGCGCATATTTAAGAGCGGATAGCGAAATGTCTTCTATGTCAATATAGGTTTGGCGATTATCAAGGTTTTCAAGAGGGGCACAAGAACGCCAGTCACTGAAAAGAATCGGAACCAAATTATCCATTCGTTTTTTCTGTGTAATAAATTTTTTGACGCTCGAAACTTCTCCACAAGTGATGCAGCTTCGCAAATGCGGAACTCGTTCAAGATCCAAGGTTGGAGACTTATCGTAGTGAGGGATTAAGATGTATTTCTTATAGTCAGGGAAAGCAGAAATAAACTGATCCTCAGTTATACGGGAAGTCCGACTTGCATTGTTATAGTGCCAAATTTGGTTGCAGTGAACAACAAAATCATCGATGTCAGTTGGATCGGAAATTACCAAAAGATGTCCGCTTTCTATATCTACCTCGATGCCAGGGAAGACGGGAATTGAAAGAGTAGTTCGAATTTCTTGAAATTGAGACTCGTTAAAGACGTTGTGATTTGTTATAGCAATTGCATCCAAGTGGTAGTTAGATACATATTGCTGCAATGCTTTTAACGAAAAAACAAAGGGGTGATCGCTTATAGTAGGGCAGGTATGAATATGTAAATCAATCTTTCTCATCTTTGCCTCCCAGAAGTGTTATTTTCGTAGGAAAATAGGCTAATAATCATTATAGCACTATAAACCGATTTAATAAAGCAAATTAAATGTTAAATATGCACAAAAGAAACGCTTTGAACTGTCGATTTCAACAAACGATATGGACATATGTTGATTTGCCCTTGCACGATTCGACGCTGGTTTATATAATTATCATGGATTGTTGTCGAATGGATTCAGTATCATGTGTCCGGTGGACGGTGAGGAAGTTTTATGGTACAGGCGTTTTCCATACAAAAAGGACGAATACGCATCGTCAGTGCATTCATAGCGGTCGTTTTCATGCTGGGGCTTCTGCTGACTTGTCTGCCCCGTGCTTCGGCTGAAAGTGCTCCACGACAGGTCATCCGGGTAGGCTTCTTTGAATTTGAGGGCTACCACATGATGGGCGAAGATGGCACACGCAGCGGATACGGCTATGATTTCCTGCGAATGATGGCGCGGTATCTGAATGTGGAGTATGAATACCTCGGCTATGACTGCGGCTGGGATGAGATACAGCATATGCTGGCAGATGGTGAGATCGATCTGCTGACTTCTGCACAAAAAACGCCTGAACGCGAAAAATTATTTAATTTCTCTGAACCAATCGGTACAAGCAGCTGTGTCTTATCTGTGCGCAGTGATAATACAGCAATCATTGCGCAGGACTATGCGACCTATGATGGGATGCGCGTGGGAGTTCTGCGTAACAGCAGCCGGAATGATGATTTTGAACAGCTGGCAAAGGAAAAAGGATTTTCCTATACGGTTACTTATTACTTATCTGCGGATGAAATGGCACAGGCTTTGCAGCAAGGAAAGGTCGATGCGGTTGTTTCCAGTTCTCTGCGCCGGACAAAAGGAGAACGTATTCTGGAAGAATTTGACACCCGCGACTTTTATGCAATGGTGCGAAAAGGAAACACAGAACTTCTGGATGAAATCAATTATGCAATCGACCAGATGAACGCAGCCGAGGGTGACTGGAAAAATGCGCTGCAAAACAAATACTACACACACCTTGAAAACCGGAATCTATCCTTTACAGAGCAGGAGCAGAAACTGATCCGTCAGTATGCCAGCGGTGAAAAAGTTCTGACAATTGCTTGCAGCACGGATCGTGCGCCGTATTCTTATGTCGAAAATGGTGAACTGAAAGGAATCCTCTCGGACTATTTCCAGATGGTGGCTGATTATGTAGGCGTTCCTTATCAGGTCAAAATTCCTTCCAGCCGTGCAGAGTTCAGAGAGTGGCAGCAGACAAATGGTGCGGATGTCTTTATAGATTCCCGACTTCCATCTGAAGATTGGCTGGAGACACATGAGTGCGCCGGAACGGTCAGCTATGTTACAATGAAGCTGGCGATGGTCACTCGCAGGGATTTTGACGGAACGATTCGGAAAATCTCCATTGCAGAAAACCAGGGCACTTATGGAATTGAAGATAATCTGGCACCGGGCGCAGAGCGTGTGACCGTCCCGACACGCGAGGATGCGTTGCAGGCGGTATTAAACGGAAAGGTAGACGCAACGTTCGTGTACTTATACACGGCACAGGAATTTGTCAACCGTGATGAACGTGGACTGCTGACCTACACGGCCTTGAGTGAACCAACGTATGAATATCGAATGGTCGTCAGTGCAAATGTAGATCATGCGATGGCGGGCATTCTAACCAAGGCAATCTATGCGCTGCCCAGCGGTGCGATTGACGAACTGGCTGCTCAGTACACAAGCTACAAGGCGAAGAACATCAACCTCTTTGTTCTGATTCGGCTGTACCCTGGATTTTTTGCAGGAATTGCAATTCTGACGATTGGTGTGCTGATCTTCGTGGTAGTGCTTCTGACACGGCTGCGTACCCGGCGGCGGCTGTTTGACTTTGAGCAGAAAAAAGCGGAAGAAATGTCACAGCTGGCAAAACAGGCACAAGAAGCCAACGAGAGTAAGAGCCGCTTCCTATTTAATATGAGCCATGATATCCGAACTCCGATGAATGCAATTATCGGTTTTACTGACCTTGCGCTGAAAGAGCCGAATCTCCCTGCACAGGTACAGGATGATTTGGAAAAGATTCACATTTCGAGTAATCATCTGCTGGCTATCATCAATGATGTGCTGGAGATGAGCCGCATTGAAAATAGTAAAATTGAATTGTCGGAGGAACCGTGTGACCTGCCCGCATTGGTTGAAGAAGTGGAAACGATCATCCGGGTTACAGCAGAGGAAAAGAAACAGACGTTCACGGTGGATGTAGCAGGCATCAAGAATCCACAGGTTTTGTGCGATCCTCTGCGGGTCAAGGAGATTTTGGTGAACCTGCTGAGCAATGCGGTCAAGTTTACGCCCGAAAACGGTACACTGTCGTTGACGATCCGGCAATGTGCATCGGAAGAACAAGGCGTTGGAATCTACGAGATTCGTACCAAGGACAACGGCATTGGTATGAGCCGTGAATTTCTGGACAAGGTTTTTCTGCCGTTTGAAAGAGAACGTTCTTCTACGGTCAGTGGCATTCCGGGAACGGGACTGGGACTGTCCATCACAAAGCGGTTCGTTGAGCTTATGGGCGGCACCATCCGGGTTGAGTCCGCAGAAAATCAGGGAACCGAGTTCATTGTAGAGCTGCCGCTGAAGTTGGCTGCTGAAAAGGATAGAGCGGTGGCACCGCAGCAAATTTCCGAGGTCGAACCGGTTGACTTTACTGGAAAACGACTGCTTCTGGTAGAGGATAATGAACTGAATCGTGAAATTGAAGCAACGGTCTTGACGGGAGCCGGATTTGTAGTGGACGAGGCAGAGGATGGCTCTGTTGCGGTTGAAAAAGTGCGAAATGCAGCAGCTGGGCTTTACGATGTGGTTTTGATGGACATTCAGATGCCTGTCATGGATGGTTATGCAGCGACCAAAGAGATTCGCAGCCTGGAAAATAAGAAATTGGCAGCAATACCGATCATCGCCGTATCCGCAAACGCCTATGACGAAGATGTGAAGGCTTCCCTTGCTGCGGGAATGAACGGTCATATTGCAAAGCCAATCGATGTAAAAAAGCTGATGATGGCACTTTCCCGCGTTTTGAAAAGCAAGAAATAATTAACGAAAGACGGTTCTGTTTTGCGGAATCGTCTTTTGTTGATCATAGAAAAACATTTGCTAGGCGAGCGAATCAAAAAGGTTTTATCTACGAATAATAAAAGGATGGCGAAAAAGGCCTCGGCTATAATAAAGATGAGGTCTGTCATCTGCAAAACTAAAATAAAAGAGGAGTCATCCTAAATGAACTTGAACAACTTACATACGTCATGAAATCGCAATATGCGCCCGCACCATACATAGGCAGTAGAAGAATTGTTGGAACAAGCGGGTGCTCGCTATCTTTATCTGCTGCTATATAACTTTGACTGATGAATCGAATTCCATCAAGAAAATGGGGGCTGAAATCAAGATTTTCTGAGAAAAGCCCGCCAGTTTGAGAATCAGCCAACCACTGTTCGAGCAGCTTTCAAAATGCCATCCTCACGGGGCAACTCTTCTCAAATTCAATTTCATGGATATCTGCCATAATTTATGGAATTTCTATAGGCTAATGCAAAATTTCATAAGAGGATGCATGTTGTTTAGAACCAAGGTCTTGAAGATAATTATATTTGATTGAAAGAATCTCTTTTTCAACTGTTTCTCTGAAAAGATTAATTGCAATTACGACATCTAAAAGTTGCTTGTATTTTCCGTTATAACAATCCAATAGAAGATCGAAAATTTGAGAGGGATCTTGAGATCGAGAAAAAATGTATTGCTCATACATTTTAGATTTAATATTATCAATAGCCTTATCCTTGATAAACGTGACCAAATCGTATAGAATAGAGTAGGAGTTAAATTTTTGGATAATGTCATCAATGGGAAGTGACTCGTGATTCTTATGGAAATCTTGGATAATGTAGATAAATGCATTTATACATCTTACAAATTTTAACCACGTAGCCGTCGTGCTAAGGTAATACACATCTGACCAAGATAGGCTACAAATATTATGGTAAAGCTTTGGGTATACTTTGGAAAGAAGAGCTGCCATACTTCTTCCTGTAAGTTGATTCAAAATGAGTGTGACTGGATAAGCGTCGCTAGCACTTGCATTGGCTAATGCAAAAGCACGATCCAAAAATGTTGCTAAAATTTTTTGCTCAGAAATAGAAGGAGTAAAATTATTATAAATATGATTCTCGACTAATGCTCGTTGAAAAAGAGCGCAAGAATCAAGTGCCATTTTCTCGACCTCATTTGTAATTCCGGTAAAAGTGATGCGGGAATTAATATCCAAGGAACGGCAAATGGTGTCATAGTGCTTTTCAAATTGATTGACTACAGTGTTCCTAAATAGTGAATCTGTATCATGCGTTTTTGGGAATAAATATTTCATTTCTGGA